>JAESGK010000018.1_pt1 | contig 293828 bp, 308 predicted proteins | sample 9269681 | NCBI WGS metagenome assembly JAESGK01 (sample SAMN14515347, study PRJNA621673) | algae metagenome | isolation source: Timaviella obliquedivisa GSE-PSE-MK23-08B and co-occurring heterotrophs from... | place: USA: Grand Staircase Escalante National Monument, Utah | collected 2006-08-15
GCGATAGCTCCTGTGGTTTCGCACAAACCCACATTAGCACATGCCTATGCCTGCGACGACTGTGGCAAGGCCGCGAACCAATGCGAACTGGCTGGCGACGATGTCCACGCATGCGCTCGACCGGGGCTGTCGCAGGAACTGATCGAGATCGCGCGCTGGGCGCGGTGATCCGTGGCTTGGATCGGTCGTCGGGCAGTCGCCCGGGAGACGGCCGGACGTCAGCGCGGACATGGCGCGGTTATCGGTCGCAAGTCGTCGAGCGAGGTCCGAAAGCGTCATCCGGTCGGCCGGCGGCGTTATGGTTAACCCGCCGTTGAGATGATTCGTATCTGCTACTTCCGATTGGGAGGTGGCCATGATTCGCGAATTTGGGCAGGCGTTGACATTGTTTGGGTTCGCAGCGCTGTCGTGCGCAGCATCGGCGCAGTCTTTGGAACCGGCGCCGCTGGAGGCGCCAAGCGGGGGCGAACGGTTCTCCTTCACCCCGTCGATCGGCTATCTGGGGGCCAAAGCGACCGAAAACGTCTACAATACCGGTAACCGAACGGACAAGCTCAGCCAGCTCGACTGGAAGGCCGACGCCGTCACGCTGGGCGGCCGCGGCGCGGTGCAGCTTTTCGAGGGGCTGACGCTGCGCGGCAGTCTCTGGGCCGCCGTGTCATCCGGCGCCGATATGCGCGATCGCGACTGGTTCCTCGGATATCAGGGCCCCGACTCCTGGACCCATCAATCGATTCATCCGGACACGCGGGTGCCGAAAGCCTGGCAAGGGGATATCAGCGCAGCCTACACGCTGACGAATATGGGCGATGTCGGGATTGCGGGTCTGGCAGGCTTCCGGCGTTACGACGTGAAGTACCGGGCTTATGGCGGCAGTTTTCTCTACTCGGTGAACGCGCTCCGCGATACCGCCGGAACCTTTGATCCGGGCCGGCTGGGGATTTCCTACAGGCAGAAGTGGGATACGCCCTATCTCGGGCTTGGCGCCTATTACCGCGGGGAAACCCTGTCGGTCTCGGCCGAAGTCTACGGCAGCCCGATCAGCTTCGGGCACGCCGATGATGTTCATGCGCTGCGCAGCACGCTTTTCATCGACAAATTCTCGCCCACCGGAATGATCGGCGCGAGCCTCGGCGTCGATTACAAGCTCACCTCCGTCCTCTCGCTCGCCGGACGCCTCGAATACACAAGATATGTCGAAGCGCGTGGCAGCACCCGGATCCAGAACGGCGCGACGGGCCAGTCCTTCCGCGTCCCCAAACCCGGAGCCGGCGCGGACGCCGAGACGCTCAACGTCTCGCTGGGCGTCAAGGGGAAGATCTGAGGTCGATAGTCGGCTCTGTGCCGTTGCCAGTGCTGCCGAGACCGCCTGTCGATCGCGGCGAACGGCGTCATCGTTCCTGCAAATCGAAGAGGGCCGCCCTGCGAGGGGCGGCCCTTCTGATATCGTCACAGATCGAGACGCCCCCCTACTCGAACCGCCCGCTGGCATGGGCCAGCATGGTGTAGACCTTGCCGGTTTCCGAGGTCAGGTAGGTTTTCGCCACCATCGAGTCGCGGTCGTCCTTGGCGGCTTCGCCAAGCAGGCGCTCGAACTCGTCGATATAGCGGTCGACCGTCTCCTTGAACTCGGCGTCGCGGCGGTATTTGCGGCGGATTTCGTCAAAAGTCTGCTGGCCCTGCAGCGTGTAGAGCCGGCGCGTGAAGACGTTGCGCTCGCCGCGCTTGTAGCGGTCCCAGAGCTCGACTGCCGCGTCATGGTCGATCATCCGGGCGATGTCGACCGAGAGCGAGTCGAGCCGCTCGATCGAATGCGCGGTCGGCTTGCTGGCCTCGGGCGCCTTGTCCTCGCGCGAGGCGCGGTTGAGCAGGTCCGAGAGCCAGCCGGCCTTGGCGGGGGCCTGCGTCTGCGGCTCGGGCTGCGACGGCCGGCGCGGCAGCTCCGGCACGGGCGCGGCTCCGCGCGGCGCGGCCGGGGCAGGGCGCGGCTCCAGCCGCGGCTCCTGGCGGGGTTCCGGACGCGTCTCCTGCCGTGGCTCCGCGCGCGCAGGCGTGGCGTCGAGCGAAGGCCGCAGCAGCGGCTCGGACGCTGCCGGCATCCGGGCCTGCACGGTGGTGCTGGTGGCGTAGGCCGGCGCGGACAGGGCGGCCGGCGCGGGCGCACGCCTGGTCTGGGCGTCGCCGGGCATGGCGACGTCGCTGCGCCGGCCCGAGCGGGTGACGATCTCGGTCAGCTCGTTGAGCGCCTTGATCTGCTCGGCGACGACGCGGCGCATGGCCGAGGTCGATTCCTGCGTCTCGCGCGGCAGGTCAAGCACGCCGCGGCGCAGTTCGGCGCGGGTCGCTTCCAGCTCGCGCTGGATCTCGGCCGTGACGGTGCGCATCTCATCGGCGGTGCCCTGGAAGCGCTCGGTCACCTTGGCGAGCTCGCCGCCGACCTCGTTGGCGACCTGCTCATAGGCCGAGCGCAGCGCATGGGCCGTGCGCTCGCGCTCCTTGCCGGTGGTGGAGCGGATCATCTCGAACTGCTGCGAGATCGCGCTGGCGGTCGCCTCGGCGGAGTCGCTGAGGACGCCGCCGATCTGGCGGGCGCGGGCCTCGGCCGTGCTGAGCGACTCGTCGATCAGGGCGGCGAAGGAGCGCGTGATCGATTCGACGTCGTCGGTGCGGCTGGCGATCAGGCCGTGCAGCTCCTCCAGCGTCTCCTTGCGGCCGGCGAGCGCGCGCCCGACGCGGCCCTCGACCTGCTCGAGACGGGTCGCGACCGCATGCAGCGCAGCCGTGCTCGCCTGCGTGACCTCGGTCAGTGCGGCGCTCTTGCCGTCGATCTGGCCGACCAGCGCGGTGGTGTCGCGCAGCGTGCCTTCCGAGAAGCTCTTCAGCTCCTCGACCTGAGCCGCGACCTGATGGGCGGCCTTGCCGGTCTCGTCCATCACGGTGGCGACGATCGCCTGCAATTCGCCGACCCGCGTCGTCAGGCCGGTCTCGATGGAGCCGAGGTTTCGCGAGGCGCCGCCCACGATCTGCTGCATCAGCTTGTTGGCGTCGGCGAGGCGGCCGAGCATGCCGCCAAGCTCGTTGCGAAGCTGTTCATTGGTAGTGACGAGAGCATCGACGGAGCCGCGCGTGCCCGATTCCAGCGTCTCGCGCAGGCCCGTGGAGGAGGCGTCGAGCGCCGAGGTGATCTCGGCGCCGCGCTCGCGCAGCCCCTCGATGATCGAGGAGCCGCGGTTCTCGATGGCGCGCACCACGGTCTCGCCGACGCTGGCGACCTCGCTGGCGATCGCCTCGCCGCGCTGGCTCAGCGCGGAGACCATGCCGCCGCCCTTGTCGTCGAACAGGGTCCGCAACTCCTCGGCGCGCGCGCCGAGCGCCAGCGAGATCGAATCCGACTTGCTCTGCAGCGTCTCGGCGATCTCCTTGCCGCGCGAATCGAGCGTGCCGGAGACGCTGTCGAGCCGGTTGACGACGCGCTCCTCGAAGCGGCCGACGCTCTGGTCGAGCGTGTCGGCGATCTGGAGCGCGCGGCCGCCGAGCGTCGCATTGATCGCATCGGCTTTCTCGCTGAGCGTCCGGGTGAGGGACTCGCTCTTCGACGTGACGACCTCGCCGATCTCGTCGGCCTTGGCCGCCAGCGCGCGGGTGACCTCGCGGCCGCCCTCGGCCAGCACGCGGGCGATATCGACCGTGCGTTCGACCAGCGCCTCGTTGAGCGCCGTGGCGCGCGAGCCGAGATTGCCGTCGATACGGGCGATCAGCCCGTCCAGCGACTTGCCGATCTCGGCGCTCTTGGCCCCGGAGCGCTCCTCGAAGACCCGGATCTGGTTCTCCATGGCGGTCGCGGCTTCGGCGGTCCGGTTCGCCATGAGTTCGGCGGCCTGCTGCGAGACAGCGCCAACGCGGTCTGCGAGCTGGTGGCCTTCCTCGGCGAAGAGCCGCTCGACCTGCGCCAGACGGCTGGTGATCGTGTCGGTGAGGCCGCGCGCATCGTCCGACAGGCGCGTAACGAGCGCGCCGCCCTGTCCGACGAGGATCGCCTCGAAGGCGGCCAGCCGGTCGCCGAGACCGGTCTCGATGGCGAGGCCCTGCCGGTCGAACAGCTCGGCCAGCGCATCGTGCCGGGTGGTCAGCGCCTCGGTCAGCGCCTGAGAGCGGCCCTCGACCAGCCGCAGCATCGATTCGGCGTTGGCGGCGAGCGCCTCGTTGACGCGGCCACCCTGCTGGGTCAGCGCCAGAACGATCTCCTTGCCCGTGCCGGTCAGCGCCGTGCGCGCCTCCTCGGCATGGACCGTGAAGGTCTCGCGCAGGCCATGCGTCGCCTGCGTGACGCGGTCGGCGACATGGCGGCCATCGACATTGATCGTCTCGGTCAGCGCCTTCGTCGCCTCGGTCATGCGGCGCGCCAGCTCCTCGCTCTGCTCGCCGAGCAAAGTGTGGACCTCGCGGCCGGTGCTGACGAGATCGCCGATCATGCTTTCGCGCTGCTTGTCGAGCAGCGCGCCGACCTCCTGGCCGGTCTCGTCGAGACGGGTCAGGAAGCCGCTCTGCTGCAGCTCCAGTGCGGAGCGGGCGGCATCGGCCGCATCCGTGACCCGCGCGGACAGCGCCGCGCCCTGTTCGTCCATGCGCAAAGTCACCGCATCGCCGGTCTCGCTGAGGCGCGTGATCAGCGCACCGCTGCGCTCGGACAGAACGGTGTGGACCGAGCGCCCGACATCGGCGATGCGGGCCACGATCGCCTGGCTTTCATTGGCGAGCAGATCCTTGACCTCGAAGCCGGCCTGCGAAACCGTGACCGTCATCGCGCCGGCCTGTTCTTCCAGCAGCGCGCCGACCTTGGCGCCCGTCTCGGACAGGCCCGAGACCAGCTTCTCCCGCTGCTGATCGAGCAGCATGTTGACGTCGCCGCCAGCGCTGCTGAGGCGGGAGACCAGCGCCTCGGACTGACGGTCGAGCACGTCGCCGACATCCGTCCCGGCGCTGGTGACGCGCGACACCAGATTCTGCGCCTGCTGGTCGAGCAGCGTGTGGACGCTGTCGCCGGCTTCCGACAGACCGCCGACCAGCTTCTCGCGCTGCTGTTCGATGAGAGAGTGAACGCTCTGGCCGGTCTCGGACAGATCGCCGACGAGTTTCTCGCGCTGCTGGTCCAGCAGCGAACCGACATCCGATCCGGCGCCGGTGACGCGCGTGACGAGAGCTTCCGCCTGCCGGTCGAGCAGGGCATGGACGGTCTCGCCGGTCTCGGAGAGACGCGTGACGAGGCTGCCGCCCTGTTCCGTGAACAGCCCGTGGACGCTGGCGCCGACTTCGGTGATCCGGCTGGTCAGCTCCTCGCCATGGCGCGAAACCGTGTCGCCGATCGCCTTTCCCGCCTCGTCGGCGCGCAGGAGGATCGCGTCGCCGCGCTCGCGCAGCACGTCGTCTACGGTGCGGGCGGTCTCGTTCAGGCGGGTCAGCAGGTTGTCGCCCTGCGCGCCGATCGTGCTGTTGAGGCTCTCGCCGACTTCGAGCAGGCGCGTCGCGATCGCCTCGTTCTGGCGGTTCAGCAGTCCGTTGACGCCGCGCCCGACCTCGGCGAGGCGGGTGGTGACGCTCTCGCCCTCATTGGCCAGCGCGCTGCGCAGGCTCTCGCCGGTCTCGGACAGGCGCGAGCGCAGGCTCTCGCTCTGGCCGTCGATCAGCGCGACCATATTGCGGCTGCTGGTCTCGAAACGCTCGGCCGCCTCGCCGCCGCGCAGCGAAATCTCCTGCGCCAAATTCTCTCCGGTCTGGCGCAGCGTCTCGTTGACGCTCTCGACACGCGCGGTCAGCGTATCGGCGACCTGCATGCCGGTTTCACTGATCGCCCGGGTGACGTCGCGGGCGCCGGTCGTCAGGCCTTCGGTCAGCACCGCGCCGGTGCGCTCCAGCGAGGCTGCGATCTCGGCGGCGCGGCCGTCCAGCAGCACCGCCAGATCCTGGCTCGCGCCGGAAAGCCGAGCGCCGACGTCGCCCGACGTGGTCTGCAGCCGCTCGACGAGGTCGTTGCCGCGGCCCGTGATCTCGTCGACCATGCGCTCTCCGGCGCGGCCGAGCGCCAGCGTGATCTGGTCGCCCTTCTCACCGAGCGACCCGGTGACGCGGTCGCCGGCTGCGTTGACGGCGTCCGAGATGATGCGGCTGGCGTTTTCGAGGTCCTTCGACAGGCCCTCATGGGCGCCGCTGATCGCGAACTTGACCCGCTCGGCATTGCCGACCACCGCTTCGCGCTGCGTCACCAGTTCGTCGATCAGGGCCCGCAGGCGGATTTCATTGTCGGCATAGGCGCGCTCCAGCGTCGCGATCTCGCCGCGTACGATGGTCTCCAGCTCGCCGGCGCGGGCGACCGCGCGCTCGATGCCGTCGCCCATCGCCGCGACCTCGCGACGGATGGTCTGGCTCAGCGAGAGCACGGCGTCGGAGCCGACGACCTCGGGCTCGGCCAGCCGCAGCGCGACCTCGGTCATGGCGCGCGAGACCAGGCGCATCTCCTGCGTGCGGCGATAGAGCGCCGCGAGCACGAAGAAGAAGATCACCGGCGCGCCGACGGCGAGCGCCAGCAGGGTCCATTCGCCGATGCCGAAGGCGGCGAGCCCTTCGGGCAGGCCGGCGGAGAAGGAGCCGAACCGGCTGATCATCAGGAAGGCTGCGCCGCCAAGCCAGGCGAGAGAGGCGGCGAAGGCGAACCAGAGCGGCCGCGCGGACGGGCGCACCGAAAACGCATGCACCAGCGAGCTGGAATCCCGGCGGTCGTCATTGGCGACGCGGCTGGTGTCGGGCGCGATGGCGGGCCTTGGCCGCGGCTGCGGCGCCGCAGCCGCCGGCTCCGCGAGTTGCAACGGCTCGATCCTGGGCAGATCGAGCCTGGGCTGATCAATCCTGGGCAGGTCGAGCTTGAAGTCGTTATCCGTGGTGGAGGGCAGTTTCGGCTCCGACCCGGAGGGCTGGCCGTCGGTATCGGCCTTCGGCTGGTCGAGCCGCAGGGCCTCCTCGATCGCCGACATCGCGGCCTCCGTCGGATCCTGGAGCTTTTTCTGCCGGGTCATTGGTGCCGCCTCGCTACGCTACGCGATGGGCATTTGCGGAGGTCGCGGGGCGCATGCCGCCTCTGGCACGCGTGACGCGACGGACTCTGCGCCCATCATTTACCAATTGGAAGGGTAGTGGACCGGCAAAGTGATGGAAACCCATTTGACCGGCCGATTCACAAACGTCGTTAACGCCTCATTCACCATGATGGCGCTTCTTGGAGATGATCCAACCTGCGCCTGCTCCGTCCAGAAAGCCATCGTCCAGAGCCCGTTATGCCCCAGACCGCCATCGACCTCGTCCATCTCGCCCGCCAGACCGGCGGAGACCAGGAACTCGAACGGGAGCTTCTGGCTCTGTTCGCCCAGCAATGCGTCCGCCATCTGCGCACCATCCACGCCAATGAGGATGCGCAGGCGAAGATGGACGCGGCCCACACCCTGAAGGGGGCCGCCCGCGCCATCGGCGCCTGGCATGTCGCCGACGCGGCTGACGCGATCGAGCAGCATCTCGCCGCGACCGACGCCCGCCGGGCCGAAACCGCGATGGACGCGCTCGCGCTGGCCGCGGCGGAAGTCCGAGCCGTGATCTCGCGGCTCGACTGCGCCGCCTGATCCGGGTCGCGTCGGAAAAAGCGCTTTCCTCCCGCCTTTGAAATGCTCTAAGCGGAGCCGGTCTCGCGCCCCTCCGGAGTCCATGATGCCGAAGATCACCTTCATCGACGCCAAGGGAGAGAGCCGCACTGTCGAGGGCGAGGCCGGCTCGACCGTGATGGAGGTCGCCGTCCGCAACGGCGTGCCCGGCATCGAGGCCGAATGCGGCGGCGCCTGCGCCTGCGCCACCTGCCATGTCTATGTCGACGACGCCTGGGCCACGAAGACCGGCGGCCCGGAATCGATGGAGGAGGACATGCTCGACTTCGCCTTCGACGTGCGCCCGAATTCCCGCCTGTCCTGCCAGATCAGGGTCCGCGACGAAATCGACGGGCTTGTCGTGAGGACGCCGGCCCGGCAGGGCTGAGCGGTCGCCGGGCGGCTGGCTACTCCGCTGCGGAAGGAACAGCTGGCGCCAGCGTCGTCTCCTGCCCCGGCACAGGATGGCGCGGCACGAGGAAAGCGAGAGAGAGCGACACCGTCGCGACCGCCGCCCCGATATAGAAGACGATCGCCGGATCGCGGATCCAGAGCAGGCCGAAGGTCACCGGCAGGGCCACCGCCGCGATGTGGTTGATCGTAAAGGCGACGGCCGAGGTCGGCGCGATATCGGCGGGATCGGCGATCTTCTGAAAATAGGTTCGCTGCGCCAGCGTCAGCGTGAAGAAGACGCCGTCGACGATGAAGAGCGCGCCGGCGACATAGACGCCCCAGCCGGCGAAATGGCCCTGGCTCGCCAGCGCATAGCCGACGAAGACCGCGATCAGCGAGATGTTTTCGAGCTGGATCGTGGCGCGTTCGCCGAAGCGTCCGACGAGGCTGCCGAGCATCGGACCCATGAAGGTGTTGATGCCGTAGGTCGCCAGCAGCAGGGTCGCGGTCGCCGAGACGTCGTAGCCGAAACGCTCGACCAGCAGGAACCCGCCAAAGGCCATGAAGATCTGCCGGCGCGCGCCGGACATGAAGGTCAACGCATAATAGAGCCAGTAGCGTCGCCGCAGCACGAAACCCTTGTTCTGCGGCACGGTGCCCTGGAAGCGCGGAAAGGCGAGCCAGGCCACGAGCGTCAGCGCCACGGTCAGCAGGCCGGCGGCGAGGAAGACCGAGATGTAGGACGGCTGGAAGACGCGCCAGATCACCGCGATCGAGCCGAAAGCGAGCAACTGCGCCATCGCGGACGCGCCCGCGATGCGGCCCAGAAGACGTGGGGCCTCGGCCTTGGGCAGGAGCTGCAACTGCAGCGATTGCTGCGCCGTCTCGTAATAGTGGAAGCCGAGAGACATGATCGTCGTCGTCAGCAGGAGCCCGCCAAGAGTGGGATAGTAGCCGGTGATGGCGACGCCGATGCCGAGCGCGACCAGGCTGACATAGGCCAGCAACTGCTCGCGCATGAACCAGAACAGCACGATCGCGGTGAAGGCGAGAAAGCCCGGAATTTCGCGGACCGATTGCAGGATGCCGATGTCCTGCCCGCTGAAGCCCGCCGATTCCTTGGCGAAATTGTTGATCAGCGCGCTCCAGCTCGCAAAGCCGAGCCAGTTCAGGAAGGCGAGCGCCATCAGGAAAACCGCCGGCGAATGCAGCAGGGCGTGCGGGCGTCGCGCGGTCGGGGCTTGGTCGGTCATGAGGTGACCCGGCAGGAGGAGCGGCGCTTTGGCGGCGCGTCGTCGCAGCGTCGCGCTGCGTGCGGAGATACTCTGAGTCCGCCGGCGGTGGCCGTCAATTCCGGCGCGGCATGGCGACCATGCGCGCCGATGGCGCTGAGCGTCGATCTTGCTAGGATGCGACCTGCCAACAGCCGGGAGGATGCGATGTACAAGTCGATTCTGGTCCCCGTCGATCTCGCCGAGGCCGATCTCGCCGAGCCCGCCATCGCTGCCGCGGTCGCCTTCGCCGAGACTTCGGGCGGCACGGTGCGCCTCGTCTATGTCCGCTCGCTGGTGCCGATCACCTATATGGAGTTCGTCCCGGCCGATTTCGACGCCGAGCAGCAGACCGACGCCGAGGCGAAGCTCGCCGCCATCGCGGCGGCGGTCGCGCTGCCGGCCGAGCGGGTCTCAGCCAGGGTTCTGGTCGGCTCGGTCCATGGCGAGGTGCTGGCCGAGGCCGAGGCGAGCGGCGCGGACCTCATCGTGATCGGCTCACACGAGCCCGGCATGCTGGCCTATGTCATCGGCTCCAACGCCTCCACGATCGTGCGCCGGGCGAAATGCTCGGTGCTGGTGGTGCGCTAGAGCCTGGGCCGAACCGGGTCGCGATTGCAGGTTATCCGGAGATATGAGATTATCCGGATAATCCAGCAAAGGGAGGTCGGCTATGCTGACGATCACGGCTGCCGAGTTTCAGAAACGGTTCGGGCGTTATCGCGAGGCGGCCATCAGGCAGCCAGTGGCGGTTACCCATCACGGCCGCGACAGTCTGGTGCTGCTGTCGGCGGAGGAATATGCCCGGCTGAAGTCCTTCGACGACAGGAAGGCCGTCTATCCTTGGGAGTTGCCAGACGATCTGATCGAGGCGCTGGAAAGGGCGGAAGCTCCTCCGGAAGCGGCGCAGTTCAACCATGAGTACGAATGACGCGTCAGCTCGGTTGGAGCCAAAGCCGGGACTCGTCATTCGTTACGCCTATCTCTGGCGTGAACAGGCGGAAGCCGGGCGGGATGAGGCTGTTAAGGATCGCCCTTGTGCGGTGGTGCTGGCGACGAAACGCAGTGGCGGGAGCACGATCGTTGTCGTTGCGCCCATCACACATGCGCCACCGCGCGATGCCAGATTTGGCGTGGCGATCCCTGCGTCCGCGAAGGCTCGTCTCGGCCTGGACGACGAGCCGTCCTGGGTGGTTACGACGGACTTGAACTATTTCACCTGGCCTGGTCCCGATATTCGGCCGGTTGACCCCAGGAGTCCCGGACGGGGCTTCGCCTACGGGCAACTATCGGAGAAGCTCACCAACGCGATCCTCGGCAATGTCAGGGATCGGCTTCGGGATGGTCAAGCGAAGACAACAAGCCGGAATGAACCAGCTTTGCCTCGCAAAAACCGTTGAGCGCAGCCCGACGATGCGATCAGCTTCGCCGCCCCGGCACCAGTTCGTCGGGCACCTCGCCGGTCGCCAACTCCCTCGGTTTATTCAGCTTCACCATCGGCCAGACCTGCCAGAACGAGGCCGCCGCGAGCCCGATGCCGAGGAAACCCGCCGCCGTCGCGCCCTGCTGGAAGGCCCGCGCCGTGAAGAAGGCGAGCATCACGATCGAGAGCCCGCCAACCAGCGCCAGCGCCGCCCACATCGGCCAGGGCTTTCCCGCGACGAAGCGCGCCTTCGGATTGGCCTTCGCGATCGCCGCCGAAAGGGCCGCCACGAAGGCGTGGTAGCCTGCATCGTCCCGGTCGATGTCGGTCAACGAGCGCCAGGACAGGTTGCCGAAGGTGATCGACTTGCCGTCGGTCAGCGTGAGCTTGGTCTTGTAGCCCTTCGAGGTGACGTTGCTCGGCGCATAGAGAAAGCGCACCTGCTCGACCGCGCCGAGTTGGACCCGGTCGATCTTGCGGGTCGTGTCGATCTCCATCGTGCCGCCGTCGAGGCGATAGGCGATCTCGAAGCCGATCGGCTTGGGGCGCTGGCGCCAGGCGGGAGCGGGGACGTCGTCGGGATGATGAGGCTGCATGCGGGCATGCCTTAGCGGCTTGTCTTGCGCTTGTCGCGCTCCCCAGCCGCTGTTCAGCCCTTGGATGTCTCGATTTTCTCCGCCAGCCAGATCTTGATCAGGGACTGGTAGGGCACATCCCGCTTGTTGGCGGCGATCTTGATGTTTTCGAGCAACGCATTGGGAAGGCGGATCGAGATCGATGTCGAGGACGGCTTCAGGTTCGGGAACCGAACGGAAACAGCCTTGGTCCAGTCGACATAGTCTGTGGAATCATGCGTTTCCCAGAAGGTTCTCTCTTCGGCCTCGTTCTGAAAGGTCGGGATCGGCTTAAGCGTCTTGCTCATAATGCTTGCGCTCCTTCCGGTTCATGTCGCGAGCGGAAATTACCCGGATCAGGCTGTTCTCACGGCGCAGCGTGAAGGTAACATTGAGATACCTGCCTCCGCTCGAGCGCCCCAGCGCATGCAGCCTTTGCTCGGCAACGCTGTGACTACCATCTTCCGACAACAGCAACGGCTCATTCAGGAACACCTGCTCGGCCTCGGCCTGACTGACGTTGTGCTTTTCAACACTTTTCCGATCGTTCCCACGATCCCAGTCGAAACCGACGATGCGATCGAAATCAATCACGATTGTATATCCTGGTAATATACATTTCAAGCTCGCCCGACGATCGTCCGCTGGGACTTGGCTGTTCGCGCTACCGCGCCAGCACCTTCATCGCCCCGTCCAGCCCGTCCAGCGTCAGCGGGAACATGCGTCCGCCCATCAGCCCTGAAATCTGACGGATCGACTGGGTGTAGCTCCACAGGTGCTGCTGAACCGGGTTGAGCCAGACCGATTTCTGGAAACGGCCGGTCAGCCGCTCCATCCAGACCGAGCCAGCCTCCTCGTTCCAGTGTTCGACCGAGCCGCCCGGCATCGCGATCTCGTAGGGGCTCATCGAGGCGTCCCCGACGAAGACGCAACGATAGTCGGCCGGATAGGTCCGCAGCAGCTCGAAGGTCGGTATCACCTGGTCGTGGCGACGGCGGTTCTCCTTCCAGACCCGCTCATAGGGGCAGTTGTGGAAGTAGAAATGCTCGAAATGCTTGAACTCGGCCCGCGCTGCCGAGAACAGCTCCTCGGCCAGCTCGACATGCCAGTCCATCGAGCCGCCGACATCGAGAAAGAGCAGCACCTTGACGGCGTTGCGGCGCTCGGGCCGCAGCTTCACGTCGAGATAGCCGTGCCGCGCCGTCTCGGAGATGGTGGTGTCGAGGTCCAGTTCCTCGGCCGCCCCGGTGCGGGCGAATTTGCGCAGGCGGCGCAGCGCGATGCGCAGATTGCGCACGCCGAGCTCGCGTGTGTCGTCGAAATCCTTGAACTCGCGCTGGTCCCAGACCTTCACCGCGCGGAAATTGCGGTTCTTGTCCTGCCCGATGCGGACGCCTTCGGGATTGTAGCCATAGGCCCCGTAAGGCGACGTGCCGGCTGTGCCGATCCATTTCGAGCCGCCCTGATGGCGGCCCTTCTGGTCTTCGAGGCGCTGCTTGAGCGTTTCCCAGAGCTTGTCCCAGCCCAGCCCCTGAAGCTGCGCTTTTTCCTCGTCCGTCAGGTATTTTTCGGCGAGCTTGCGCAGCCATTCCTCCGGAATGCCGGCCTTCTCGAACGCCTCGCCAAGCGTCTCCATGCCCTTGAAGACTTCGGCGAAGACGCGGTCGAAGCGGTCGAGATGGCGCTCGTCCTTCACCAGGCAGGTGCGGGCGAGATAGTAGAACTCGTCGACGCGGTGCTCTGCGAGGTCGGCCTCGACGCCTTCGAGCAACGCCAGATACTCCCGCAGCGTGACGGGCACCTTGGCGGCGCGAAGGTCGGTGAACAGGCGCAGGAACATCGCGCTACTGTGCCGGCCCGGGCCGGCCGGTCAAGCAGCACAGGCGCAAAGGCCATGTGCTGCTTGAGCAGGGTCTACCACTAGAAGGATGGCTCGATCACGCCACGGCGTCGGCGAGATCCTTGGTCACCTTGAACTTGACGACGGTCTTGGCCGGAACCTTGATCATCGCGCCGGTCGAGGGGTTGCGGGCCTCGCGGGCCTCGCGCTTGGCCGCCGAGAGCTTGCCGACGCCGCCGAGCGTGACGTCGTCGCCCGATTTCAGCGTCTTGGCGACGATGGCGCCGAGCGACGTCAGGATGGCGGAGACGTCGGTCTTGGTCTTGCCGGTCTCGTCGGCGATGGCGGCGATCAATTCGTTCTTGGTCATGAAATCCTCCTTGAGAAGGTGTTGGCGCGCCGCGTGCGGAATGGTGCCCGGCTCCCATGGCTCCATGGGAAGCCAGCGCCGCAATGCTTCAGCGCGTGATCTGCCAGTTGGCACAGCGACCGCAAAAACGCGACCGCCACGGCGCTAGATACGCACAGGAAACCGCTTCGTTCCCCTGCAACTGCGGGTAATCTGGCAAGCATGCGCCGATTCCGGGCGCGCCGGGACGATTGACAAGCGCCGATCCATTATTTCAAGCTTAAAATAATACGGTTGTGGGGACGGATATGAAGGTCATCATCGTCGGGGGCGGAATCGGTGGGCTGACGCTCGCTTTGATGCTGCATCAGCGTGGCATCGGCGCGACCGTCTACGAGCAATCGGGCGAAATCCGGGAGGTCGGAGTCGGGATCAACACGCTCCCGCATGCGATCGCAGAACTCGCACAGCTCGGACTGCTGCCGGCGCTCGACGCTGTCGCGATCCGCACCCGCGAGTTGATCTACATGAACCGTTTCGGCCAGACGGTCTGGCGCGAGCCGCGCGGCATCCATGCGGGCGCGCCCGTGCCGCAGTTTTCGATCCATCGGGGTCGGCTGCAGGGTGTGATCCGCGACGCGGTGGTCGCCCGACTCGGTTCGGAGGCGCTGCGCACCGGCCGGCGGTTGCAGGGCTTTGTCCAGGACGAGGGCGGCGTCACCGCCCATTTCGTCGATTCGCGCCGGGGCGAGGCCGGCGAGACCTCGCGTGGCGACATCCTGATCGCGGCCGACGGCATCCATTCCACAGTCCGCGCCCATTACTTTCCCGATCAGGGCCCGCCGCGCTGGAACGGCGTGCAGATGTGGCGCGGCGCCTGCGACTGGCCGACTTTCCTCGACGGGGAGAGCATGATCATCGCCGGCGGCATGGCCGGAAAGCTCGTGCTCTACCCAATCGCGCCAGGTGCTGCACCCGGCACGCGGCTGACCAACTGGGTGGTCAACATCCGCACCGGCGACCCTGACAAACCGCCGCCGAAGGAGGCCTGGTCGAAACCCGGCAGGCTCGAGGATGTGCTGCCCTTCGCGCGCCGCTTCACCGTGCCCGGCGTCGATATCCTGGCGCTGATCCAGGCCTCGCCGGGCTTCTGGGACTATCCGATGTGCGACCGCGACCCGTTGCCGCGCTGGACACACGGCCGCGTCACGCTGCTCGGCGACGCCGCGCATCCGATGTATCCGGTCGGCTCCAACGGCGCTTCGCAGGCGATCCTCGATGCGCGTTGCCTGGCCGATCTGCTGGTCAAGGCCGAGCATCCGCGCCATGCGCTGGCGGCCTATGAGGCGGTGCGCCTGCCGGCGACGGCCGAAGTCGTGGCGATGAACCGCATTGGCGGTCCCGAGCGGGTCATCGACGCGGTCGAGACGCTGGCGCCCAACGGCTTCGAGGATGTCGAGCGCGTGCTGAGCTATGCGAGGCGCGAGCAGATCGTGAAATCCTATGCCGGCAAGGCGGGGTTTTCGGCCGAGCAACTGGCGCGCAAGGGTTGATCAGGCGCTGCGGGCGCGCAGCCCGTCGGTGGGTGGCTGGTAGGCGGCGAGCCGGCCTGCAAGATCGAGCGGGGAGCTCTTTGCGGTTGACGCCACCTCGCCGAAGGCGACGCCGCAGCGGTTATCCGTGCGCCAGAGCACTTTCGCACGCACCGCTGCGCCAAGCTGCGCGACCTGCAGATCGAACCTGTCGGGAACCAGCGCGCCTGCGGCGAAGCTGAGCAGCGCGCCCTCGGTCGAGAGGTTGCGGATCTGGCAGTCGACGGTGGCCTTGCCCTGGTTGAAAGCCACGAAGCCTCCGAACAGGCAGCGCGCACGAGAGGATTTTCTGCGTTCCATGGCCTCAAGCGCTCCTCTGCTGTGGCGGACAGTGTTCTCTCTCTGTCCTGTTGTGCCACTCTGACGCATTCAGCCCGCCCACGCATCATAAAGCGTTGAACAGCCTTAACATGCAGCGCGTCGAGGCGGCCGTGTCAGACGCCGCTCCGTCCGGCCCGTCTGGCGCGGAAGGCGGCAAGGTCGAGCGGTGCGTCTGGCCGGCATTCCTGCGCCGAGAGGAAGGCGACGCCGACATCGTCGCCGCGCCGCCAGCACTGGCGTACGCGGCGGCTTTCGGTCTCGCCAGCCGTCTCGATCTCGAAGGTCGCCGGCAGTGCGATCCAGTCCGTCATCCGCAGCAGCGCGCCGGTCTCGGACTGGTTGCGGACCGAGCAGCCGAACATCGACTGGCGTCCGTTGAAGACGATGCTTGCGCTCTGATACAGGCGGGTGCGCGTGGCCTGGCGACGCTCGGGTTTCATGGCGCGGCTCCATCCGGGGATTGGCGACCGGCATCATGCCGTCATGTCGCCCCCGATGCACGGACGCTCTCGGCTTAATCTTAATCGCGGGCGCTCCGGCGCTCGCTGGCAGCCCCATCGACGATCATGAACGGTTGAGGGCGGATGTCTATCGCCGCGAAAGCCGGCGTCTGTTATGGCGCATGACGCAGAGTTATGCGGGGGGAATAAAATGAAGACTTGGCTGGTGATCGGCGCACTGCTTGGCAGCGCGACCATGGCGCATGCGCAAAGTCCGGGCGACTGGGTTCTGGCGCGCTTCAAAAACGGCAATTTCTGGTTTCCGGGCGTGCTGCAGCGCGTCTCCGGCGATCGCCTGACCATCCAGTACGATGACGGCGACCGCGAGACCCTGCATGTCAGCGCCGTGCGTCCCTATAACTGGCGGATCGGCAGCCGCGTCGAATGCAATTTCCGTGGCGCCGGCGCCTGGTATGCCGGGCGCATCACCTCGCTGGGCGGAAGCTCGTTGTCGATCGACTATGACGACGGCGACAAGGAGCGCACCACGACGGGGCGCTGCCGTTCGCGCTGAGCCCGCTAGTGCATCGGACCGAAAAGTGGAATCCACTTTTTGGAACAATCTGATGCAAAACCAATAAGCCAGATCGCCAATTCGCGTCCGACAGGACGCGCGGCGATCTGCCACTGCCGCCGCTCACACCCCTTCGGGCGGCGGCGGCAGGAAGTCGACCTCATGCTTGGCCGACAGCGCCACGACCTCGGCGGGGTTCTGCTGCGCCATTGAATGGATGCCCCAGAACAGATCGTAGAGCCGGCCTGTCGGCGCGACCCAGAACAGGCATTTCACCGTCGCGTCCGACTTGTTGAACAGGCCGTGCGGCACGCCGCGTGGCAGCCGGACCAGATCGCCGGAGGTCGCGACGCTTTCCTGCCCGTCGAGGACGAGGTCTAGCCTGCCCTCCAGCATGTAGATGAATTCATCCTGCGTCGGGTGGATATGCGGCGGCACGAAGGTGCCCGGCGGAAAGGTCGCGTGCCAGGAGAACGAGTCCGGGCTCAGGCTCTTGGGCACATAGGTCTGGCCGAGGATGTTCCAGGAGATGGCGTCGAGGCCTTCATTGGCCTTGGTCACGCCTGCGGTCAGCGGCTTCATGGTTTGTCTCTCCCTCAGAGATGCAGGAAGCGGTCCTTGACCGCCGCGTCGCTGCGCAAATCGTCGCTTGTGCCGCGCCAGACGACGCGGCCCTTTTCCAGCACGATATGACGGTCGGCGATCTTCGCCAGCGCATCGACGTTCTTGTCGATAACGAGGATGGATTCGCCCTCGGCTTTCAGCGCGGCGAGGCAGGCCCAGATCTCCTGCCGGATGATCGGAGCCAGCCCCTCGGTCGCCTCGTCGAGGATGATCAGGCGCGGATTGGTCATCAGCGCGCGGCCGATCGCCAGCATCTGCTGCTCGCCGCCCGAAAGCTGGTTGCCGCGATTGGCGCGGCGCTCCTTCAGGCGCGGAAAGAAGTCGTAGATTCGCTGGATATCCCAGCGCGGCTTGCCGAAACGGCTTGCGGCGGTCGCGATCAGATTCTCCTCGACCGAGAGCGTCGGAAAGATCATCCGGCCCTCGGGGACGAGGCCGATGCCGGCCTGCGCGATGCGGAAAGGCGCGGCCCCGGTGAGGTCGCGCCCGGCGACTGTGACGCGGCCGGCCTTCGGCTTGATCAGCCCCATGATGGCGCGGATCGTCGTGGTCTTGCCCATGCCGTTGCGGCCGAGCAGCGTCACGACCTCGCCATCGGCGATGGTGAGATCGACGCCGAACAGGATCTGCGCCTCGCCATAGCCGGCATCGAGGGCCTCGATCGTCAGCATGGCCGAGGCTCGCCCGCTGTCATTCCGGGGCGCGCAGCGAACCCGGAACCAACGACCGGGTGAGTGCGTCCAGCGGCGTTATGGAGATTTCGCCCGGTCATGGGTTCCGGGTTCTTCGCTTTGCGAAGCCCCGGAATGACAAGGGTGGGGCAACGCGCCGTCATCTCACCCCTCCTCGCCGAGATAGGCTTCGCGCACGGCCGGGTCGGCGCGCACCGCCGCCGGCTCGCCCGATGCGATGACGCGACCATAGACCAGCACGGTGACGCGGTCGGCCAGAGCGAACACGGCCTCCATGTCGTGCTCGACCAGCAGCATGGCGTAGCGGCCCTTCAGGCTCTTCAGAAGCGCGATCAGCCGCTCGCCCTCCTCGCGGCCGACGCCGGCCAGAGGCTCGTCGAGCAGGATCGCGGCCGGCTCCAGCGTCAGGGCCATGGCGATCTCGAGGGCGCGCTTCTCGCCATGGGAGAGCCGGCCGGCCAGCACGCCTGCGCGTTCGGACAGGCCAACGGCTTCGATCGCGGCGCGCGCCGGCCCGTTCAGGCTCTCGTCGCTTTCGGCGTTCCGCAGCAGCGCCAGCGGGGAGGGGGCTCGCGCCTGCACGCCGAGCGCGACGTTCTCCAGCACGGAGAGCGAGGGGATCGTCGAGGTGATCTGGAAGGTGCGGGCGAGTCCGGCACGCGAGCGCTTCTCCGGGCTGTATCCGGTGATGTCGGAGCCGCGAAACCGGATGCTGCCGGCGTCCGGCCGCAACATGCCCGAGATCTGGTGGACGAGCGTGGTCTTGCCCGCGCCATTGGGGCCGATCAGGGCGTGCAGTTCGCCGGCCGCGACATCGAGGCTGACGCCGTCGGTGACCTTCAGCGCCCCGAAGGATTTTCGCACGCCCGACAGCGCCAGCACCGGCTCAGTCATGACGCCGCCCGCCGAGCTTGCCGATGATGCCGACGAGGCCGCCGCGCGTGAACAGCACGAAGAGCACGATCAGCGGCCCGAAGATCGCCTTCCAGTGCTCGGTCCAGCCGGCCAGCAGGTCTTCTGCGAAGAGGAAGGCGAGCGCCCCGATGATCGCGCCGTGCAGGCTCCCGACGCCGCCGAGCACGACCATGAAGATCAGTTCGCCCGAGCGCGACCAGGACATGAAGGCCGGGCTGACGAACTCGGTCTGGTTGGCCAGCAGGAAGCCCGACAGCCCCGCGATCATGCCCGAGATGACATAGGCGATCAGCCGGATGCGCGAGACGTCGAAGCCCGTGACCGTCACGCGCGTGGCGTTCTCGCGCGCCGCCCGCAGGATGCGGCCGAAGCGCGAGGCGACGATGACGCTGATCAGCAGATAGCAGCCTGCGAGCATGGCGAGCACGACATAGTAGAACGAGGTCCGGTTGGCGAAGGGCCTGAACCCGGCAATCGTGCTGCGGTCCGACAAGGTCAGCCCGTCATCGCCGCCATAGGCCGAGAGCGCCTGCGCCAGGAAGAACGCCATCTGGCCGAAAGCGAGCGTGATCATGATGAAGGCGACGCCCCTGGTCCGCAGCGAAACCGCACCTGTCACGGCGGCAAACAGGGCGCAGGCGACGAGGATGACCGGCAGGATCAGCAGGGCCTCGGTGCGCCCCTCGGTGATCATGATGCCGGTGACATAGGCGCCGATTCCGATGAAGGCGGCGTGGCCGAAGGAGACGAGCCCGCCGACGCCCAGGATCAGGTCGAGCGAGAGCGCGGCGATCGCGAAGATCATCGCCCGCGTCACCAGCGTCAGCCAATGCGCCGGCAGCCCGATCTCGATTGCCAGCGGCACGGCCGCCAGAGCGAGGAACAGGATGATCGCGATCAGCGGCCGGCGCTTGCGGGCCGGCAGGGCCAGAGCCTGCTCCGAACCCTGCGGCTCGGCCAGAGCGCGATCCTGCAAGGTTGGCGCGGCGCTCACGAGCGGCCCTTTGCCGGCAGCAGGCCCTCGGGCCGCACGAACAGAACCATCGCCATGACGAGGTAGATCAGCATGGAGGAGAGCGCAGCCCCGGTCGCCCGCGCCGAGGGCGCGCTCATGAACAGTCGCAAAAGGTCGTTCATGAAGGAGCGCCCGAGCGTATCGACGAGGCCGACGATCAGCGCGCCGACGAAGGCGCCGCGGATCGAGCCGATGCCGCCGACGACGATGACCACGAAGGCCAGGATCAGGATCGAATCGCCCATGCCGGGCTCGACCGAGAGGATGGGAGCCGCCATCGCGCCGGCGAAGCCCGCCAGCATCGTGCCGAAGGCGAAGACGATCATGAACAGCTTGCGGATGTCGACGCCGAGCGCCGAGACCATGGACGCATTCGATGCTCCGGCCCGCAGCAGCATGCCGGTGCGCGTCTTCTCGACGATGAACCAGAGCAGGCCCGCGACCGCCAGCCCCGAACCGATCAGCGCGAAGCGGTAGACCGGATAGAGGATGCCGTCCATCAGCGCGACCGAGCCGGTGAGGAACTCGGGCACCGGCACCGAGAGCGGGGCCGCGCCCCAGACGATCTTGACGCCCTGGTTGAGCAGCAGGATCAGCCCGAACGTCGCCAGCACCTGGTCGAGATGGTCGCGTTCGTACAGGTGCCGGAAGACGAGGAACTCGAGCGCGAGCCCGATGACGAGCGCAGCCGCCAAAGCCAGCACAAGGCCGAGTACAAAGCTCCCCGTCAGCGAGACGAAGGTCACGGCGAGATAAGCGCCGAGCATGTACTGCACGCCATGCGCCAGGTTGATGAAATCCATCACGCCGAAGACCAGCGTCAGCCCCGCCGCCACCAGAAACAGCAGGATGCCGAGCTGCAGCCCGTTCAGGATCTGGACGATGAGGAGGCTGGTGGTCATGGGGATTCGCACGCCGTGGCGGGGAAAAGCTCCCCTTCTCCCCTCGGGGGAGAAGGTGGCCCGGCGAAGCCGGGTCGGATGAGGGATGACCGGGTGAGCGAGATCGAGATGAGCGTCCGCGCCTCGGCGCGGCCCTCATCCGTCAGCGCTGCGCGCTGCCACCTTCTCCCCCGAGGGGAGAAGGGGCGCTCTACGCCCTCACTTCAACCCGCATTCCTTCGCATGCGGGTCGGCATAGTCCGTGAACACCTTCGAGGCGATCTCGGTCTGGAACTTGCCGTCGGCGCGCTTGGCGACCTTGACCAGATAGAAATCCTGAATCGGGTAGCCGTTGGTGTTGAACTTGAAGTTGCCGCGCAGCGAGGTGAAGTTCGCCTTCTTCAGTTCGGCGCGCAGCTTGGCCTTGTCGCCCGCGCCGCCCGCCGCCTTGACGGCGGAATCGATCAGCATCGCGGCGTCGTAGGCCTGCATGGCGTAGGAGCCCGGCACGATCTTGTAGGCCGCCTCATAGGCCGCAACGAAGGCCTTGGACTGGGGATTGTCCATGTTGGGGGCCCAGGTCATGCCGCCGAACAGGCCGACCGCCGCATCCTGCTGCGCCGGCAGCGTCGACTCGTCGACGGTGAAGGCGGAGAGGAACGGGATCTTGCCCTGCAGGCCGGCCTGCGACCACTGCTTGACGAAGTTGACGCCGAGGCCGCCCGGAAGGAAGGCGAAGACCACGTCGGGCTTGGTCGAGGCGATCTTGGCGAGGTCGGAGGCGAAGTCCATCGAGGTCAGCGGCGCATAGACCTCGTCGACGAGTTCGCCCTTGAAATAGCGCTTGAAGCCCGCAAGCGAGTCCTTACCGGCCTGATAGTTCGGCGCGATGATGTAGGCGCGCTTGAAGCCCTGATCCTGCGCGTATTTGCCCAGCACCTCGTGGACCTGGTCGTTCTGGTAGGAGGTCACGAAGAAATTCTCGTGGCAGCCCTTGCCGGCCATGGTCGAAGGGCCGGCATTGGGCGAGATCAGGATCGCGCCGGAATCGAGCACCGGCTTGGCGATCGCGCCGAGAATGTTGGAAAAGATCGGGCCGACGACGAAGTCCGCCTTCGAGCTCTCGACATAGCCGCGCACCTTGCCGACCGCGACATCGGGCTTCAGCTCGTCGTCGATGACGGTGATCTGCACCGGCACGCCGCCGAGCTTGCCGCCGTTCTTGTCGACCGCGAGCTGGAAGCCGTCGCGGAGCTGCTGGCCGAGCGCGGCGGCCGGGCCGGTGAGGACGGAGACGACGCCGATCTTGATCGGCTCCTGAGCGTGGACGGCGGTGGCCGCGGTGAGCGCGAACAGGCCTGCTCCGAGGCGAAGCGTGAATTTCGATGTCATGTCAGGTCCTCCCGGGACGAGCGAGAAAGCAGCGAGCGCGGCAGGGGTCCCTCAACCTCCTGAAACCGCGCGACGAGGGCATATTGTTTCAAGCTTAAAATATCTGCAAGGGGTTCCGCAGCAAGAATTTTCAACCCTTCGATCAACCTCCCCGTCATCCCGGACAAGCGGCGGAGCCGCGCCGATCCGGGATCCATCATAGGGCGGGACGGCGCTTCATGATGGATCCCGGAACTGCGCTTCGCTTGTCCGGGATGACGGGGAGGGTGTCACTACGGACAGTGCAGGCGTCACGCCTGCACGCCATCGACATACCAGTCCATCTTGGACATCAGCTCGTCGCTGGCTTTCTCGCCCGCCTTGAGCCGCACTACGCCCTTCTGGTCCTTGAGTTCCCCGGTGAAGGGGTGGAGCGTCCCCGCCACGATGCCCTTCTGGACCGCGTCGGCGGCAGCACGCGCCGCCGGCGTCACCGCGTCGTTATAGGGCGCGATCTTGACCATGCCGTCCTTGATGCCGCCCCAGACGTCGCCGGTCTTCCAGGTGCCGTCCATCGCCTCGCGCACGCGTTTGACGTAATAGCCCGACCAGTCGTCGATGATCGCCGAGAGATGGGCCTTTGGCGCAAACGCCTTCATGTCCGATGCCTGCCCGAAGGCGAAGACATTGCGCTGCTCGGCCGCCTGCAGGGCCGCAGCCGAGTCGGTGTGCTGGGTGATGATATCGCAACCCTGGTCGATCAGCGCCTTGGCGGCGTCGGCCTCCTTGGCCGGGTCGTACCAGGTCGAGGCCCAGATCACCCTGGTCCTGAAATTGGGGTTCACCTGCCTGGCCGCGAGATGGAAGGCGTTGATGCCCATCACCACCTCGGGGATCGGGAAGGAGGCGATGTAGCCGGCCTGTCCGGACTTGGACATGTGGCCCGCGATGGTGCCGATCACGGCGCGGCCTTCATAGAAGCGGGCATTGTAGGTCGCGACGTTTTCCGCCCGTTGATAGCCCGTGGCGTGCTCGAAGAAGAGTTTCGGGAACTGCTTGGCGACCTGGATGGTCGGGTTCATGAAGCCGAACGAGGTCGTGAAGATGAGCTGGTTGCCGCCCTGCGCGAGCTGCCGGATGGCGCGGGCCGCATCCGGCCCCTCGGCGACCTTCTCGATGAAGCTCGTCTTCACCTTCGCGCCGAACTCCTTCTCGACGGCGAGCCGGCCCTGGTCGTGCGTCCAGGTCCAGCCATGGTCGCCGACGGGACCGACATAGACGAAGCCGACGCCGAACGGGGCCTGCGCGAGCGCGCGCCCCGCAGCGAAGGGCAGGGCGGCGGCAGAGGCGCCGGCGCCGAAATTGAACCTGCGGCGGGTAATGATGGAGGTCATGTCGGTCTCTCCGTGATCGAGGGTGGCGTCAGGACGCCGAGAAGGGTTTGCCGAGGCAGGCCGGCGCATTAAGCCGGCCGGTCTTTCGTCCTGACGACATCATGGTCAGAACTGCGATCGTCGCAAGATAGGGGGCCATCGCCAGAACCTCGGGCGGCAGCCAGGTCACGCCGGCGGCCTTGAACTGGAGTTCGGCCGTCATCACCGCGCCGAAGAGATAGGCCCCGAGCAACAGCCGCGCCGGCCGCCACGCCGCGAAGACGACGAGCGCGAGCGCGATCCAGCCTCTGCCGGCGGTCAGCCCGTCGGACCACATCGGCGTCAGCGCCAGCGAGAAATAGGCCCCCGCCAGCCCGGCAAGCGCGCCGCCGAACGCTATCGCGGCATAGCGGATGGCGATGACGCGATAGCCGATGGCGTGCGCCGAGGCGTCGTTCTCGCCGACGGCGCGCAGGATCAGCCCCGGCCGCGTCCGGTTCAGGAAGAACGACACCGCCAGCACCAGCGCCAGCGAGAGATAGACCACGATGTCGTGGCCGAAGACGGCGCGAAGGAGGGGGTGGCCCGACAGCGCCTCTGGAAAAGCCGGCCCGAGCCGCGTGATGGTGCGGCCGACGAAGCCCGCCCCGATCAGCGAGGACGCGCCGATGCCGAAGATCGTCAGCGCCAGGCCCGTCGCGACCTGGTTGGCGGTCAGCGTCAGCGTCAGAACGGCGAAGACCATCGCGGTCGCGACGCCGGCGATCAGCGCGGCGACGAGGCCTGCGCCCGTGCTGCCTGTGCTGTAGGCGACGGCGAAGCCCGCGACTGCGCCGGTCAGCATCATGCCCTCGACGCCGAGATTGAGCACGCCGGATTTTTCCACCACGAGCTCGCCCAGCGCCGCGAGCAGGATCGGGGTGGAGGCCGCGACGAGGGTCATAAGGATCGAGACGAGGACGGCGCTGGTCATGTCGCGCCCCCTGTCATTCCGGGGCGCGCCAAAGGCGCGAACCAGGAACCCACGACCGGGTGAGACACGTCAAACCGTTCGATCACGCTCGCCCGGTCGTGGGTTCCGGGTTCGCTGCTGCGCAGCGCCCCGGAATGACAGGGGTGGGTGGGTGCGCGCGCCCTCATGCCGCCCGCGCCTTCCAGCCGACCCGGTAGCGCACCAGCACATCCGTCGCGAGCAGCACGAACAGCAGCAGCGCCTGGAACATGCCGGTCGCGGCCTGCGGCAGCCTAATCGTGGTCTGGGCGATCTCGCCGCCGACATAGGTCGCAGCCAGCACGACTCCGCCGAAGACGATGCCGAGCGGGTTCAGCCGGCCGAGAAACGCCACGATAATCGCGGTGAAGCCGTAGCCGGTCGGGAATTGCGGCGTGAGCTGGCCGAAGGGGCCGGCCGCCTCGAACAGGCCGGCGAGGCCGGCAAGTCCGCCGCCCGCCAGCAGCGACGCCCAGGTCACCTTGTCGGCGCTGAAGCCGCCATGGCGCGCGGCGGCGGGCGCGAGGCCGACGACCTTGACCGCATAGCCGGCGGTGGTTTTCTCCATCAGGAGCCAGGCGACGAGCGCGATGACCAGCGCCAGCGGAATGCCGAGATGGACGAGCGAGCCCTCGGCCATCGCAGGCAGGGTCTGGGCGGCGCTGAACATCTTCGTCTGCGGGAAATTGAAGCCGTCGGGGTCCTTCCACGGCCCGCGCACGAGATAATACAGCGCCTGCACCGCGACATAGGTCAACATCAGGCTGGTCAGGATCTCGCTGACCTGAAGCCTGACGCGCAGGAAAGCGGGGACCGCCGCCCAGGCCATGCCGCCGAGCACGCCGGCGAGCGCCATGGCGGGCAGTATCCACCAGCCGGTCAGGCCGTGGGTCGCCAGCGCCACGCCGGTGCCGGCGATCGCGCCGAATATGTACTGCCCCTCCGCCCCGATGTTCCAGACATTGGCGCGGAAGCCGATCGCCAGCCCGAGCGCGATCATCACAAGCGGCGCGGCCTTGACGCCGAGATCGGGCCAGCGCTGCGGCTCGAGGAACGGCGTCAGGAAGATGTCGCGCACGGCGTGCAGGCCGTCATAGCCCATCGCCGTGAACACGACCGTGCCGATCAGCATGGTCAGCAAGACCGCGATCAGCGGACTGGCATAGAGCATCACGGTGCTGGGCTCGCGCCGGCGTCGCCATTCAAGCATGGGCGTCGGCTCCGCGAGACGCTGACCGCACAGGCTCCTCCCTTCCCCCTTGTGGGGAAGGGTATGGGGATGGGGGTGGTTCGACCGGGCGAGCGGCTGCTTGTATCGGCGACGCGGCAAAGGCTGTCAGCCGCTCGCTTTGACTTTGCGACCCCCACCCCTTCCCCTCCCCACAAGGGGGAGGGGTTTCGCGCAGTGCGTCTTGAGCAAACTTTTCAGGCATGGGCGGCCTCGCCTGGAGCATCCGCGCCATGCACCCCGCCCATCATCAGGCCGATCTCGTCGATGCCGAGTGTCGCGACGTCGCGCGGCGTCGAAAGCCGGCCCTCGTTGATGACGCAGAGGCGGTAGGCGAGTTCGAGCAACTCGTCGAGGTCCTGCGAGATCACCACCACCGCCGAGCCCTTGGCGGCGAGATCGACCAGCTCCTGCCGGATCGCGGCGGCCGCGCCCGCATCCACGCCCCAGGTCGGCTGACAGACGACGAGCACGGACGGCGTCTGGCCGATCTCGCGGCCCATGATGAATTTCTGCAGATTGCCCCCCGAAAGCGAGTGCGCCAGCGCGGCCGGCCCGGTGGTGCGGACATCGAAGCGCTGGATCACGGCGGTCGCGAAGCGCGCCACGTCGCTCCGGCTGATGACGCCGAGCGGGGCCAGCGGCAGGCGGTGGCGTGCCGTCAGCACGGCGTTGTCGGCGAGCGAGAAATCCGGCACGGCGGCGTGGCCGTTGCGCTCCTCGGGCACGCAGGCGAGGCCAAGCGCCCGGCGTGGGCCAGCGCTTTCGCGGCCGATCGGCCTGCCGTCGAGCGCGATGGCGTCTGGCGAGCCTGCCAGCCGCTCTCCGGAAAGCGCCGTCAGAAGCTCCGACTGTCCGTTGCCGGCGACGCCGGCGATGCCGAGGATTTCGCCGGCGCGGGCCTCGAATGTGACCGCCTCAAGGTCGGTGCCGAAAGGCGGCTCGCCTTCGAGCGAGAGCGCCTTGACGCTGAGCCTGACAGCGCCCGCGCCGCCGCCGGGCTTGCGCTCGATCTGGCGCAACTCGGTGCCGATCATCAGCTCTGCCATGCGCTTGGTGCTCTCGACCTTCGGATCGCAGGTCGCGACGACCTTCCCGCCGCGCAGGATGGTCGCCGCCTCGCAGAGCGCTTTGATCTCTTGCAGCTTGTGCGAGATGTAGAGGATGGCGCAGCCTTCCGCCGCGATCTGGCGCAGCGTGAGAAACAGCTTCTCGACCTCCTGCGGCGTCAGCACCGAGGTCGGCTCGTCCATGATCAGGAGCTTCGGCTTCTGCAGCAGGCAGCGCACGATCTCGATGCGCTGGCGCTCGCCGACCGAAAGCGTATGCACCGCGCGCTCGGGATCGAGCGGCAGCGAATAGCTGTCGAGGATCGCCGCCACGCGGGCTTTCAGCACGTCGCGGTCGACCGCCTCGTCGAGGCCGAGCGCGATGTTCTCGATCACGCTCATCGCGTCGAACAGCGAGAAATGCTGGAAGACCATGCCGATGCCGAGCTTTCGCGCCGCCCTGGGCGAGGGGATCGCGACGGGCTGGCCGTCCCACTGGATCGTGCCCTCGTCGGCCTGCTGGACGCCGTAGATGATCTTGACCAACGTCGATTTGCCCGCGCCGTTCTCGCCGAGCAGGGCATGGATTTCGCCCGGCCGGACGCTGAGCGATATGTCCTCGTTCGCCTTCACGCCCGGAAAGCTCTTGGAGATATGTAAGAGCGCGAGGCGGGGCGGAGTCATGATCGGCTTGTCTCTCCCCGCCCGGTTGCGTTCGCGGCCGAGGCAGCCGGCCCCTTGCCGCCAAGCAAGCTCCGCACCAGTTCGGCAGCAGTCAATGCCGCGATCACCGCCGGCTGCTTGTCGTCCACATCCGCGCCGCCGATCGGACAGGTGAGGTGGGCCAGCGCCTCGCGCCTGCCTCCGCCTCGCAGGAAGCCGGCCTCGAAGCGGGCACGCTTGGTGGCCGAGCCGATCATGCCGACATAAGCCGCATCGCCGCGCTGGAGCGCCGCCTCCGTCAGGCGGTAGTCGAGGGCATGGCTGTGGCTGAGAATCACGAAGGCGGCTCCCGCCGGCGCGCTCTCGATCGCCGCGACCGGGTCGGCCATGCGGATGCAGGTGATCGCGACGGGCAGGCCATCGAGGACGCCGTCGCGATCGTCGATCAGGCTTGTCGCGAAGGGCAGGGGGGCCAGCGCGTGAGCCAGAGCCCGGCCGGTATGGCCCGCGCCCAAAATGAGGACGGCAGGTCGGGAGGCGGCTTCGGCCTTCTCGCGCGCCGTCAGCATGGCGAGGTCGGCTGCCGTGGCCCGGTGCAGCGAAACCGCGACGCGTCCGCCGCAGCACTGCCCCATCTGGGGGCCGAGCGGAATGTCGAGGGTGCGCGTCTTCTCGCCTCCGGCCAGCATTTCGCGTGCGACGTCGATGCAGTGAAATTCAAGCTGCCCGCCTCCGATGGTGCCGGCGATGGCGGAGGCGGAGATTGCCATGGTCACGCCGGCCTCGCGCGGAGTGGAGCCTTGGGCTGCGGTGATCGTGGCGAGGATGACACCGGAGGTGAGGTGGCGGGCGAGGAAGGGGGAGAGGGTCGGGGCCTCTTCCTTCTCCCCTCGGGGGAGAAGGTGGCATGGCGAAGCCATGACGGATGAGGGCCGCGTCAGCGGACTACCCTCACATCCGTCCCGCTCACCCGGTCTCCCGTCATCCGGCCCGGCTACGCCGAGCCGGCCCTCATCCGACCCGGCTTCGCCGGGCCACCTTCTCCCCCGAGGGGAGAAGGAAGGCGTGCGCTTGAGTTGGCTTGCGCGAGACGTCATCGCTTCGCCTCCGCCCGCACCCTCTCCACCGCCTCCAGAACCCGCTCCGGCGTCGCCGGCGCGTCGAGCCTCGGGCAGACCCGATGCCCGCCGACGCTTGCGACTGCGTCCGACAGCGCATGCAGCACGGAGATCGCCAGCATGAGCGGCGGTTCGCCGACGGCTTTCGAGCGGTGGACCGTCGGTTCGCGATTGGGCGCGTTCTCCAGAAGCGCGACGTTGAAGATGCGCGGCCGGTCCGACGCCACCGGAATCTTGTAGGTCGAGGGCGCATGCGTCTTCAGCACGCCCTTCTCGTCCCAGACCAGTTCCTCGGTGGTGAGCCAGCCCATGCCCTGGACGAAGCCGCCCTCGATCTGGCCGATGTCGATGGCCGGGTTCAGCGAGGTCCCGCAATCATGCAGGATATCGACGCGCTCGACCCTGTATTCGCCGGTCAGCGTGTCGATCGCGACTTCGGCAGCCGCCGCGCCATAGGCGAAATAGTAGAACGGGTGGCCGCGCCCGGTCTTGCGGTCCCAATGGATCTTTGGCGTGGCGTAAAAGCCCGTCGCCGAGAGCTGGACGCGGGACATATAGGCGAGCCTGACCAGTTCGGAAAATGCGATCTCGCGGCTGCCCACCGCGACATGGCCCTGCCTGAAAACGATCGCCTCCGGCTTCTCCTGCCAGTGCCGCGCCGCGAACTCGACCAGCCGGGCCTTGATCGTCTCGCAGGCGTCGAGCGCCGCCATGCCGTTGAGGTCGGAGCCCGATGAGGCGGCCGTCGCCGAGGTGTTGGGCACCTTTCCGGTCGTGGTCGCGGTGATCTTGACCTGATCGAGCCCGATGCCGAAAGACTGCGCCGCCACCTGCGCGACCTTCACATACAGCCCCTGGCCCATCTCGGTGCCGCCATGGTTCAGCATGACGGTGCCGTCGGTATAGACATGCACCAGCGCGCCGGCCTGATTGTACCAGGTGGCGGTGAAGGAGATGCCGAACTTGACCGGCGTCAGCGCGATGCCGCGCTTGATGACGGGGCTCGTGGCGTTGAAGGCGGCGATCGCCTGCTGCCGGGCGCGATAGTCGCAACGACGCTCCAACTCGGCCATGACCTCGCCGGCGATCATGTCCTCGACCGGCTGGTGATAGGGCGTGACGTTGCGTCCTTCGCCGCCATAGAGATTGCGCCGGCGCACCTCCATCGGGTCGAGCCCGGTGGCGAAGGCGACCTCCTCGATGAAGCGCTCGGCCCCGACCATGCCTTGAGGCCCGCCGAAGCCGCGAAAAGCCGTGTTCGAAACCGTGTTTGTCCGCAGCGGCTCCGAGCGGGCGCGCACGGCCGGGTAGAAATAGCAGTTGTCGGCGTGGAACAGCGCCCGGTCCGTCACCGGCCCCGACAGGTCCGCGTTCCAGCCGCAGCGCGCGCCGAAAACGGCATCGACTGCGAGGATATGGCCGTCATCGTCGAAGCCGATCTCGTAATCGACGACGAAGTCGTGGCGCTTGCCGGTGATCGCCATGTCGTCGTCGCGGTCGGGCCTGAATTTCACCGGGCGCTTCAGCTTGCGGGCGCAGAGCGCCGCCACGCAGGCAAACAGGTTCGACTGCGTCTCCTTGCCGCCGAAGCCGCCGCCCATCCGCCTGATCTCGACCGTGACGGCGTGCGAGCCGACGCCGAGGACGGCCGCGACCATGTGCTGGACCTCGGTCGGATGCTGGGTCGAGGAGAACACCTGCATGTCCTCGTCCTCGCCGGGGATGGCGAGCGCGATCTGGCTTTCGAGGTAGAAATGATCCTGCCCGCCGATCGTCATCGAGCCGGTCAACCGGCGCGGGCTCGCCGCCATCGCGGCCGCGACATCGCCGCGTTCGAGCTTGAGCGGCTCGGTGACGAGATCGCCGCCGGCGGCGCGCGCCGAGGCGACGTCGAGGACCGGCGGCTTTTCCTCATAGCTCGCCTTCGCCAGCAGCGCGGCGCGCCGCGCCTCATCGCGCGTGCCCGCCACCACCGCGAACAAGGGCTGGCCGTGATGCAGGATCGCCCCGGTCGCGAAGACCGGCTCGTCGTGCCGGTGCGTCGAGGAAATGTCGTTGACGCCGGGGATGTCGGCGGCGGTCAGCACGGCGAGAACGCCGGGCGCGGTGCGCACCGCGTCGAGATCGAGCGAGACCAGCCGGCCATGGGCGATGGTGCTCAGGCCCAGACAGGCATGGGCGAGGCCGGCCGGCTCGGCGAGATCGTCGATATAGAGCGCCTCCCCCGCAACATGCTTTCGCGCGGAATCGTGCGCGATCGCCGAGCCGACCAGCGGTTCTGGCGGTACGAGGTCGAGCCGCTTGCGCGCGTCAGCCATGATCGGCCTCCGCCAGCAGCCCCGCGACCCGCGTCGGCGCGGCGTGGGTCGTCTCGATCAGGAAACGCCGCAGCAGGTTGCCCGCCACTGTAAGCCGGTAGCCGGCCGAGGCGCGCATATCCGAAAGCGGGGAGAAATCGTCGGCGAGCGCTGCGATGGCGGCGGCGACCGCTGCCTCGCTCCATGGCTTGCCGAGAAGAGCAGCCTCCGCTGCGCCGGCCCGCTTGGGAATGCCGGCCATGCCGCCATAGGCCAGCCGCGTCTGCGTGACGATGCCGGCCTCGTCCCGCCGGATCAGGAACGCGCCGCACAGGGCGGAGATATCCTCGTCGAAGCGCTTGCTGATCTTGGAGACATGGAGGAGGTCTCCATCGGCCAGCTTCGGCACGAGGACAGCCTCGACGAACTCGCCCGGCCGCCGGTCCTGCTTGCGATAGTCGAGGAAGAAGTCTTCGAGCGCGATCTCGCGGCGTTCGGTGCCCCGGCGCAGCACAAGCCTCGCCCCCAGCGCGATCAGCGCCGGCGGCAGGTCGCCGATCGGCGAGCCGTTGGCGATGTTGCCGCCGATCGTGCCGGCATTGCGAACCTGCTCGCCGCCGAAGCGCCGCATCAGTTCGTCGAGCTGCGGCGAGATCGCAGCCAGCGCGCGCCGGACATCGACATGGTTCGCCATCGCGCCGATGCGCAGATGGTCGGCCTCGTCGGAAATCAAGCGCAGCGGCTCGATCCGGCCGAGCGAAATCACCGGGTCGAGCCGGCGCATCCCCTTGGTGACCCACAAGCCGACATCGGTCGCCCCGGCGACGAGCGTGGCGTCGGGATGGGCGATGACGAGGTCCGCCAGCGCCTCCGTAGTCGCCGGCGCGAGGAAGCGCCGGCTTTCGCCGCCGAGCGACAGGGTCTCCGCATCCGTCAGCGTCGCGAGCTTCGCCGCCATCTCCGTCTGTCCCTTCGCGAAGCGATCATTCGTTCGGTCGGCGAGCCGATACATCGCCTGCGCTGCCGCGACGATCGGCTGGTAGCCGGTGCAGCGGCACAGGTTTCCGGCCAACGCATCCTCGATCCGCGAAACCGACGGCGCATCCTCGTTCAGCCAGAGCGCGAAGAGCGACATCACGAAGCCCGGCGTGCAGAAGCCGCATTGCGAGCCGTGATGATCGACCAGCGCCTGCTGTACCGGATGAAGCGCGCCGTCTGCGCCTTTGAGATGCTCGACCGTCAGCAGGTGGCAGCCGTCCAGCGTGGCCAGGAAGCGGATGCAGGCGTTGATCGCTTCATAGCGCAGCGCGCCGCGATCAAGCCGGCCGATCACGACGGTGCAGGCCCCGCAATCGCCCTCGGCGCAACCCTCCTTGCTGCCGGTCATGCGCCGGTCGAGGCGCAGCCAGTCGAGCACCGTTAGCGTCGGATCGCAGGATGCGATCTCGACGAGCCGGTCGCCGAGATAGAAGCGCAGAGTTTCACGCATGGCGGCGTCGCCGCTGCAAAATCAAGATCATGCCCGCAGATTAGGCATGTTCCACCCTTGGCCGGAAGCGCTGATTTGATGCAGAGATGACGCGGAATTGGGCCGGGATTTTCACGCGATGAGCAAAACCACCTCGATCAAGGCGCTTCGCGGCCGCCTGCTCTGGTTCCTCAGTGATCCGCAGACGGAGGGCGAGGCGGCGCATCGCTATGTCGAGGACGGGCTGCTCGTGACCGAGAACGGGCTGGTCCATGCGGCCGGCGAGGCCGCAGACCTGCTGCGGACGCTCCCGGCCGACGCCGAGATCGTCGATCACCGGCCGCATCTGATCATGCCTGGCTTCATCGATGCGCATCTGCACATGCCGCAGACTCAAGTGATAGCCTCCTATGGCGCGCAACTGATGGACTGGCTCAACACCTACACCTTCGTCGAGGAGCAGAAGCTCGCGCAACAGGGCCATGCCGAAAAACTCGCCCTCTTCCTGCTCGACGAACTGCTGGCCAACGGCACGACGACGGCGGTGATCTACTGCTCGGTGCATCCGCAATCGGTCGAGGCGCTGTTTTCCGAATCGGAGCGGCGCAACACCCGCATGCTCGCCGGCAAGGTGATGATGGACCGCAATGCCCCCGAGGCGCTGACCGATACGGCTGAAAGCAGCTACGCCGATTCCAAGGCGCTGATCGCGCGCTGGCATGGCCGGGGTCGCCAGCTCTACGTCATCAGCCCGCGCTTTGTCGTGACCTCGACGCCCGAGCAGATGGAGGCAGCCGGCCGGCTCGCGGCCGAGCATCCCGACTGCCACGTCCAGACCCATATCAACGAGAACAAGGCCGAGATCGCGCTCGCCAACGAACTCTATCCCGAGCCCGGCGACTATGCCGGCATCTACCAGCAATTTGGCCTGCTCGGCCCAAAGAGCCTGCTCGTCCACTGCATCCACATGACCGACCGGGAATGGCGGCGTTTCGCGGAGACCGGCACGGTGGCCGTGTTCTGTCCGACCTCGAACCTGTTCCTCGGCTCCGGCCTGTTCGACTGGGCGTGCGCCCGCGCGGAGGGCGTACCCGTGGCGGTGGCGAGTGATATCGGCGGCGGCACCTCCTATTCGATGCTGCGGACGATGTCGGAGGCCTACAAGGTCCTGCAGCTGCAGGGCCAGTCGCTCTCGGCCTTCGCGGCGCTGCACGCGATCACGCTCGGCAACGCACGGGCGCTCGGGCTCGACCACCTGATCGGCTCCTTCGAGCCCGGCCGCGAGGCGGATGTCGTGGTGCTCGATCCGGCGGCCCAGCGGGCGATGGCGCACCGGCTGGAGACGGCGCAGACTTTGGCCGAAGAACTTTTCGTGTTGGTTACACTCGGCGACGAGCGCAATGTCGTCGCGACCTATGTGATGGGCGAGAGGGTGGGGTTGGATCGTAACCGGTAGAGCCGTCTTTGCGAGCGTAGCGAAGCAATCCAGCGTTTAACTCGACGTCCTCTGGATTGCTTCGCTACGCTCGCAAAGACGAGAAGCGATTCACCCCAGCACCCCGCCCTTCCGCGCGAAATCGAGATAGATCTCGCGCAGCCTGAGCGCCGCCGTTCCCGGCGCGCCATTATGGATCGTGTGCCCATCGATCTGGACCACCGGCGTGACGAAGCTGTTGGCCGAGGTGATGAAGGCCTCTTCGGCGTCCAGCGCCTCGGTCAGCGTGAATTCGCGCTCCTCGAAGGTGAAGCCCGTCTCGGCCAAAAACGCCAGAACGGCCTTGCGCGTGATGCCGGGCAGGACCTTCTCGGAAAGCGGGCGCGAGATCAGCGTCTTGCCTTTCACGATCCAGGCGGTCGAGGACGCGCCTTCCGTCACGACGTCGCCTTCCAGCATCCAGGTTTCCTGCGCGCCGCTCTCGGCCGCGAACTGCTTGGCCAGCACAGGGGCGAGCAGATTGACGCTCTTGATGTCGCGCCGCGCCCAGCGGATGTCGGGGCAGGTCACCACCTTGATGCCGGTCTTCGCCGTCGGCGATTCGCTCAGGTTGCGTTCCTGCGTAAACATCACCAGCGTCGGCTTCACATCCTTCGGGAAGGCGAAATCGCGGTCGGCCGCGCCGCGCGAGACCTGAAGATAGATGCCGCCCTCCTTCATGGCATTGCGAACGATCAGCTCCTCATGGATCGCGACAAGCTCGGCCGTCGACCAGGGCAGGGAAAGCCTGATCTCGCCGCAGGAGCGCTCGAGCCGCGCCAGATGCGCCTCGCAATCGACGAGCTTGCCGCCGAGCACGGCGGAGACCTCGTAGATGCCGTCGCCGAAAATGAAGCCGCGGTCGAAGATCGAGATCGTCGCCTCTTCCTCGGGAAGATAGGCGCCATTGACGTAGACGGTGCGGCTCATGGGGCTCGGCTCTTCTCACGGCTTGCGGTGAAACTGTCCTAGCCGAGCCGTGCAGGCGAGGCGAGCCCCGATGCCGGCTTGCGGATCGGCGTGTCGCGCAACACTGTCGTCCGGCAGACGAGGATTCGCCGATGACCGCCAAGGCTTCACCATGACAAAGTCCGACCGCATGCCGCCTCTCACTGACGCGGACCAGACGCAGGCCCAGCGCGATGCGGCGGAGGTCTTCAGGACCATCCGCGACCAGCCGGTTTTCGGCCCCTTCGTGCCGCTGCATCGCAGCCCCGACCTGATGCTGCGGCTCGCGCCGGTCGGCGATTTCATGCGCAAGGAACTGTGCTTCGGCGTCAGGCTCGCCGAGATCGCGATCCTGTTCACCGCGCGGCGTTACGACCAACCGGTCGAGTATGCGATCCACGCCGACATCGCGGCAAAGGCAGGCTTGCCCGCTCCTGTCATCGAAGCGCTCGCCGAGGACCGCCAGCCGCCGGACATGACGGAGGACGAGGCGCTGATCTGGTCCTGCGTCGCCGAGATCGACCGTAGCAGACGACTATCGGATACGAGCTATGCCGCACTCGTCGCCCGCTTCGGCGAGCAGGGCGTCGTCGAACTCGCCGCGCTGATGGGATACTACCAGTTGCTCGCGACTGTGATGAACTGCGCCCGCACTGCGGCCCCGGCTGGGCCGGATCTGCCGCCCGTGCGCTGAGAGACAACTCCTGTTCCCGAGCCGGGCTGGTCAAGCCGGACGGACGCCCCTAGTTTCGGCGTGGGAAACGACGCCGGACCGCCAGAGCCGCATCAGCGCGCCATGTCCGGACTACAGGAGGACTATTCATCATGACGACATACGGATTTCGCCGGCGCGACATCGTGGCCGGCCTCGGTCTCGTGGCAGTCATGCCGCAGGTGGCGCTCGCCCAGGCCGGCCCGGTCAAGCTGATCGCGCCGTTTCCGCCGGGCGGTTCGGTGGATGCGATCTCGCGCCTCGTTCAGCCCGGCCTTCAGCAGCGCCTCGGTGCGAATGTCATCGTCGAGAACCGGCCTGGCGGCTCGGGCTCGATCGGCGCGAATGCGGTGGCGAAAGCCGCGCCGGACGGCACGAGCTGGCTCGTGGTCTTCGACACGCATGCCGTCAACCCGACGCTTCTGCCGAACATGCCGTTCGATTCGATCAAGGACCTCGATCCCGTCGAGCTGATCGGCACCGCGCCGATGGTGCTGGCCTGCCACCCCTCGCGCCCGTTCAGGACGCTCGCCGACGTGCTGGCCGCTGCCAAGGCCGCGCCCGGCAAGCTGACCTACGCCACCATCGGCAATGGCAGCCTGGGGCATCTCGCCATGGTGCTGCTCGGCAAGCGCGCCGGCGTCGAACTCACCCATGTGCCCTATCGCGGCGGTGGACCGGCCATGAACGACGCGGTCGGCGGCCATGTCGATCTGATCATCGGCTCGGCCGCGCTGGTCGCGCCGCAGGTCACGGGCGGCTTGATCCGGCCGCTTGTCCAGACTGCGGCCAAGCGCATCAGCACCATGCCCAATGTGCCGACCGTTCTCGAAAGCGGCTATGAGGGCTTCGTCGCCGATGCGTGGTGGGGCGTGTTCGCGCCGGCGGGAACGCCCAAGCCGGTCGTCGACAAATTCCGCACCGCCCTCGTCGAGACCATTCGCGATCCGGCCATCAACCAGCGCCTGGTCGAGCAGCAGCAGGTCACGCTGGCGCTGACCGGGCCGGAGGCTTTCAGGACCTTCTTCGCCGAGCAGATGAGAATCTGGGGCGCGGTGGTGCGCGACAACGCCATCAAGGCCGATTGAAGTCTTGCAAGGCCGATTGAAGGATATCTGAATGAGCCGTCCCATCGTCGTCGTCCTCGACGACAGCCAGAACGTGGCGCGCGCCTCGGCCGATTGGTCGAAGCTGGAGGCGCGCGCCGAACTGCACTTCCTGAGCGAGGCCTTTTCGAGCGAGGACGCCGTCGCGGCCGCGCTGGCCGATGCCGATATCGTCATCCCGATGCGCGAACGCACGGTGTTCTCGGCTTCGCTGATCGGAAAGCTGACGAAGCTCCGCATGATCGCCTCGACCGGACCGCGCACGCTGACGCTCGACACCGCCGCCTGCACGGCGCGCGGCATTCTCTGCACCAACACCGGCGGCACGCAGGTCGGCGCGTCCACGGCGGAACTCGCCTTCGGGCTGATCCTGTCCAGCGCACGCGACCTGGCCAAGGCCGACGCTATGATGAAGGCCGGCGGCTGGCATGACGGCCTGCCGCTCGGGCGGGTCGTCGCCGGCCAGCGGCTCGGGCTCGTGGGTCTGGGCAAGCTCGGCCAGCGCGTCGCGCGCTATGCGAAGGCCTTCGACATGGATGTCGTCGCCTGGAGCCAGAACCTGACGCAGGAGACGGCGGTTGCCGCCGGCGTGACGCGCGTCTCCAAGGAGGAGCTGTTTGCGACCTCCGACGTGATTTCGCTGCATCTCGTCCTGTCCGATCGCACGCGCGGCGTCGTCGGCGAAGCAGAGCTTGCGGCGATGAAGCCCAATGCCTGTCTGGTCAATACGGCGCGTGGGCCGCTGGTGGATGAGGCGGCTCTGTTGGCTCACCTCAGGAGCGGCACGATCCGCGCCGCGCTCGACGTCTATGGGCAGGAGCCGCTGCCGGCCGAGCATCCGCTTCGCAGCCTGCCCAACGCCGTGCTGACGCCGCATCTGGGTTATGCGGCCGCGCCCGTCTTCGCAGAATACTACGGCGAGAGCATCGAGAACGTGCTGGCCTTCCTCGACGGCAAGCCGATCCGGGTGATGAATCCGGAGGTGTTGGAGAAGTTCGCGGGCTGAACCCCACAGCCCTCATCCTGAGGAGCGCCGCAGGCGCGTCTCGAAGGATGCTCCAGAAGGCGCTGCCCGTGCGATCTGGACGATCCTTCGAGACGCCGCTTCGCGGCTCCTCAGGATGAGGGTTGGTGGTCGATCGCAGCCGCCAGCAGCCTCTGCGTATAGGCCTCCTGCGGCGCGGCGAACAAAACCTCGCTCGGCCCCTCCTCGACGACGCGTCCGTCCTTCATCACCATGATCCAGTCGGCCATGGCGCGGACCACGGCGAGGTCGTGGCTGATAAAGAGATAGGCCAGGCCATGGCGCGCCTGCAGCGACTTCAGCAGCGCGACGATGCTGGCCTGCACCGTGCGGTCCAGCGCCGAGGTCGGCTCGTCCAGCACCACCAGCGCCGGATGCAGGATCATGGCGCGGGCGATGGCGATGCGCTGGCGCTGGCCGCCGGAGAATTCGTGCGGGTAGCGGTTGCGCAGGGCAGGATCGAGCGAGACCTCGGCCAGCGCTTCGCAGGCGCGCCGGTCGCGCTCGGTCCGGTTCAGCTGCGGCGCATGGACAAGCAGGCCCTCGCTGACGATCTCGCCCACCGTCATGCGCGGCGAGAGCGAGCCATAGGGGTCCTGGAACACCGCCTGCAGGCTTTTGCGTAAGGGCCGCATCGCGGCGCGGTCGAGCGGCTGCAGGGCGCGATCCTCGAAGCGGATGCTGCCTGACGACGGCAGAAGCCGCAGCACAGCCTTGCCGAGAGTCGATTTGCCGGAGCCGGATTCGCCGACGATGCCCATGGTTTGACCGCGCCGGAGCGTCAAGTCGACGCCATCGACGGCGTGAAGAACGGTTGTCTCGCGCCTGAACAGGCCGCGCGACAGGTCATAGCTGACGCGCAGATCGCGCGCCTCCAGCAGCACCGGCGCATCGTCCGGCGGCAGCGCCTTGGTCCCATGCGGCTCGGCCGCCAGCAGCGCGCAGGTATAGGGGTGGCTCGGAGCCGAAAAAATAGCCTGCGTCGGCCCGCTCTCGACGATCTCGCCGTCCTTCATCACATGGACATGGTCGGCATAGCGCCGCACCAGCCCCAGATCGTGGCTGATCAGGATCACCGCCATGCGCAGCCGCTGGCGCAGCTCCGCGATCAGCCCGAGGATTTCGGCCTCGATCGTGACGTCGAGCGCGGTGGTCGGCTCGTCGGCGATCAGGATGTAGGGGTCGTTGGCGAGCGCCATGGCGATCATCACGCGCTGGCGCTGGCCGCCGGAGAGCTCGTGCGGATAGGCGTCCAGCCGTGCCTCGGGATGCGGCATGCGGACGAGCTTGAGCAGTTCGAGCGTGCGGGCGCGGGCCGCCTTACGCGAGAGGTTCTGATGGCGACGCAGGGGGGCGGCGATCTGCTGGCCGATCGAAAACAGCGGATCGAGCGAGGTCATCGGCTCCTGAAAGATCATCGCGATTTTTTTGCCGCGATACGCGTTGAGCGCCGCAGGCTTCAGGCCGAGCAGTTCCACGCCGCGATAGGCGAGCGAGCCCGTCGCCTCGCCATTGGCGGCGAGCAGGCCCATCACGGCCATCGCGGTCTGGCTCTTTCCGGAGCCGGATTCGCCGACGATGGCGACGAACGCGCCGGGTTGGATGTCGAGGTCGATGCCGCGCACGGCCTCTACGATGCCGTCGCTGGTGCGAAAGCGGACGTGCAGGTCGCGGATGGAGAGAATGGAGGGCTCCGCCATCTCAGGCGATCCGCCCCAAAAGTGAGGCGCGGGGAACCCCTCTTCTGTAAGGAGAGGGGTAGGGGTGAGGTGACGAACGTTCTCCGTATCGAGCGAGACCTATTCGCAGCACCGGCGGTGATTTGCGCCCCGCTGGGCGAAGGGCCATCACCTCACCCCTGCCCCTCTCCTTACAGGAGAGGGGTTCTTGCGGCGCCACGTCTAGAGGCGGCAAAGACATCGTCACCGATCCTTCGGATCGAGCGCGTCGCGCAGGCCGTCGCCGAGGAAGTTGAGGGCAAACAGCGTCGTCACGAGGAGGGCGGCCGGAAAGGCGAGCAGCCACCACGCGCTCTGGATCGAGCGCGCGCCGTCCGAGATCAGCACGCCCCAGCTCGTCATCGGCTCCTGCACGCCGAGCCCCAGGAAGGAGAGGAAGCTCTCGAGCAGGATCACTTTAGGCACCAGCAGCGTGACATAGACGATCACCGGCCCCAGCGTGTTGGGGATGATGTGCCGCCTGATGACGCCGCCCGACGAGACGCCGAGCGCCTGCGCCGCCAGCACATAGTCCTGCCGCTTGATCGACAGCGTCTGGCCCCGGACGATGCGGGCCATGTCGAGCCATTCGATCGCGCCGACGGCCAGAAACATCAGGATGAAGTTCCGGCCGAAGAACACCACCAGCAGGATGACGAAGAAGATGAAGGGCAGGGCGTAGAGCACGTCCACCACCCGCATCATCAGCATGTCGATGCGGCCGCCGAGATAGCCTGCGGTCGCGCCGTAGGCGACGCCGATGACGAGCGCCACGCTTGTCGCCAGCAGTCCGATGGCGAGCGAGACCCGGCCTGCCACCAGCGTGCGGGTCAGCAGGTCGCGGCCGTTCCCATCCGTGCCGAAGAGGAAGCGCAGGCGCTTGAGCGGCACCTCGACCTGGATCTTGCGGCCATCGGGTCCGGTTGCGGCAACTCTCGCAGGCCCGAATGAATCGGAACGCTCGAAATAGACCAGAAGTCGCGTATCGACGGGGCGCGAGGCGGAGAGCGTCAGGGTCACGCGGTCGCCGGCGATCACGATGTCGGCCGCGGTCACGCGCATCCGCGACGTGACGCGCTGGATCGCGGCGGGGATGGCGTCGGCCTTTGGATGGGCGATGAGGCTCGCCGGCGCGCGGACATGGTCGGGATAGACCCGATCGTAAGCATGGCCCGTCAGATACGGCCCGATCAGGCAGGCGAGGCCGATCAGCCCGAGCAGGACGAGGCTCGTCATGGCGGCGCGGTTGCGACGCAGCCGCAGCGCCGCATCCTGCCAGAGCGAGCGGCCGGCGGTCACCGGCGTAAGTGCAGCGTCGCTCATCGCTCACTCCAGCCTGACGCGCGGATCGAGCAGGGCGTAGAGCAGATCGACGACGAGGTTGAAGACGAGCACGAAGACGGCGACGACGACCACCGTGCCCATCACCAGCGTATAGTCGCGGTTCAGCGCGCCCTCGACGAAATAGCGCCCGATGCCGGGAATGGCGAAGATGGTTTCCACCACGACCGAGCCTGTCAGCAGGGCCGCAGCCGCCGGGCCGAGATAGGAGACGACCGGCAGGGATGCGCCGCGCAGGGCGTGGACCGCGATCGTCGCGCCCGACAGCCCCTGCGCCTGCAAGGTGCGGATGTGGTTGGCGCGCAGCGTCTCGATCATCGCCGCCCGGGTCATCCGCGCGATCACGGCGATCTGCGGCAGCGCCAGCGTCAGCACCGGCAGCACCATGTTGCGCGCAGCCCCGCCATTCCAGCCGCCGACCGGGAGCCAGGCCAGCATCAGCCCGAAGACGATCTGCAGCACCGGCGCGACGACGAAATTGGGGATGGTGATGCCAGCCGTCGTGAAGCCCATCACGGCATGGTCGGCCGCGCCGTTCTGGCGGAAGGCGGCAAGCGCCCCGAGCGGCCCGCCGATCGCGATGGCCAGCCCCAGCGCCGATGCGCCGAGCTTCATCGAGACCGGCAGCCCCTGCGCGAACAGCTCGCCGATCGAAAAATCGCGGAAATAGAAGGACGGGCCGAAATCGCCACGGAGAAGCGCGCCGAGATAGGTCAGGTATTGGACGTGGAGAGGTTGGTCGAGCTGATAGATCCGCCGCAGATTGGCCATCACGGCGGCTTCCAGCGGCTGTTCGAGATCGAACGGCCCGCCCGGCGCCAGCCGCATCAGCACGAAGGACAGGCTGACGACCACGAACAGCGTCGGGATCGCGGTGGCGAGACGGCGCAGGATGAAGGGGAGCACGGGGCCGCTGCCCCGTCATTGCGAGCGCAGCGAAGCAATCCAGGGGTTTGCGTGAGCCCTCCTGGATTGCTTCGCTGCGCGCGCAATGACGGCAAAATTGTGCGTCAAGGCCTCAAACTCATGAACCGCGTCGGCAGCGCCCCGCGCAGATTCTGCTCGAAGCCGACGAGCTTGGGCGAGACCAGGTTCTTCGACGAATAATAGAGGATCGGGATCCACGGCACGTCCGCCACGACGATGCTGTCGGCCTCGCGCAGGATCGCCGCGCGTCTGGCGATGTCGGTTTCCTCTGCGGCGGCCTTCATCAGCGCATCGAATTGCGGATTGTTGTACTTGCCCGAGTTGAAGCCCTTGTTGTCGCTCAGGAACAGGAACAGGAAGTTCTGCGGGTCGGAGTAATCGCCGATCCAGCCATAGCGGGCGACGTCGAAATCGCCGCCATCGCGCAGGAAGGCGAAATGCGTCTTGCCGTCGGTGTTGATGAAGGTGGTCTCGACGCCGATCGCCTTCCACTGCTCGGCGATGGCGATGACGGTGCGGCGGTTGTTGTCGGTGGTGTTGTAGCGCAGCTGCAGCCGCAGCGGGGAGCCCGCCCCGAAGCCGGCCGCCGCCAGCAGCTTCCTGGCTTCGTCCTCGCGGTCGAGCGGGGAGGCGAGCTTGAAATCGGCCTCGGCGCGCGCGCCGTAATTGCCGATATTGGGAGGGATCACGCCATAGGCCGGCAGCATGGTCCCGGCCCAGATCTCGTCGGCGATGAATTCGCGGTCGATCGCCAGAGAAAGCGCCCGGCGCACGCGGACATCGTCGAAGGGCTTCTTCGCCGAGTTGATGATGAGGAAATAGGTGCCGAGATAGGGCGCGACCTTGACCTGGTCGCCGAGTTTTTCGCGCAGCTGCTTGATCTGGTCGGCCGGGATATCGGTCGTCATATGCAGTTCGCCGGCCTGGAAGCGCCGGGCGGCGGCGGCGAGGTCCGAGGCCGGGTAGTAGATCACCGTGTCGATCTTGGCGTTTGCGGCATCGTGGAAAGCCGGGTTCCGGTCGAGCCTGATATGCGAGTTCGGCACGCTCTCCTTCAGCACATAGGCCCCGTTCGAGACCCAGTTCTCCGGCTTGACGAAGTCCTTGCCGGATTTGGCGACGGAGGGCGGATGCACCGGCAGACCGGTCTGGTGCGTCAGCAGTTCGAGGAAGTAGGGCGTCGGCCGCTCCAGCACGATCTCCAGCGTGCGCTCGTCCAGCGCCCTGACGCCGAGATCCTCGAGCTTCGCGGCCGCGCCGGCCTTGTTGATCGTCTCGGCATTGCGGATCGGGTAGAGGATGTTGGCGTATTTCGCGCCGGTTTCGGGATTGACCATCCGGCGCAGCGAGAACACGAAATCGGCGGCGGTAACCGGGTCGCCGTTCGACCATTTCGCAGTGGGGCGCAGCTTGAACGTATAGGTCTTGCCGTCGGGGCTCGTCGTCCAGCTTTCGGCTGCGCCGGGCATGATCTCGCCCTTCATCGAGTGGATGACGAGCCCCTCGAACAGGTCGCGCATCAGATGCGCCTCGGTCACCGTCGAGGTCTTGTGCGGGTCGAGCGTCTCTGGATCGCCGTCATTGCCGCGATGGAAGACGATCTGGGCGAAGGCGGAGCCCGCGACCCCAAGGCTGAGCATGGCGGCGAAGAGCGCGGCGATGGCGCGGCGTGTCACGCGGGACATGGCGAGGCTCCCTGACGATGCGGGCAAGGCCGCTCATGCAGGCGAGTATGGGCAAGGCAGCGCAGCACTGCCAAGCCGAAATCGACGCCAGTCCCGTCAGATCAACGGCGCGGTCTCGCCGACGGGGAGCCGGCCGGCTACGGGCAGGCGCGGAAAGCTCGGCTTCAACTGGATTTCCTGCGCGACCGAGTAGAGCAGGTCCGACAGGCGGATGGCGCCGGGCACCGATTCGCCGATGAACTTGTTCAGGAAGCCCATCTTGACGTGCAGTTCGGCGTGGTTGCGCACGATGAAGTCCATCGAGTTCTCCATCGCGTGCTCTTCGAAATTACGATGGTCGATCTCGCGGAACTCGATGATCCGGCAGGCGGCATGGCGTTCGTCGCGGCGGATCCGCTTGTAGAGATCGGCGACATTGTCGAAATCGCCTTCGATGATCTGGACGAACTTGTTATCGAAATAGAACAGGAACCCGGTGATGCCGGTGCGGATGTTCTGCAACTCAGTGCATTCCCGGATCGTCCTGATATTGGGCGCAAAGCGGGCGTCGTCGCACGGCACGACGCTCCTGCTCGCATAAACGAGCGATACGATCATTGCGTTGGCCTCCCCCCGGATGCCGTTATGTCTGGATGTTGGATTAGGCTTAAGGCCAGGCTAGGCGAAGCGCCGCACGGACCCGACTCAGCACACATCTGACAAAACTGTGACATGCCGAGGCAGTTGACGCAAGGGCATCGGCTCGGCGTGCGCAAGCCTCTGCCGCGGCGGCCTGGGCCATGCACGCAGAGTGGTTCACCCGGTCGCCGCCGCGCGCTCCTGCGCCTCGACCACCGCCACCGCGGTCATGTTGACGACGCCGCGCGCCGTGACCGAGCCGGTGAGGATATGGGCGGGTTTCGCTGCGCCGATCAGGATCGGACCCACGGGCAGCGCATCGGCCAGCACCTTGGCGAACTGGTAGGCGATGTTGGCCGCATCCAGATTGGGGAAGATCAGCACGTTGGCCACGCCTTTGAGCCGCGAGGAGGGCAGCACCCGCTCGCGCACCATCGCGACGAGCGCGGTGTCGGCCTCCATCTCGCCGTCGCATTCGAGTTCGGGCGCGCGTTCGCGGATCAGGCCGAGCGCCTTGCGCATCTTCAGCGAGGAGGGCGTGTCGGCCGCGCCGAAATCCGAATGCGAGAGAAGCGCGATCTTGGGCTCGATGCCGAAGCGCTGGACATGGTGCGCCGCCAGCACCGTCATGTCGGCGATCTCCTCGGCCGAGGGGTCGTGCCGGACATGGGTGTCGGCGAGGAAGAACGCGCCCTTGTTGGTGACGATCAGCGTCATCGCCGAGATGTCGCAGACGCCGGGCTGGAGACCGATGATGTCCTTGATGTGCCGCAGCCGCGAGAGGAAGCGCCCCTCCAGCCCCGCGATCATCGCATCGGCCTCGCCGCGCGCCACGGCCAGCGCCGCGATCACCGTGGTGTTGGTGCGCACCAGCGAGCGCGCCGCCTCGGGCGTCACGCCGCGCCGCCCGGCGATGTCGAGATAGGTCGCGACGTAGTCGCGGTAGCGCGGATCGTCCTCGGGGTTGACCAGCTCGAAATCCTTGCCGGGCCGGATCGACAGGCCGAAGCGCTTGACGCGCGTCTCGATCACGCTCGGCCGGCCGATCAGGATCGGGATGGCGAGGCCTTCCTCCAGCGCGACCTGGGCGGCGCGCAGCACACGCTCATCCTCGCCCTCGGCGTAGATCACGCGCTTGGGATCGGCCTTCGCCTTGGCGAAGAGCGGTTTCATGATGAAGCCCGAGCGGAAGATGAAGCGCGACAGGTCCTCGCGATAGGCCTCGATGTCGGGCAAAGGCTTGCGGGCCACGCCAGTCGCCATGGCGGCCTCGGCGACGGCCGGCGCGATGCGCAGGATCAGGCGCGGATCGAAGGGATTGGGGATCAGCGAGGTTGCCCCGAAGGTCGAGGCTTCGCCGCCATAGGCGCGCGCCGCGATGTCGGACGTCGCCTCGCGCGCCAGCGCCGCGATGGCGCGGACGGCGGCGAGCTTCATCGCCTCGTTGATCGTCGTCGCCTGCACGTCGAGCGCGCCGCGGAAGATGTAGGGGAAGCACAGGACGTTGTTGACCTGGTTGGGATAGTCCGAGCGCCCGGTGCAGATCATCGCGTCGGGCCGCACGGCCAGCGCGTCCTCGGGCGTGATCTCCGGGTTGGGGTTGGCGAGCGCCAGGATCAGGGGCTTCGGTCCCATGGCCTTGGCCATGTCCGGCTTGAGCACGCCGGCCGCCGAGAGGCCGAGGAAGACGTCGGCGCCGCCGATCACCTCTGCCAGCGTGCGGGCGTCGGTCTCCTGCGCATAGACCTCCTTCCAGCGGTCCATCAGGGTGTTGCGGCCCTTGTGGACGACGCCTTCGAGGTCGGTGACCCAGATGTTCGCGCGCTTTGCGCCGAGTTCGACCAGCAGGTTGAGGCAGGCGAGCGCGGCCGCGCCCGCGCCGGAGACGACGATCTTGACGTCGCCGATATGCTTCTGTGCGAGGTCGAGCCCGTTGAGGATCGCGGCCGAGACGATGATCGCGGTGCCGTGCTGGTCGTCATGGAAGACCGGGATCTTCATCCGGGCCTTGAGCTGCTCCTCGATCTCGAAGCATTCCGGGCCCTTGATGTCCTCGAGGTTGATGCCGCCGAAAGTCGGCTCCAGCGAAGCCACCACCTCGACGAACTTCTCGATGTTCTTCTGCTCGACCTCGATGTCGAAGCAGTCGATCCCGGCGAATTTCTTGAACAGGACGGCCTTCCCCTCCATCACCGGCTTGGAGGCGAGCGGGCCGATGTCGCCCAGCCCCAGTACGGCGGTGCCGTTGGTGATGACGGCGACGAGGTTCTGGCGCGAGGTCAGCTCGGCCGCCTGCGACGGATCGTCGGCGATCGCCTCGCAGGCGGCTGCGACGCCCGGCGAATAGGCGAGCGCGAGGTCGCGCTGGTTGCCGAGCGGCTTGGTCGCCTGGATCTCGATTTTGCCGGGGCGCGGCAGGCGATGGTAGACCAGCGCGCCCGAGCGCAGATCCGCCGACAAGGTGCTCTTAGCCATCCCCACGCTTCCTTCGCGTCGCCAATCCGAGGCAACGAGGTCGCGCGTTAAGCGCCCTGCGTCAAGACGCACCGCCAGCCAAGGTCTTGCGCGCGTCGGGAAAGCGCTTCGATCGGCAGGAAGAGGAGGCCGGAACGCGCAACGTGAACGGCCGATTAACAGCCGAAACATCTCAAAAAAATAATGATTTCAGCGCACTATGGCGAGTTCGATCGCGCTCTCCCACAGTATTCATGCCGTGCCGCTGGCCGGTGTGACGGCTGGGAGGTGGTTATGGAATCCGCGCGCTCCGCATTCGACGAGGTCGTCTCGCTGCGTCAGGCCAAGCAACTGATCCAGTGCATGGCGCATGAGCAGAGCTTCCTGCTGCTCTCCCCGCCGGGGCTGGGGAAATCCGAGCTGGTCTATGAGGCGGCGCGCGAGGCCGGCCTGCCCTGCCGTTCGCTACTCGGCACGCAGATCGCACCGGAGGATGTCAGCGGCATTCCGCGCATCATCGGCGAGCGCTCGGTGTTCTGCCCGCCGCGTATCCTGCTGCCGGAGAAGCCGGAGCCCTTCTGCCTGTTCCTCGACGAGTTGCCGGCCTGCTCGCCCGATGTGCAGAAGGCGTTCTACTCGCTGCTGCTGGAGCGCAGGCTCGGCGAGCACGCGCTGCCGAAAGGAACCTGGGTCGTGGCTGCCGGTAACCGGCTGCAGGACCGCGCTCTGGTACGCGCCATGAGCTCGGCGCTGGTCAACCGCGTCACCATCCTGCAATTGCGCGTCGACGCCGGCGACTGGCTCGCCTGGGCGCAGCGCGCCGGCGTCAGGGCCGAAATTCGTAGTTTCATCACCACGATGCCCGACGCGCTGATGCGGCCCGTGCCCGCCGAACCGCAGCCGTTCTCGACGCCGCGCGCCTGGGCTTTGCTCTCACGCGCGCTGGACATGGCGCAGAAGGCCGGCGTGCTCTCAAGCGAGACGCGGCGCGCGCTCGCCTTCGGCCGGCTCTCGCCGGAGGATGCGGTCGTGTTTTGCGCGCTGGCCGAGGATTCGATCGGCGCGATCCGCCCGCTTGAGGAGTATCTGCGCAAGCCCGAGCTTTTGCCCAAGGGCGATGCCGCGCGCTGGTTCATCCTCGACTGCATCCGCCAGTTCGTGCGCGACGGCAAGGCGCAGGGCCTGAAGCCTGCGGTCGTCAGCCGCTTCCTGCGCAGTCTCTCGTCGGAACACCAGTTGCTCGTTTTGAACGACATGGTCGAGACCTGGGGCGCGCTCGGTGCCGACCGCGCCATGCTCGCGCTGCTGCGCAAGGTCGCGGCGGCATGAGCGCCGTGCCGGATCGCGCCAGAGACGAACGCGCCAGTGACGACCGCGCCACACGCGCCCGCATCCTGCACGGCCTGCGGCTGGTGACCGCGCCGTTTCCGCATCTGGCGGGGCTGGCGGCGGCGGTGCGCGTCGAGATCGACGGTCGCGTCCCGACGATGGGCGTCTTCGCCTCCGGCCGGCTGCTGGCGAACCCGGATTTCACGGCCAGGCTCTCGGCCGACGATCTCGTCTTCGTCCTCGCCCATGAACTGCTGCATCTCGCTCTGCGCACCCATGACCGGGCGCGCGGCAGCGCCGCCATCGAGTTCAACTACGCCCATGACTACATCATCAACGACATGCTGCGGCATGCGCTGGGGCGGACGACGATCCCCGCCGGCGGGCTCGACATGGCTGGGGCGCGCGACAGGGCCGCAGAGGAGATCGTGCTGGAGATGCGCCGCTCCGCCCAGTTCATGATCTCGCGGACGCAGGTGTGGGAAGGCACGCTCGTCAGCGTCGAGCAGGTGCTGGGCGCAGGCAGGCAGGCCCCCTCGGGCGCGATGGGCGATGCGCTCGACGCCGCCCGCGAGCGCGAACTCTTTCCCGAGGATGCGGCCGATCAGGCGCAGCGCGCCCGCGCGATCCGCGATCTCGCGGCGCGCGGCATGGCGCTCGCCCGGGCGATGGGCGCATTGCGCGGGCGCGGCGTCGGGACAGGCGACACGCAGCAAAGCGTCAGGGCGCAGCGCGGGCTCCATGCGACGCCCTGGCATGTCGCGCTCCAGATCTGGCTCGAAGGCGTCGCGGCCGGCGAGCGCACCTACATGCGCGCCTCGCGCCGGGGAGCGGAGCGCACCGACCTCGTCACGCCGGGCCGCAAGCGCCATTCCTGGATGCTGAACGTCATCCTCGACACCAGCGCCTCGATGACCGACGACATCCCCTTGGCGCTCGGCGCCATCGCCGATTTCTGCGACGCGGCCGGCGTCGACGAGATCCGCGTCGTGCAATGCGACACGGTCGTCACCTGCGACGAGATGGTCTCGCCCGCCGCGCTCGCCGATTACAGGATCAGCGGCTATGGCGGCAGCGACCTGACGCCGGCGCTGCTGGCCCTGGCCGAGGATGCGCGCGTGAGCGCCGCCATCGTCATCACCGACGGCGACATCGGCTACCCGGCGGACGCGGTTCCCTATGCGGTGCTCTGGGCGCTGCCCAAGCCGTCGGCCTCCTTCCAGCCGTCCTATGGGCGGGTCGTTTCCATGCGGCCGGGGGCAGCATCATGAAAGTCGTCCAGGATCTCGTCGCCTATTTCGACCGCGGCGGACAGCTCTCGCGCCGGCAGCTCAGGCGGCTGCTCGACAAGAACTCCATCGCCTCCGACGCGCCGCCCAACATGCACGGGCTCTGCGAGAAGGTCGGCGCGACCTACTATTTCCGCATCACCGGCGTGGCGGAGGGCCAGATCTGGGGCACCGACATCTATAGCGGCGATTCGATCCTCGGCGCGGCGGCGGTCCATATGGGCCTGCTCAAGCCGGGCCAGAGCGATGTCTTCCGCGTCCGTGTCGTGACGCCGCCGGCAGAGTTTCCGGGCACCGAGCGCAACGGCGTCACCAGCACGCCCTATGGGCGCTATCAGTATGCCTGGGTGCTGTCGGCCATCTGATGCCGCTGCCTTTGGGTTTGACCGAACGGCCCTCACCGTCTTTGCGAGGGTAGCGAAGCAATCCAGGCGTCGGCGCGAGACGCTGGATTGCTTCGCTGCGCTCGCAAAGACGGCAGGTAGGGCTCAAGCGCCGTCGGTAGGCGCACCGCTCATGCCGCCAGCGCGCCGACCCCGCCATCATGGAGATGGCAGGCCGCGACATGGCCGGGCGCGATCTCCCTCAAAGCGGGAATCTCGGCCTTGCAGCGGGGCCCTGCCTGCGGACAACGCGGATGGAAATGGCAGCCCGGCGGAGGGTGCAGCGGCGAAGGGATTTCGCCCGAAAGCGGCGCGAAGCGCTTTTTCCGCGAGGCGATGGTCGGAACGTTGGCAAGCAGCGCCTGCGCGTAAGGATGCTGTGGCCCCTTGAACAATTGGGGTGCCGGCGCGGACTCGACGACGCGGCCGAGATACATGATCACGACCCGGTCGGAGAGGTGCCGCACCACGCCGAGATCATGGCTGATGAACAGATAAGTCAGATTAAGTTCGTCGCGCAGCGTCATGAAAAGATTCAGGACCTGGGCCTGAATCGATACATCAAGCGCGGCCACGCTTTCGTCGCAGACGAGGAATTCCGGCTTGACCGCGAGCGCCCGCGCAATGCCGATGCGAGCCCGCTGGCCACCCGAGAACTGGTGCGGATAGCGCCGCTTGTAGACCGGGTCGAGCCCGACGCGGTTGAGGATCTCGTCGACATAATTGTCCTGACCGGCCTTCGTCGTCAGGCCATGGACCACTGGCGCCTCGCCGACGATGTCGGCCACCCGCATGCGCGGATTGAGCGAGGACATCGGGTCCTGGAAGATCATCTGGATCGCCAGCGTCGCGGCCTTGCGCTCGTCCTGGCTCATCTCGTCGCTGTAACGGCCGCGCCAGCTGACGCGGCCCTGGCTCGCTCCGTGGATGCCCGCGACGACGCGGCCGAGCGTGGACTTGCCGCAGCCGGATTCGCCCACGAGACCGACGACCTCTCCGGGATGGATCGCCAGATCGACGCCGTCGATGGCGTGGACGACCTGCTCCCGGTAGCCCGCGCCCATCCAGTTCGCGAATTTCGAGGCGGCGTCGAGCGGCTTGGTGAAGCGCTTGGAGACGCCCTCCAGCGTCAGGATCGGGCTCGTCATGCCGCTGCTCCGGCGAGGGTAAGCGGGTGGTGGCAGCGCACGCCGCGCCCGCCGGGGAAGGGCGTGACGTCAGGAGCGAGGCTGATGCAATCGGATTGCGCGTGATCGCAGCGCGGCGCAAACGCGCAGCCCTGCGGCAGGCGCGCGAGAGACGGCGTCGAGCCCCTGATCTGGGCGAGCGGCCGGCCGGGTTGCCCTTCGCTCGGCAGCGAGCCGAGCAGGCCGGCGGTATAGGGATGCAAGGGTGCGTCGAGCACCGGATCGACCGCGCCGGTCTCGACGATGCGGCCGGCATACATCACCGCGATGCGGTCGGCGAGGCCGGCGACGACGCCGAGATCATGCGTGATCCAGACCAGCGCCGTGCCGGTCTCTGCACAGAGACCCTGCATCTCGGCGAGGATCTGGCTCTGGATCGTGACGTCGAGCGCCGTCGTCGGCTCGTCGCAGATGATCACGGGCGGCCGATGTAAAAGCGCGATCGCGATGGCGACGCGCTGGCGCATGCCGCCGGAGAACTGGTGCGGATAGGCCGAAAGCCGCTCCTCGGGGGAGGGGATGCCGACCTTGGCGAGCGCGTCGCGGGCGCGCTCGCGGGCGGCCTTCGCTGAGACCTTGTCATGGGCGGTGACGGCCTCGATCATCTGCGTGTCGATCCGCAGGACCGGGTTCAGCGTCATCATCGGGTCCTGGAAGATCATCGCGACCTCGCGGCCCCGGACCTTGCGGAATTCGTCCTCGCTCAGGCCGACGAGCTCGCGGCCGTTCAGCCTGATCGAGCCCTCGACGATGCGGCCAGGCGGGTCGATAAGCCCCATCACCGAGAAGCCGGTGACGGATTTGCCCGAACCCGACTCGCCAACGAGGCCCAGGACCTCGCCGCGGTCGACATGAAACGAGACGCCATCGACCGACTTCACCTGCCCTGCGCGGGTGAAGAAATGGGTTCTCAGGTCCGTGACTTCGAGGACGGGGGTCATGGCTCGCTATCCTCGATGCATTCCCGAACCTCGCTCGGAGAGGCGCTGGAAGCCCTCCCCCCTTGCGGGGGAGGGCTTGGCGTGGAGCTTCCAGCCCTCGATCCTGACTCGTCGAGCTTCACTTCTCCAGCCTCGGATTGAGCACGTCCCTGAGCCGGTCGCCGACCAGGTTGATCGAGACGATCGTGAGCAGCAGCGCCAGACCCGGAAAAACCGAGATCCAGTAGCTGCCCGAGATCATGTACTGGAAGCCGTTGGCGATCAGCACGCCGAGCGAAGGCTCGGTCTGCGGCAGGCCGACGCCCAGAAACGACAGCGTCGCCTCCAGCGAGATCGCATGCGCGGTCTGCACGGTCGCGATCACGATGACCGGCGCGAGGCAGTTGGGCAGGATGTGGCGGAAGACGGTGCGGGCGTGGGAGAGGCCCAGCGACTGCGCCGCCTCGACATATTCCTTGCGCCGCTCGACCAGTGCCGAGCCGCGCACGGTGCGGGCGTAATAGGCCCACTGCACCATGACGAGCGCGATGATGATCTTGTCGACGCCCTTGCCGAGCCCGGCCACCAGGATCAGCGCGACCAGCACCGATGGCAGCGACAACTGAAGATCGACCAGCCGCATGATCGCGCTCTCGACGCGGCCCCCCGCATAGGCCGCGATCAGCCCGACGGTCATGCCGATCGTCGCCGCGATCAGGCCCGAAAACGCGCCGACCATGAGCGATATGCGCAGGCCGTAGAGGATGCCCGATAGCAGGTCGCGGCCGACGCCGTCGGAGCCGAGCCACATGGTAAAGCCCTCGCCGGCTTTCTCGCCCGGCGGCAGGCGCGAATCCATCACGTCGACCGATGCGAGGTCGTAGGGGTTCTGCGGCGCGATCAGCGGCGCGGCCAGCGCCAGCAGCACGATCAGCGTGAAAACCGACAGGCCTATCAGCGCGACGCGATCCTCCAGAAAGCTCAGGATGAAACGTCGCAGCGGCGTCTCTTCCTTCGCGTTGGCGATGGCAGGCTGCAGCGCATTGGCCGCAACGACCTGCTCTGGGGTGAGGATGCCGTCGCTCACGAGGTCGCCTCCGTCAGACGAACGCGCGGATCGAGCGCGGAATAGACGAGATCGACCAGCAGGTTGATCGTCACGAAGAGCACGACCACGACCATGACATAGGCGACGATCACGGGGCGATCGAGCCGCGTGACCGCCTCCAGCAGCAGCCTTCCCATGCCGGGCCAGGCGAAGATCGTCTCGGTCACCACCGAGAAGGCGACGAGCGAGCCGAATTCGAGCCCGAGCACGGTGACGATCGGGATCATGATGTTCTTCAGGATATGGACGCCGATGATGCGCCGCTGCGACAGGCCTTTTGCGCGCGCGAATTTGACGTAGTCCATCAGCGCCGCCTCGCGCGCGCCGGCCCGCGCCAGCCGGATGACGAGCGAGATCTTGAGCAGAGCCAGGTTCAGCCCCGGCAGCGCGACATGGGCCCAGCCTTTGCCGGACAAGAGCGAGGTCTCGAAGCCGAGCACGAAGACGGTCGGCCCGCGCCCGGTCGCCGGCAGCCAGCCGAGCCCGACGGCGAAGGTCAGGATCAGCATCAGCCCGACCCAGAAGGTCGGCAGCGAGAAGCCGAGGATCGACAGCGCCATGATGGCGCGCGAAATGCGGCTGTCGGGCTTCAGCCCGGCATACAGCCCAAGCGGCAGGCCGATGAGGATCGCCATGGCGAGCGCCACGAAGGCGAGCTCCAGAGTGGCGGGCATGCGCTGCAGGATCAGCTTGATCGCCGATTCGCCATGCACGAAGGAGCGCCCGAGATCGCCCTGCAGCGCGTTCTTGAGGAAGATCAGGAACTGCTCCCAGATCGGCCGGTCGAGTCCGAGCTGGCGGGCCGTCTCGGCGATCTGGTCCTGCGTCATGTCGGGCGAGACGAGCATCCAGATCGGATCGCCGACGACGTTCACGCCGAAGAAGACGATGACCAGCATCGCGCCGATGACGAAGCTCGATTGCGCCAGACGGCGCAGGATGAAGGCGAGCATGGGCTCACTCCGGGAGAGGCCTGACCTTCAAAGAGTGCATATCGTCGTCCCGGGCAAGCGGCTGAAAGCCGCGCCGATCCGGGATCCATCACAGGGCAGGACAGCGCTCTATGATGGATCCCGGGTCTGCGCTTCGCTTGCCCGGGATGACGGAAACCGCACAGCAGCAGCGGTGCGTCACTCCTTCGTGACGGAGGTCGCCAGCGTGTACTCGTCGGTCCGCGCCTGGAACTTGAAGCCCTTCCGCGTCGCCCAGGTGTTGAGCTGGTAATGGGTCGGGATCAGGCCGACATCCTCCATGCCGACCTCCATCGCCGCCGCCAGCGCGAGGTCGCGTTTGGCGTCGTCGACCGTGCGCAGCGCCTCTTCCAGCTTGGCGTCGAAGGCGGGGTTCGAATAGCGGCCGCGATTGGTCGCGCCCATGCCCTTCTGCGGGTTGAAGGTCGCCAGAAGAGCCTTCAGAGAATCCGAGGATTCGCCGGTGCCCGCGCCCCAGCCGACGAGGATGAAGGAGAATTCCGGCAGGTTGCCTGGCGCGCCCTGGGATGCGCGCGAGAAGAAGTTGCCGGCCGGCAGCGTCTCGACCTCGGTCTCGATGCCGAGCCGCGAGAACATCTGCGCCACGGCCTCGATGATCTTGGTGTCGTTGAGATAGCGGCCATTGGGGCCGTGCATCTTCAGCTTGAAGCCGTTGGGATAGCCCGCCTCGGTCAGCAGCTTCTTGGCCCCATTGAGATCGAAGGCGACGGGCTTAAGCTTCTTCGAGGTGCCGAAGAACTGGTCGGGCAGGAGCTGGCCGGCGGGAATCGCCTCCTTCTCCATGATTCGATCGACGATGCCGGGGCGGTTGATCGCCATCGACAGCGCCTTGCGCACCCTGACATCGCGCAGCGGATTCTTGATCTCCGCGCCGTCTTTGCCCTTGATGAAGGGCGAGACCTCGCGGAAATGGTCCATGTGGAAATAGATCACGCGGTTCGAGACCGTGCTGACCACATTGAGCTTCGGATCGCTCTTGAGCCGCGCGACATCGGAGGTCGGGACGTTCTCGATGACATCGACATCGCCCGCCAGCAGCGCCGCGACCCGCGTCGGGGCCGAGGTGATGATGCGGAAGCGCGCGCTCGTCCAGGCCGGCTTGGTCCCCCAATAGGCGTCGTTGCGGTTGAGCACGACGCGGTCGCCCGAGACGTATTCGCCATGCTTGAACGGGCCGGTGCCGCCAGCCGCACATTTTCCGGCGTTGAACTCCTCGGTCGTGGTGTCCTTGCACTTGGCCGGGATGATGCCGAAGGTCGAGAGGTCGGTCGGCACCAGCGGCGCGGGCGTCGCCGTCTTGATGCGGATGGTATGGTCGTCGACCTTGGTCAGCTCCTTGCCGCGGATATAGGCGTTGAAGCTCGACGGGCTCTTGGGAACGTTGGGCGCGCGCGCGAAGGTCGCGATCACGTCGTCGGCGGTGAAGGGCGAGCCGTCATGGAAGGTGACGTTCTTCCGGAGTTTGAACTCCCAGGTGGTGTCGTCGATCGCCTTCCAGCTCTCGGCCAGCAGCGGCGTGAGCTTCTGCGTCTGGTCCTGGCCGACCAGCGGCTCGTAGATCTGCCGCGCGATCATGTTGTTGGGGGTCAGGTTGTGATAGTGCGGGTCCATGGCGCTGAGTTCGGCCGAGATGCCGATGCGCACCTCCTGTGCGACGGCGAAGCCGGAACCAGCCAGGATCGGCGCGGCGACAAGCGCAGCCTGCAAGGCACGCAACCGGACGGCGTTGATCTTTTTCATCGATAAACCTCCCAATGGTCGAACGGTCATCTTGAACAAGCGGACCGTGGCTGGCGGGTCGCCGGTGCCCGGTCTTCTCCCGCCAACGCCAGAGCAGAAGCCTAGTCAGATTTTCTATGTGTGTAAATTATAGCGATACAGATACCGTATAACGTCTGCGCATAGATAAATGTGGCGACCGGATATGGTTTCAGGGATGGGAGCCGTGACACGAAAGCTGGATGGCATGGCCCCGCCGAGCCTGCGCGAGCTCGAAATTCTCAGGGCGATGATCGCGACACGAAAGACCGTCGCGGCCGCGCAAATGCTGTCGATCTCGCAGCCGGCTGTTTCGCGCGCGCTTGCGGCGCTGGAAGAGCGCACGGGCCGGGTGCTGTTCATGCGGGAGGCCGGACGGCTCGTCCCGACCGGAGACGCTTTTGCTTTGGAGGCTGAGGCGCAGCCGATCTTCACCGCCATGCAACGGCTGGCGACATGGCCGCTCGGGCAGGCCCGTGCCTCCGTGCTCAAGATCGCGGCGGCGTCGACCCTGGCGCAGTTCGTCCTGCCAAGCGTCATCGCGTTGTTTGGGGCGCGCGAGGGCGGCGTGCAGATCGAGATCGAAACATCGTCGAGCGTCATCGCGCAGGTCGCCGACCGGGCCGCCGATATCGGTTTCGTCGATATCCCCGTGGAACATCCGGGCGTTCGCGCCCGGGCCTTTCGGGAGGCGGTCGCCCACGTCCTGATGCCCGGCGACCACCAGCTTGCCGCTCTGCCGGAGCTGGGACCCAGGGATCTGGCCGATGTGCCGCTGATCGCCGTCGCGCGCCGCTTTCCCGCCCGCATCGAGGCCGACCGCGCCTTTGCCGCCGCCGGCGTCGCTCCGCGCATCGTCGCGGAGGGCGCGACCGCGATATTCGTCGCCGAACTCGTGCGCAAGCGCATCGGGCTGGCGCTGCTCAATCCGTTCCCGCTCACGCTGGGCGGGCTCGATGGTCTCGTGGCGCGGCGCTTTTGCCCGACCATTGCCTATCGCACGATGATGATGTTTCCATCGGCTGGCCCGATCACGCCCGCAGCGCAGTCATTTGCCGATCTGCTCTTGGAATGGCAACCCGAGGACGGGCTGACGACAGCGATAAGGTGAAGCCGCCGGGAGCGATGCCTTGCAAACGCCTTGGGTCTCAGAACGCCTTGAAGGTGATGATCGTGTGGGTGTCGGCGATTTCGGGCACAGACTGGACCCTTTGCGCCACGAAATGCCCGATATCGACATCCGCCCCGACATGGAATTTCGCCAGGATGTCATAATTGCCGGCGGTGGAATAAATTTCCGAGGCGATCTCGCGGTCGGCGAGTTCGCTGGCGACCTCATAGGTCTTGCCGAGCTTGCATTTGATCTCGACGAAGAAGGTCTGCATCGTTCGCTCCGCGCTGCCAGAGGCTTCTGGATAGAGCCTCCAGCCTGAAGATCAAGCGCCGGCGAGCGCCACCAGCCTTGCGGTCATGGCGCTGTCAGGATCGGCGAGGCCGGCGATGACCGTGAAATGGTTCGCGCCCGCGATCTCCTCATAGCGCGTCTGCACGCCTCCCAGCCCCCAGACATCGACGATCCGGCGGCTCTGCTTGAGATACTCGTCGCTCTCCGCCCCGCCGACAATGGCGTCCATGACCAGACGCGACGGCGCGGGCCAGAACAGCGGGCTCTCGCGCTCGGCCGCCTCGAAGGAAAGACCCAGCGCCGTATTGACGCTCGTCTCGGTCAGCGGCTTGAGATTGTAGATGCCAGAGATGCCATAGGCCGCCGGCACGAGCTGGTCGGGCAGCTCCGGATCGACGTTCTTCCAGTCCGTCGCGAGCAGGCAGGCGGCGAGATGGCCGCCGGCGGAATGCCCGGCCGCAATGACGGGCAGCTTGTAGGAATGCCACAGTGCGGCGGCGGCCTGCTGCAGCTCCCAGACGATGTGGCCGAGTTCGACCTGCGGGCACAGATCGTAGCCGGCGACCGCGACGGGCAGACCGCGCCGGTTCAGGCCCCGGGCCATATGCGAGAAGAAGCTCCGGTCGAGCGCCTGCCAGTAGCCGCCATGGATGAACAGGACGATGGCGTCGCCCTTGATCGTGTCGGGCTTGAACAGATCGTAGCGCTGGCGCTCGCTCTCGCCATAACTGACGCCGAGTTCGCAGACGGCTTCGGCGCGATAGGCGGCGGCGTCGCTTGCCCAGCCGGCGATGATGGCCGGATGCTCCGGCACGCGGGCGCGGTTGTTGTACTCGGTCTCGTAATCGGGCGAGGTTTGCGGTTCTGGCTGCATAGGTTCTTTCGGATTGGATGGATGGAGGCGGGCAAACCGGCCTTTCCATCGCAGGCGGCGCCAGTTTGCGCCATCGCTTTTGACAGGTCGAGCGCCAAACGCCACAAGGCGGTCATTCCGGCGACGACGCCACGAGCCCTGGAGATGACGATGGACAACCCGGTTCTGGCCGAGGTTCTGCGCGGCGACGTGGTCGAATCGCGCCATCGCGGCGCAGCCATCGTGGTCGACGCCGATGGCGGCGTGGTGCTGTCGTTCGGCGATGTCGCGCGGCCGGTGTTTCCGCGCTCGGCCGTGAAGGCGCTGCAGGCCCTGCCGCTGTTCGAGAGCGGCGCGGCCGACCGCTATGGCCTGAGCGAGCCCGAGATCGCGCTGGCGGTCGCCTCCCATTCCGGCGAGCCGGCCCATGCGGAGGCTTCGCTGTCGATGCTCAGGAAGGCCGGCCGCGATGCCGGCTGCCTGGAATGCGGCGCGCATTGGCCGATGAACGAGGCCGCCGCGCGCGCCATGGCGAAGTCGGGCGCCGAGCCGAGCGCGCTCAACAACAACTGCTCGGGCAAGCATGCCGGCTTCGTCTGCCTCGCCTGCGGGCTCGACGAGGATCCAGCCGGCTACGTCAAGGCTGGACATGCCGTCCAGCAGGCGGTGCGCGGCGCGCTTGAGGAGGTCACCGGCGCGGCCCATCTCGCCGAGCGCTCCGGCATCGACGGCTGCTCGATCCCGACCTATGCCGTGCCGCTGCAGGCGCTGGCGCTGGGTTTCGCCCGCTTCGGCACCGGCCATGGCTTTGGGCCGGAGCGCGCGAGGGCGGCGGCCCGCATCCGTCAGGCGGTCGCGGCCCATCCCTTCATGGTCGCCGGCACCGGCCGTTTCGACACCCGCGCCATGGACCTGCTTGGCGAACGCGCCTTCATCAAGACCGGGGCGGAGGGCGTCTATTGCGGCTCTCTGCCGGAACTCGGCTACGGCGTCGCGCTGAAATGCGACGATGGCGCGGGCCGGGCGGCCGAGGTCGTGATGGCGGCGCTGATCGCGCGTTTCCTGCCGCTGGACGAGGGCCAAGGTGCGGCCTTCGCGCCGCTGCGCGAGAGCGTGCTGACGAACTGGAACGGCATCGAGGTCGGGCGGGTGAGGGCGGCGCAGGTTTGAGCTGGCAAAGGTCGCGCATTACTTTTCACCCGAAAGGAGTTCGCCATGCCGCGCCCTGCATTGAAGGATGGATTGTCTCCCCAATCCGACAACACGGTCGAGCTGGCTACGGCTTCGCAGCAGGCAAGGTTGCTGAGCTTCGATGTAAACGATCCCGTTTTTATGGCCCAGTTGAAGCGGGACATGGAGGCCATGAGGAACGATCCGGAAGAAATCGAAATCACAAAGTTCATCGAAGCCGTGGCGGCTTGGCCATCTGACGACGAATGAAGCGTGGTAATCTGATTACGGTCGCTCTGTAGGGCGATTTCGGTAAGCCGCGTCCCGCATTGATTGTTCAGAGCGACACCGTCGATGCAACACCGAAAATCCTCATCTGTCCCGTAACCCGGTCTGAATCCGCCGTGCCGACATTGAGGATCGTCGTGGAGCCTACGGCCGGAAATGGACTGCGCGCACGCTCGACCGTCATGATCAACAACATCATAGCTGTGCAACGCGAGAAATGCGGGCCTGTGATCGGCTCCCTCACGGCCGAACAGATGGCTGAAATCGACACCGCCTCGCCTTCATCCTCGGCCTTGCGCGCTGACGCTTACCCCACCGCGTTGTTCTCGACCCTGACGCCGGCCGCGCGCTGATCGGCCGCCTTCGTCAGATCCCCGGTCACGACCTTCCCGTATTCGGTCCCGACAACCGCGCCCTTGCTCGCCTCGGCGATGACGTTGTTGGCGATCAGCGCGTTGCGCTCCTTGGGCACCAGCGAGACCGAGATGCCGATGCCGGTCTTGCGCACCATGTTGCCGGTGGCGACGAGATTGCGCATGCCCCAGGACCAGCCGAGCGAGATGCCGATCTCGCTGGCGTTCTCGATGACGTTGCCGGTCACGGTGGCTTCCGCCTCGACATGCACGCCCATGCCGCCGATCAGCTCCGTGCCCTTGGGGGCGAAGCCTCTCTGGGCGTTGCGGATGATGTTGTTGGCGAAGACGCTGAGTCTGCCGCCATGGTCGAGATTGGTGATGTTGGCGCCTTGCGCGCAATCCTCGACGAGGTTGCCCGTGATGATCGCGCCCTCGAAGGCGAACTCCGAATAGAGCCCGACCTCGCCGCAGCGCCGACCCTGATTGCCGATGATCTGCACGCCGGAGCCCGAATTGTTGCGGATGAAGGTCAGCGCGCAGTCGCGCAAGGAGTTGCCCTCGATAATGACGCCGCCGGCCTTGTAGAGGCTGATGCCGTTGCCGTTGGGGCCGTCGCCGCCGGCATCCGAGCGGATGCGGTTGATCCGGTTGCCGCGCACGATCGACTGGTCGTCGCCGGGCTGGCTGCGCCAGAGCTGGATGCCGTTATTGCCGCAATCCTCGACCTGATTGGCCTCGATCGAGAGCCCGCGCGAATCGAGCGAGAACATTGCGGATTCGCGCATGCTGCGGAAGCGGCTCTGCCGGATGCTCCCGGCGGTGCGGTTCAGCATCAGGCCGACCGAACCGGCATTGCCGAACTCACAATCCTGCAGGCCGAAATCCAGCACCTCGTCCGCGACCAGCAGACCGGTGCGCTGGCCCGGGCGGATGTCGAGCCCGTCCAGCATCAGCCCCGACAGGGCTGCGCGCCGGATCCGTCGCGCGACAAGCATGGGCCCGGCCTGGGCGGCGATGAAGTGGCTCGCGCCGGGAACGCCCAGCAGCCGCGCGCCCTCGGGCAGCACGACATCGGCGATGCGATAGCGCCCCGGCGGCACAATCAAAGGCGCGTTGCGTTTGGCTGCCTCGATCAGCGCGTTCTGGAGAATGCGCGACTGATCGTCGGCCGAGCCGGGGCGTAGCCCCAGCGTCGTCGCGTCGAGGCCGAACTGGCCGAGGGGAGCGGGCGAGGCGGCGCGAGGTGAGCCTTGCGCACTGAGGCGGGACGCAGAGAGACCGACTGTCCCAAAGAGTGTCGTCGCCAGCAGGGCGCGTCGCGAAATCGGCATGGCAATCTCCTCCGGCTCACCGAGCTTCAATCGGCGTGCCAGCGCTGCTGTGCCGTTCTGGAGCAACGCTTTGGCCGTTTTGCGCCGATGCCGGCAAGGCCGTTGTGGCTAAAGCCTAGGCTGCGATGCTAACCTTGGAGGGAGCGTTACCGCGAGGAGGCGGCGCCGATGGGTCATATCGCCAAGCACAGCGTCACATTGTCGGCCGAGCTTTCGACGGCGGTCGAGGAGGCCGTGGCCTCGGGCGAGTATCCATCGGTCGATGCGGTCGTCGGCGAGGCGCTCGGCCGCTGGAAGGACGAGCGCGAGCTGTTCGGCTACACGATCGAGGAGTTGCGGGCGCTGGCGCAGGCGGGGATCGATAGCGGGCCGGCCGTCGATGGCGAGGCGGCGCTTGACCGGATCAAGGCCCGATATCGCGCGGATGCGGGCAGTGCCGCCAAATGAAGTGGAGGCTGGCTCCGCAGGCCGAGCGCGATCTCCTCGCGATCGCCGACTATATCGCGCTGAACAGCCCCCGAGCCGCTGATGATCTGGTCGAACGTTTCAGGCGGCGTTGGCGTCTCCTGACGACCCAGCCCTATTCCGGCCCCGCACGGCCGGACATAGCTCCCGACATCCGGCATCTCGTCATCGGCTCCTACCTGACGCTCTACCGCGTGAATTCCGACCACATCGAAATTCTGCGCGTGCTGCATGGCCGGCGCGATCTTGGCGAAGGCGAGCCGCGTCAGGGCGATTGATCAGCCGCGCTGCCGACCGATGCGCGCAAACTCGCGACCGATCGCGGCAAGCGCGGCGCTCAGATCGGCCGCGCTTGGCCGGAACGCGCAGGTTCGCGCCAGCGGCCGCGATCCCGGCTGGGGCCTTAGCCATGGCACATGGATGAAGATCACGGGCGCGGCTTGCCCTTTCATCTGGCGCAGCGCCGCCGCGTAGCAGGCGTCGCAGAGATAGCGGCCGGCCGAGGCCGAGATCCGGGTGCGGATGCCGCGCTGCCGCAGCGCCGCCAGCGCCCCGGCCGGGTTTGCGGTCGCGCGCAGAGGCAGGGCGCTCCGGTCGATCGGTTCGTCCATCGGCGTCGCCCCCGTCGCATCGGGATGAAGCCGGCTCGCATGGCCGAGTCCGAACAGCTCGACCCTGACGAATCGGGCGCGGGCGGCGAGCCCGAGCATCAGGACTGCCCTGGGGCGGATCTCCTCCAGATAGTCCTTCAATGTCGGCAGGCCGACGGAGTAGCTCGTCTCCAGCACAAGCAGATCGGTTTCCACTCCAGAGCGCTTCAGTCGATCGGCGACCATCTGTGCGAGTGCGGTCGTCGGATTGACCCTGACATGTGGGAAAGGGCCGAAGCCGGTGATCAGGATGTCGGGTCGTGCGTCCATCATCGCCTCACAACCCCAAGGCCTTCGCGATCTCGTCTGCGGCGACTGTCGCGGCAAGTTCGCCCTTCGCCACTGCCGCTTCCAGCGCCGGCGCGCGCGCCTTCAGGGCGGGATCGTGCTGGAGCTTCGCCCGCAGCCTGTCCTCGACCATCGCCCACATCCATTTCACATCCTGCCGGCGGCGCTTGTCCGCGATCAAGCCCCTGGCCTCGTGGCGGGCGCGATGATCCTCGATCATGGCCCACATCGCGTCGAGTCCTTCGCCGGTCAGCCCCGAAATGGTGACGGCCGGCGTCGTCCAGAGCGGCGAGGCGGGGCTGAGGATGTGCAGCGCCGCCTGATACTGCGCCGCCGCCGCCTTCGCAGCGGTCGCGCCGGCGCCGTCGGCCTTGTTGACCGCGATCATGTCGGCGAGCTCGATGATGCCCTTCTTGATGCCCTGCAATTCGTCGCCGGCATTGGGCAGCATCAGCACGAGGAAGAAATCGGTCAGGTCGGCCACCGCGGTCTCGGACTGACCGACGCCGACCGTCTCGACGAGGATGACGTCGAAGCCCGCCGCCTCGCAGAGCAGCATCGTCTCGCGCGTCCGGGCCGCGACGCCGCCGAGCGTGCCCGAGGTGGGAGAGGGCCGGATATAAGCGTTCGGATCGACAGCGAGCCGCGCCATCCGCGTCTTGTCGCCGAGGATAGAGCCGCCGGTGCGGCTCGACGACGGATCGACGGCCAACACCGCGACCTTGTGGCCCTTGCCCGTGAGATAGGTGCCGAGCGCGTCGATCGTCGTCGATTTGCCGACGCCGGGCACCCCGGTGATGCCGACGCGGATCGCCCCGCCTGTATGCGGCAGCAGCGTCTGGATCAGCGCTCGCGCCTGCTCGCGATGGTCGGCCCGGCGCGACTCCGCCAGGGTGATGGCGCGCGCCAGCGCCGCACGCTCGCCTGAGAGGATGGCGTCGGCCAGATCGGATGGCAGGGAGGCAGGCGCGGGCATCACCGGCCAGTAGCAAGCCTGCGGCCAATGCGACAAGTGCAACCTGCCGTCGTCACTGTGTCATGCTTGCATCTTGATGATCCGCCGGTTTGGTGAGACCAGTTTCGTCATGATGCGTGCGGCCTGCCGGTTTCGTTTTGTCGTGTTGGCGTTGCTGGCCCCGCTCGTCCTGGCGGGCTGCGGCGGGCCGGCGCGAACGCTCGTCCTGTCCGCCGCCAAGCCCGACGAGATCGCCGGCACCGTCAGGGTTTTCGTCGCCACGACGCGCGAGGCCGCCGAACAGCCGCAATACTTCACCGGCGAGCGCGGCCCGAAGCTCGCCTTCGCCAAGCTCGACATCACCGTGCCGCGCGCTCACCAGCCCGGCGAACTGGAATTGCCGGGAAGCGGCGGCCAGACCAAGCCGGGGCAGCATTTCGCCGTCGCCTCGGTCGAACCCCTCGCGCTGCCCGAGACGCTGGTCGCGGTGCGCCGCGAAATCCAGAGCCGCCCGGCCGCCGAGCGGGACGTGCTCGTCTTCGTCCATGGCTACAATACGAGCTTCGCGGATGCGGCCTATCGCTTCGCGCAGATCGTCCATGACGCCGGCTTCAAGGGCGTTGCGGTGCTGTTCACCTGGCCCTCGCGCGGCCAGCTTCTCCAGTATCCCTATGATCGCGAAAGCGCGATGTATTCGCGCGATTTCCTCGAGCTGAACCTGCGCGCCATCTCCCGCGATCTCGGCACGACCCGGATCGACATTCTGGCGCATTCGATGGGAACGCTTCTGACGCTGGAGGCCTTGCGGCAGGCCTCGATCCGCGGCGACGGCAATTTCGGCGGCAAGCTGCGCGACGTCATGCTGGCCGCGCCGGATGTCGATCTCGATGTGTTCAGGACGCAACTGCGCCAGATCAGGCGGCCGGTTACGGTCTTCGTCTCGGCCGACGATCGTGCGCTCGCCTTCTCCCGCCGCTTCGCCGGCGACAAGACGCGGCTCGGCGCGATCTCGGCGAAGGACACGCAGATCGTCGCCGACCTCGAAAAGGGCGGGGCGCGGATCATCGACCTGTCCGAGACGACCAGCAGCGACAGCCTCAACCACGCCAAATTCGCGGCTTCGCCCAAGGTGGTGCAACTGATCGGCCGCAGGCTGCAGGCCGATGGCGGCATCGCCACCGCCGGCCCCGGCGTTGGCGACAAGCTCGGCGACATCGCCAGCGGGCTCGTCGGAACCGTCGGCTCGACGGTCGAACTCGTGGTGACCGCGCCTGCCGCCGCCATAGGCCGGTAGAACGATCGCCGCAAAATGGCCGCGTTAGCCTGTCCTTAAGGCGGTGCTGGCCAACTCGGCCGTTCCCACATCTCCGGACAGGTTCCGCCCATGCCCGATTCCCGGCACGCAGCCCTTTGCCGACGCTCGGTGCTGCTGGGCCTGCTGTCGACGACGCTGGCCGCCTGCGCGCAGACCGAAGCCGCCGTTTCGCCTTTCTCCGAGCCGACCCGCGCCGACGCCTCGGCGCTCGGCAAGGAACCGGGGCTGCTGGTGGCGACGACCCGTAAACCTGCGGGCGATGGCAGGCCGCCCTTCTTCGGGCGCGAACGCGGCGACGGATTGAGCTTCGCGGAGGCGAGGCTGTCCCCGCCGGGGCGCGGAATTTCCGGGCGGGTGTCCTCGGCCGTCAGCGGCGACTGGGCCGTGCTGGGCTTGGAGAAGCGCACCTCGTCGGCCCCGGCGCTGCGCCTTGCCGAAGCCGCGACCGGGCGCGACGTGCTGCTCTACGTCCATGGCTACAACGAAACCTTCGAATCGGCGGCGCGCAGCGCCGGCCAGCTTTCGCACGCGCTGGAGTTCCAGGGCCGGACCGCGCTGTTTGCCTGGCCTTCGGGCGGTGGGCTGCTGGACTATGCCTATGACCGCGAGAGCGCGCTCTGGTCTCGCGACGGCTTCGTGCAGTCGCTGCGGGCGCTGGTCAACAATCCGACCGTCGGCCGCATTCACATCGTGGCGCATTCGATGGGCACCTTCCTGACGCTGGAGGCGCTGCGCGAATTGAGGCTCGAATCGGATGTCTCGGCCCGGATCGGCTCCGTCGTCTTCGCCTCGCCCGATATCGATATCGACGCCTTCGAGCAGACCGTCTCGAAGCTCGGTCCGCTCGCCCGCCGGATGACGCTGATCATCGACCCCGGCGACCGGGCGCTGGCCGTCTCCGCGCGCATCGCCGGCGGCGTCGCGCGCGCAGGCGCTGCCGACCGCTCCCGTCTGGAGGCGCTGGGCGTGCGCGTCGCCGACACCTCCGGACGCGGCTGGAGCATGCTGCGGCACGACCTCTTCCTCTCCGATAGCGAGGTGACGCAGGTGGTGCGCCGGGCGATGGACCGCGCCGGGGCCTGAACCGGTTACAAGGGCGGCAGGCCGTTGCGCTTCTTGATGACGGCGAGCGCGAAGTTCGACTCGACCGACTGGATGCATTTCAGCCGCGTCACCTTCAGCTTCAGAAAGCGCTCATAGCCCTCGATCCCGTCGGTCAGCACGCGCAACTGGTAATCCTGGCTTCCGGTCATCAGGTAGCATTCGGTGACCTCCGGCCAGCTTTCGACCGCACGCTCGAATTCGGCGATGTTCTCCTGCGTCTGCTGCGACAGGCGCACCGAGACGAAGACGCTGAAAGGCAGGCCATAGGCCTTCGCGTCGACGATCGCGGCATAGCCTCGGATGACCCCGCTCTCCTCCAGCCGCTTCAGCCGGCGCAGGCAGGGCGTCGGCGACAATCCGACTTTTTCGGACAGCTCCTGATTGGTGATCCGGCCGTCCTCCTGCAAGGCGGCCAGCATGCGGCGATCGATCGAATCGAGCATGGACTGCTCCAAAGCATATGGAATTTAGCAGATACCTGCTTCTCCCATGCGCCGTCCAGCGGAGATCGGCCATGCAATGGCGCGGCGAAGCGCGTAGGCTGTCGCTTCTGCAAGCGAATGGAGATCAGCGATGAGCGACAACAACTACCACAAGGACCGCATCGCCAACCGCAAGCTCCATCCCGAGACGCTGATGATGGGCTTCGGCTATTCGCCGGCCATGTCGGAAGGGGCGCTCAAGCCGCCGGTCTTCCTGACCTCGACCTTCGTCTTCGAGAACGCCCAGCAGGGCAAGGACTTCTTCGACTTGACCTCGGGCAGGCGCATGCCGAAGCCCGGCGAGAAGTCCGGACTGGTCTATTCGCGCTTCAACCACCCCAACATGGAAATCCTCGAGGATCGCCTCGCGATCTGGGATGAGGCCGAGAAATGCGCCGTCTTCGCCTCGGGGATGGCTGCGATCGCGACGACCTGCTTCGCCTTCCTGCGTCCCGGCGACACCGTCATCCATTCGCGCCCGCTCTATGGCGGCACCGAGACGCTGCTGAAGAACCAGATGGGCGCCTTCGGCGTGACGCCCTTCGGCTTCACCGACGGGCTCGACATCGCCCAGATGCGCGAGACGGCCAAGGCCGCCGCCGCAAAGGGCCGGGTCGGCATGATCCTGGTCGAGACGCCGGCAAATCCGACCAACGGGCTGGTCGATCTCGAAGCCTGCGCGACCATCGCCGCCGAGCTGGAGAAGTCTCAGGGCCATCGCCCGCCGGTCGTGGTCGACAACACCATGCTCGGCCCGAAATACCAGAAGCCGCTGAAGCACGGCGCGGATCTGACGCTGCTTTCGCTGACCAAATATGTCGGCGGCCATTCCGACCTCGTCGGCGGCTCGATCTCGGGGTCGGACAAGCTGGTGCGGCAGGTCAAGGGCTGGCGCGGCTCGCTCGGCACCCAGGCCGACCCGAACTCGTGCTGGATGCTGATGCGCTCGCTGGAGACGCTCGACATCCGCATGAGCCGCGCCAATGAAAACGCCAAGCTGGTCGCCGACTATCTCGCCAGCCACCCCAAGATCGCCAAGGTGCATTATCTCGGCGACCTCAAGGATGGCGACCCGCGCAAGGCGGTGTTCGACCGGCAATGCTCCGCGCCGGGCTCGACCTTCGCCTTCGACGTCGTCGGCGGCGAGAAGGAGGCCTTCGCGGTGCTCGACAACCTCCAGATCATGAAGCTGGCGGTCTCGCTCGGCGGCACGGAGACGCTGGTCTCGCACCCCGCCGCGATGACGCATTCGGGCGTGGCGCGCGAATTGCGGGAGGAGATCGGCCTGACCGACGCGCTGATCCGCATCTCGGTCGGCATCGAGAACATCGAGGATTTGATCTCGGATCTGGCGCAGGCGCTGGAGGCGGTGTGAGCCGAGAGGGCTGGACGAGGAGGGCCTAAACCCCGACCCGCCCCCAACCCGGCAGCTTCAGCGCCGGGCTGCGCAGGTCGAGGCCGGCCACCAGCCCGAGCAGGTTGATCTCGACGCCTTCGACCCAAGCCACCGTGACGCCGGCCAGCCCGTAGAGCGAAGCCTGTACGCCGGTTCGGCTCGGCGTCAGGCCCGCGAAGAGGCCGTCATCGCGAAAATCCTTGCCGATCGCGGTCGGCGGCAGGGCCTGGCCGAGTTCGGGAACCTCGGCCAGAACATGCTGGACGAAGCTGTTGGAGTTCGGGCCGGGCCAGGCGAGATAGCTGCCCGGAGCATTGTAGGAATAGCTTTCGACGGCGGCGCGGATGCGCGGGATCAGGCGCTCGGCCGCCTCGCCGCGGACCTCGGTCACGAGTTCGGGCGTGTTGCCGTACCAGCGGCCGTCTGCCTCGCGATGGTTGACGCGCACCGGCGTGCCCCAGCCGACCACGTCGAAGCGGGTATAGGCGCGCGCGTCCTTCTCCTTCACCACCACCCATGAATGATGCGCGAAGACGCCGCGCCAGCGCCCGACGCGGGCGGCGAAGACATGGACCGTCGCCTCGGGCTCGATCGCGGCCGCCGGAAGCAGTTTCGCGCTCGACCAGTCGGCGCGACGCCAGTCGCCCGCGAGCGGCTGCCACGACCACCACGCCGCATGGGTTGCGACCGGGATCAGGAACAATATGGCGAAGGCGAGCAGGAAGCGGCGGAAGAAACGCATTGGGCAGGATATGTGGCGGGCTTGTTGCATCGCAAGGTGGCGCGAGCGGCGCTGGCGTCGCGGGCCGCATCAAAATCCGTTGAGGCGCGCGGCCAAGCTGCTAGCTTTGGCGACCACTGGATAGGGCGAGGCGACTCGCCGGGAGAGACACGACGATGGCAGGGCAGGGTTGGCTGAAGGGCTTGCTGGCAGGCGCTACGATGGCGCTGATGGCCGCAGCGCCGGTGCTGGCGCAAGGCAAGGAACTGCGGATCTACAACTGGTCCGACTATGTCGATCCCGAGGTGCTGGACGCCTTCAAGAAGGAAACCGGGATCACCGTCGTCTACGACACATTCGACCAGATGGAGACGGTCGAGACCAAGCTGCTCGCCGGCAAGACGGGCTACGATCTGATCGTGGTCACGGCCTCGTTCCTGCCGCGCCACATCCCGCTTGGGCTCTATGCGCCGATCGACGCCGCGAAAGTTCCGAATCTGAAGAATGCCTGGCCGGAGATTCAGGGCCGGCTGGCGAAATACGACCCCGGCAACAAGTTTGCAGCCAACTACATGTGGGGCACGACCGGCATCGGCTACAACACCGCCAAGGTGAAGGAGCGGCTGGGGCCGGACGCCGTCATCGACAGCTGGAAAATTCTGTTCGATCCGGAGCAGTTGAAGAAGCTCTCGAACTGCGGCGTGCATGTGCTCGACGCGGTCGAGGAGATGTTTCCCGCCGCCTTGCGCTATCTCGGTCTGAACCCGGACTCCAAGGCGGAAGCCGACCTCAACAAGGCCGGCGAACTGCTGCGGAAGATGCGCCCGCATATCCAGAAATTCCATTCGTCCGAATACATCAACGCGCTGGCGAACGGCGATATCTGCCTCGCCGTGGGCTATTCCGGCGATGTGCTGCAGGCAAAGAAGCGGGCGGAAGAAGCCAAGAACAACGTCCAGATCGCCTATTCCATCCCGAAGGAGGGCGCGCTGATGTGGTTCGATTCCTTCGTCATCCCGAAGGACGCCGCCAATGCGGAGGCGGCGCTCGCCTTCATCGATTTCGTCAACCGCCCGGCCATGGCGGCGAAGAATTCGGACTTCATCCAGTACGCCAACGGCAATCTGGCCTCGAAGCCGCTGCTCTCGGCGGCGGTGCGCGACAATCCGGGCATCTATCCGAGCGACGCCGTGATGGGGCGGCTTTACACGATCACGCCCTACGACCAGAAGGCGCAGAGGCTGGTCAACCGGCTGTGGACCCGCGTCAAGACCGGCAAGTGAACCTAGACGCGAGCCCGGGCGGCGGGGCGATGCGCAAGGCCTCGTTCGGCGGCCTGCGCCGCTCCTTTCAGCCCTGGAACGACCCTGAGGCGCAGCCGCTGGTCGAGTTCCGGGGCGTGACCAAGCGCTTCGGCGCGGTCACGGCGGTCGCGGACCTGTCGCTGAAACTCTATCCGCGCGAGTTCTTCGCGCTGCTCGGCCCGTCCGGCTGCGGCAAGACCACGCTGATGCGCATGCTGGCGGGTTTCGAGCAGCCTGACGAGGGCGAAATCCTGCTCGACGGCGTCGAGATTGCGCAGGCCCCGCCGCATTTGCGGCCGGTCAACATGATGTTCCAGTCCTATGCGTTGTTTCCGCATCTGAGCGTGGCAAACAACATCGCCTATGGGCTGAAGCGGCAGGGCCTGCCGAAGCCCGAGATCGCCGGGCGCGTCGCGCAGATGCTGGCGCTGGTCAGGCTCGACGGGCTCGGAGATCGTCGTCCGGACCAGCTTTCGGGCGGCCAGCGCCAGCGCGTCGCGCTCGCCCGGGCGCTGGCGCGGCGGCCGCGCCTGCTGCTGCTCGACGAGCCGCTGGCGGCGCTCGACCGCAAGCTGCGCGAGGAGACGCAGTTCGAACTGGTCAACATCCAGCACGAACTCGGCACCACCTTCATGGTGGTGACGCACGACCAGGACGAGGCCATGACCATGGCCGACCGGATGGCTGTGATGGATCGCGGCCGGCTCGTCCAGATCGGCCCGCCGGACGTGATCTACGAGGCCCCGGTCAACCGCCAGGTGGCCGAGTTCGTCGGCGACATCAATGTGCTGGAGGGTCGTGTCACGGCCGTCGCCGGCGATCTCGTCGTCATAGAAACCGGGCTCGCGGGTTTGGTCGAACTGGACGAGGACGCGCCCGCTCTGGCGGCGGGCGATACCGTCATGGTCGGCCTGCGGCCTGAAAAGATCGCGCTGTCGCATGACGAGCCCGACCAGACCGTCAACAAGGTTCGCGGCGCGATCTGGGACATCGGCTATCTCGGCGACATCACCATGGTGCAGGTCAGGGTCGGCGAGGCGTTGCTCAAGGTCTCGCTGGCCAACCGCACGCGCCGGATCGCGCGGCCCTTCGCCTGGGAGGACGAGGTCTGGCTCGCCTGGGATGTCGAGGCCGGCATGGTGCTGGCGCCGTGAGACCGGGCCCGCATCTCCGAAGCCTCGTTCCGGCGATCCCCTATCTCTGGCTCGCGCTCTTCTTCCTCATCCCCTTCGCGATCGTGCTGCGCATGGCGCTTTCGGACGCCGACACGGCGATTCCGCCCTATGCGCCGCATTTTCAAGGGTTTTCGGAGCTGCGCGCCTTCCTCTCGGGGCTCGATCTGGAGAATTTCCGGCTGATCGCCAGCGACGATCTCTACTGGCAGAGCTACCTGACCTCGCTGCGGATCGCGGCTCTGACCACACTGGCGGCTCTCGTGATCGGCTATCCGCTCGCCTATGCGATGGCGGCTGCGCCTTCACGCTGGCAGGGCCTGCTGATCGTCCTCGTCATCCTGCCGTTCTGGACCTCGTTCCTGATCCGCGTCTACGCCTGGATCGGCATCCTGCGGCCCGACGGGCTTCTCGATGCGGCGCTCGGGTGGCTCGGCCTGACAGCCGGGCCGCTGCGCCTGCTCAACACAGAGGCCGCTGTTCTGATCGGCATGGTCTATTCCTACCTGCCCTTCATGGTGCTGCCGCTCTTCGCCAGCCTGCAGAAACTCGACCGCACCCTGCTGGAGGCCGCAGCCGATCTCGGCGCGACGCCGCTGCGGGCGTTCCTGTCGGTGACGCTGCCGTTGTCGCTGCCGGGCGTCCTTGCCGGCTCGGCGCTGGTCTTCATCCCGGCGATCGGGGAATTCGTCATTCCGGACCTGCTCGGCGGGCCCGACACCACCATGATCGGCAAGGCGCTCTGGACCGAGTTCTTCTCCAACCGCGACTGGCCGCTGGCCTCGGCCGTGGCAATCATGCTGCTCGTCGTGCTGGTTCTCCCGCTGTTGCTGCTGCAGCGCGTGCGGGGAGGGCCGGCGTGAGACGGCTCGGCCCCGGCCTCGTGCTGGCGCTGGTCGCCGGCTTCGCCTTCCTATATCTGCCGATCGTGGCGCTGGTCGCCTATTCGTTCAATGACTCGCGGCTGGTCACGGTCTGGGGCGGCTTTTCGACGCGCTGGTATGGCGCGCTTTTGTCGAACCAGCCGCTGCTCGACGCCGCGTGGCTGAGCCTGCGGCTCGCCTTCGTCTCGGCGACGCTGGCGACGGCGCTCGGCACGCTGGCCGCGCTCGCTCTGTCGCGCCACGGCCGCTTTGCCGGGCGTACGCTGTTCGCCGGCATGGTGCTGGCGCCGCTGGTCATGCCGGAGGTCATCACCGGGCTGTCGCTGCTGCTGCTCTTCGTCTCGCTCGACGCCGGGCGCGGCTTCTGGACGGTGACGGTCGCGCACGCCACGCTCGGGCTCGGCTTCGCGGCGATCGTCGTGCAGGCGCGCCTCGCCCGCTTCGACGCCTCGCTGGAGGAGGCCGCGCGCGATCTGGGCGCGACGCCGCTCGTCACCTTCCTCACCGTTACGCTGCCGCTGATCGCGCCCGGCGTCGCGGCTGCCTGGATGCTCGCCTTCACGCTTTCGCTCGACGATCTGGTGATCGCGAGCTTCACCACGGGGCCGGGCGCGACGACGCTGCCGATGCGGCTCTATTCGGCGGTCAGGCTCGGCGTCTCGCCCGAGATCAACGCCGCCTGCACGCTGCTGATCGGTGCCGTGGCGATCGTGGTGATCGCGGCGTCGCTGCTGCTGAAGCGGGAGCGTCTGGCCGGCCGATAAACGGGGAGTGAACGCCGGCCTCAACCGCCGTTCAGACGGGTTTTGCGAGAGTGCGAATCAGGCGAGGGGCTTCTCCCGCGCCGTCGCACAGGACAGGAACCATGTTCCGCACATTCGCCTCGACCAGCTTCGCCACCCTCGTCATCGGCGCAGCCGCGCTCGCCGGCGCGAGCCTCGTCAATCCCTCCATCGCGCAGGCCTATGACGGCCGCTACGGACATGGCGGCTACGAGCGCCCCCATGGCGGATGGCGCGCCCCGCCGCCGGTCGTACACGGCTACTGGGGCCACCGCCGCTGGCAGCGCTATCATGAGGGGCGCCGCTTCTACGGCCCGCCGCCGGCCCATCGCTACGGCTGGAGGTAAGCGGGCGTCACTGACGATCGGCTGCATCTTCCTCAGCGAGGATGCGGCTGATCGTTTCCTCCAGAGCGTCGAGCCGCTCGGTCGCGATTTCCATGAGCGTCGCGAAAAGGATGTCGTCATAGCCATGCCTGAGCCGGTTCCCGAGATCGGCGATCCGGCGCCATGGAACATCGGGGTGCTGTGCACGAAGGTCTTCCGGGATGTGACGGCTAGCCTCGCTTATAATCTCGAGGAATCGCTCCAGCGCTGCTCGCCGAATGGCATCGTGCTCGATCTCGTCGGCGGAAAACGCGTTGATGAGCGATCGAGTGCTGGCGATGGCATCCTTGATGTGTCTGACGCGATCACCCAGAGTCGCTTTCATCAGAAGAGTTCGATCAGATCGTCTTGCGTCCGCTCGCGGAAGCGTTCCGAGATTCCCCTTCGCATCGTGAGCTGAACCGGCAGGCCGAGCTGGTCGCTAAGGCTGTGTTCGATGCCAATCAAATCCAGCAGGCTGAACTTCGGTGCATCGACATCCACCATCAGATCTACGTCACTGTCCTCGCGCGCGTCGCCACGGGCGCGCGAGCCGAAGAGCGCCATGTGGCTGATGCCGCGATCGCGCAATTCGCCCTGCATTGCGCGGATGCGTTCGGTCAGGTCTTCACGCGTGATCATCGCTCCCGCTCCTCGACGGACGCGATCGTCTACCACAATCACTCCGCCGCGTCGCGCTGGGCATAACCCAGCCGGCCGTTCAACTCATCGAGCAGCTTTTCGGCGGCGTCCGCGATCACGGTGCCCGGCGGGAAGATCGCGCTCGCTCCCGCCTGCATCAGCGCCTCGAAATCCTGCGGCGGAATGACGCCGCCGACCACGATCATGATGTCGGGCCGTCCGGCCTGGGCGAGCGCGGCCTTGAGTTCCGGCACCAGCGTGAGATGCCCTGCCGCCAGCGAGGAGACGCCGATGATATGGACGTCGTTCTCGACGCCCTGCCGCGCGGCCTCGTCCGGCGTCGCGAAGAGCGGCCCGATATCGACGTCGAAGCCGAGATCGGCGAAGGCCGAGGCGATGACTTTCTGGCCTCTGTCATGCCCGTCCTGCCCCATCTTGGCGACGAGGATGCGCGGGCGGCGGCCATCGGCCTCGGCGAAGGCCTCAGTCATCATCTGCACGCGCATGACCGCAGGGTTCATCGTGCCGACCTCCCGCTTGTAGACCCCGGCGATCGACTTGATCTCGGCCCTGTGTCGCCCGAAGACCTGCTCCATCGCCATCGAGATTTCCCCGACGGTTGCCTTGGCGCGCGCAGCCTTGACCGCGAGGTCGAGCAGGTTGCCGTCGCCGGCCGCGCCGTTGGTCAGGGCGCTCAGGGCCGCCTGGACATCGGCCTCGTTGCGTTCAGCCTTGAGCCTGCGCAGCTTCTCCAGCTGTTGCGCCCGCACCGAGGCGTTGTTGACGACGAGCACGTCGATCTTCGCCTCGTTGTCGGGCTTGAACATGTTGACGCCGATGATGCCCTGCTGCTTGCCGTCGATGCGGGCCTGCGTCTTGGCGGCGGCCTCCTCGATGCGCAGCTTGGGGATGCCGGCCTCGATCGCCTTGGCCATGCCGCCGAGCGCCTCGACCTCGGTGATATGCCCCCAGGCCTTGGCGGCGAGATCGGCGGTGAGCCGCTCGACATAATAGGAGCCGCCCCAGGGGTCGATGATCCGGCTCGTGCCGCTCTCCTGCTGCAGCAGAATCTGGGTGTTGCGGGCGATGCGGGCGGAGAAGTCGGTCGGCAGCGCCAGCGCTTCGTCGAGGGCGTTGGTGTGCAGCGACTGGGTGTGCCCCTGCGTCGCCGCCATCGCCTCGATCATGGTGCGCGGCACATTGTTGAACACGTCCTGCGCCGTCAGCGACCAGCCCGAAGTCTGGCAATGGGTCCGCAGCGGCAGCGACTTCTCGTTTTCCGCGCCAAAATCCTTGACGAGCTTCGCCCAGATCAGCCGGGCGGCGCGCAGCTTGGCGACCTCCATGAAGAAGTTCATGCCGATCGCCCAGAAGAAGGACAGCCGCGGCGCAAACGCATCGACGCCAAGGCCGGCGCGCTGGCCGGCGCGGATGTACTCGACGCCGTCGGCGAGCGTGTAGCCGAGTTCGAGGTCCTGCGTCGCTCCCGCCTCCTGCATGTGGTAGCCGGAGATCGAGATCGAGTTGAACTTCGGCATGTTTTGCGAGGTGTAGGAGAAGATGTCGCCGATGATCCGCATCGAGGGCGAGGGCGGGTAGATATAGGTGTTGCGGACCATGAACTCCTTGAGGATGTCGTTCTGGATCGTCCCGGAAAGCTTGGCCGCCGGCACGCCCTGTTCTTCCGCCGCGACGATGAACAGCGCCAGCACCGGCAGCACCGCGCCGTTCATCGTCATCGAGACGCTCATCTGGTCGAGCGGGATGCCCGAAAACAGCGTGCGCATGTCGTAGATCGAGTCGATGGCGACGCCGGCCATGCCGACATCGCCGCCGACGCGCGGGTGGTCGGAATCATAGCCGCGATGGGTCGCGAGATCGAAGGCGACCGAGAGGCCTTTCTGCCCGGCGGCGAGATTGCGCCGGTAGAAGGCGTTGGAATCCTCGGCAGTCGAGAACCCGGCATATTGCCGGATCGTCCAGGGCTGGTTGACATACATCGTCGGGTAGGGGCCGCGCAGATAAGGCGCGATGCCGGGAAGCGTATCGACGAAGGGCAGGCCGGCGCGGTCATCGGCCGTGTAGAACGGCTTCACCGGGATGCCTTCGGGCGTGAGCCAGGGCTCGGCTCCCGAGGTGGGGGCGGGTGGCGGCGTGGCGGCTTCGCTCTCGAACAGGATCGTCGCAAAATCCGGGATGGCTGTCATGGCTGTCTCCCGTCGGGCCTGTCCCACCACTGGTGGAAATGATGCACCGGCCCGTGGCCATGGCCAACCGGGACGGTGTCAGAGGCGGCGATGGCCGCAGTGATGTAGCTTTTTGCCTGCGCGACCGCCTCTGGCAGAGCGAGCCCTCTGGCGAGATTGGCCGCGATCGCGGACGACAGCGTGCAGCCCGTCCCATGCGTGTTGCGCGTCGGGTGACGCGGCGCGCTGAAGCGCTGGCGCACGCCGCAGGAAAGCAGCAGGTCGGTGCTGGTCTCGCCCGCGCCATGACCGCCCTTGATCAGGATGTTGGCCGCGCCGAGCGCTTGCAGCCGGTCGGCCTGCTCGTCGATGGCGACCTCGGTCATTGCCGGCGCGGAGCCGAGCAGGGCGGCGGCCTCGGGCAGGTTCGGCGTGACCAGCGTCGCCAGCGGGAAGAGATGGCGGCGGATCGCGTCGATCGCGTCGTCCTGCAGCAGTTTTGCGCCCGAGGCCGCGACCATCACCGGATCGACCACGATGTTGCGGGCCTTGTGGCGGATGAGCCCGGCGGCGACCGTCTCGATCAGTTCGGCGGTTGCGAGCATGCCGATCTTCACCGCCGCCACATCGAGATCGGAGAAGACGGCGTCGATCTGCGCCGTGACGAAATCGGCGGGCACGGCATGGATCGCGGTCACGCCTTGCGTGTTCTGCGCGGTCAGCGCGACGATGACGCTCGCGCCATAGACCTGATGCGCCGCGAAGGTTTTCAGGTCCGCCTGAATGCCGGCGCCGCCGCTCGAATCCGAGCCGGCGATGGTCAGCGCGATGGGGAAGACCGCGCTCACTCCGCCGCTTCCAGCGTGATGCGCAGCTTGGTGCCCGTCGCCTTGGCGTAGCGCTCCAGCGTGCGGGTCGAGGGCTTGCCACGCCCGCTTTCGAGCCGGGCGACGACGGACTGGGTGGTGCCCATGCGCTGGGCGAGCTCTTCCTGCGTCAGCCCGGCGCGGGTGCGAGCGCGGATCAGCGAGGTCAGGAGCGCGAATTCTTCTTCCAGCGCATCGTATTCGGCCTTGACCGCCGGATCGGCTAGAAGACGCGCTTTCAGGGTATTCAAGGCTGTCATCTGACGTCCTTCATTCGTTGTCGTGCGAGTTCCAGTTCCCGTGGCGGCGTTGCCTGTGTCTTCTTGACGAAGGCGCGCAAGACGACGCCGCGTCGTCCTGTCGCTGTCACGTAGAGCGCCCGCCCAATCACATCGCGCCCCTGAAGTCTCAACTCCCAAATCTTGCCGTCCAGATGCTTGATCCAATGGGCGGGCAAGGCATCGAGGCCGCCTACGGAAATCAATTCGCCCGCCCTGATAAAACGCGCCTGAACCTCGGCCGGCAAAGCCGCGACCTCATGATCGACTGCTTCGTTAAACGTCTCGAAGTTCCACGCCGGAGAATTCGACATAGCAAAAAAGCGCTACTGCGACAAGGTCGGCAAGACGACGGCCTGCGCTTGCCTCAAGACAGCCACGACGTCGCAGCCGGCGAAGACGAAGGCTTCGACGCCCGCTTCGCGCAGCGCCGCCTCGCTTTCGCCGGGCCTGCCGGCCAGCCAGATCCTCGCCCCGGCACTTTTCAACGCCGACGCTGCCTGTTCGGCTTCGGCCCCATAAGCAGCATCCGAGCCGCACAGGCAGGCCAGTCGCGCGCCCGAAGCGGTGTAGGCCGCGACCAGCGCAGCGATCTCGGTTCCCGCGCCGCTCGCAAAACCGTCATGGCCCGGTGCTGCGATGCCGCCTGTCTCGAACAGATTGCGGGCGAAGCCGGCGCGGGCGGTGAAATCGGCCACGCTGCCGAGCGTCGCGAGGAAGACGAGCGAGCGCTCGGGCGCGGCATCGGCGCGGTCGCGCAGCGCTTCGAAGGGTTCGGCGAGACGAATGGAGGGGAGAACTTCGACCTCGAAGCCGCCAGCCTCGGGCGCGGACAGTGCCGCCTCACGTGGCGCGCCCTTGGCCAGCGCGGCGATGAGGCCTCCGGCATTCTGCTCCGCCGCCTTGGCCAGAGGCGACTTCGCCGTCGCCGGCCTGACCGTATCCACCGCCAGCACGCTGACGGCGGCCTCCGCCAGATTGGGATACTCGCTCGTGCCGGTGATTGGCTCGCGTCGCGTCGCGACCGCCTTTCCGCGTGTCTCGCGCTCGCGGCGCAGGCCCGTCTGGATTTGACCGTTCGCCATTGCGGCCAGGATGCCGGGCAGGCCCTCGGTCGCCTCGCGCTCCAGGTCCTGCAGCTTGCTCCAGGAATTTTCGCAAAGCGCCCGCGTCAGCGCCTCGAAACCGCCGGCGCCAGCTGCCGGATCGGCGACGCGCCAGAGGCTGGCCTCCTCCAGCAGCACGAGTTGCGTGTTGCGGGCGGCGCGCCGCGCGAAGGCGTCGGGCAGGCCGAGCGCGGCGGTGAAGGGAAGCACGGTCAGGGAGTCCGCGCCGCCGACGCCGGCCGAAAAGGTCGCGATGGTGGCGCGCAGCAGATTGACCCAGGGGTCGCGCCTCGTCAGCGAGCGCCAGGCCGTCTCGGCATGCAGCACCATCGGCTTCGGCGTCAGGCCGCAGGCCGACTGGACACGGTCCCAGAGCAGCCGCGCCGCCCGGAATTTGGCGATGGTCAGGAACTCGTCGGTATCGGCGACGAGCACGAAGGAGATCGCGTCGCGCGCCTCGGCGAGCGGCATACCTTGCGCTTCGAGCGCGCGCAGATAGGCGATCGCCGTGGCGAGCGCGCCGCCGAGTTCCTGCGCCTCGCTCGCGCCGGCCTCGTGCCAGGGCCGCGCATCGGCCGTGACGAAGGGACCGGTGAAGCCGCGCGCCTTGAGCGCCGCGATCGTCTCCGCCAGCCGGCGGCCGATCTCCGGCCAGGACGCGGCCAGCTTGCCCGCGCTGGCCAGCACGCCGATCGGGTCCAGGCCGAAATCGACCGTGGTCGTCGCCGGATCGAGCCTGCGGCTTTCGACCAGAGCCGCCAGCATCAGCGCATTGACCCGGCCCTGCGGCGCGGGATCGAGGCGCACTCCGATCAAATCGAGCAACACGCCATCGAGCGCCGCATCGAGCGCCGCGACGTCGTTCGCGACGAGGCCGTAACCGCGCGCCGCGCGGGCTCCGGCGAAGCTCAGGGTCAGCGAATCGGCCCCGCCCTCCAGATCGGCGAGCGCGAGTGCGCGAACCTGGTCCGGCCCGGGATGATCGAGGCGGGCTGAGACCCGCCAGCGGCCGGCTTCGGCGCGCACCGGCCGGAGCGCAGGCGTGGCGGCGGGGTAGAGCGGCTCGATGCGGATGCCGTCGGCCGTGCGGCCGACGAGGCGCTTCTCGAAATCTGACCCCTTCAGCACCTTGTCGACGGCCGCGCGCCATTGCTCGATCGCGGGCGTCGGGAAGGCGTCCATGAAGGCGAGATCGGATGCTGGGGCCGAGTTCATCTGCGCCGGTGCTCCTCTTTGCATCCATTGTGCAACCGCGAAGCCGTGATTGCCATGGGGGTCGCCTCGCCGCCATGCCTACTTCGTCGCAAGCCGGATGCGCAAAGGAGACATCGGAAACGACAACGCCGCCCGGAGAGGGCGGCGTCGCGAAGCGTTCGAGGCGGGTTGGCGTTCAGACGAACTGGCCGAGCCCGGGGATCGCGCCGACGATCGCGCCCATCGTGTCCTCGCCTGCCTTTTCGCGGCCGACCGCGAACATCTCCTTGGAGACCGACTGGATCTGGCCCAACGAGAGCCCGGCGCCCATCAACTGGCCTCCGAGCGCCATCACGCCCCCGCCACCACCCATCATGCCGCCGACCATGCCCATCAGCCCGCCCTTGGCGCCGCCCTCGGCATCGGCGAGTTCCTGCGCGCCGGGAAGCGCGGTCATCAATTGGCCGATCTCGGCCGCAGGACCTTCCTTCTGCAGGAAGGCGAGGATGATGCCGATCGCCTTGCGCGCGAGCTCCTCGTTGAGGCCGGAGACCGCAATGATGCGGGAGATCAGTTCATCCATGGTCGTTTCCTTTCGATGATGTCGCGCGATAGTTCACATATTAACGATCTAATCAACCCCGCATCGGGCTTCCGCCGTCGCCTGCGTTTCGCTACACCCTGCTGACGTTTCGATAACATGACAGGGCGACATCATGGCGCAAGCGGATACCGGAAACGGCGCGATCCTGATCGGCAAGAGCTGGAAGGAGGAGAACCTCCTGCTCAAGCTGGCCAACCGCCACGGTCTCGTGACGGGCGCGACCGGCACGGGCAAGACGGTGACGCTGCAGGTGATGGCCGAGGGTTTCGCGCGCAACGGCGTCCCGGTCTTCGCAGCCGACATCAAGGGCGATCTCTCCGGCATCGCCGCGCCGGGCGATTCCAAGCCGCCCTTCGTCAAGCGCGCCGAGGAAATCGGCGTCAAATACGAGCCCGACCAGTTCACCACCGTGTTCTGGGACGTCTTCGGCGAGCAGGGACACCCGGTCCGCGCCACCATTTCCGAGATGGGGCCGCTGCTGCTGGCCCGCCTGCTCGACCTCAACGACACGCAGGAGGGCGTGCTCAACATCGCCTTTCGCATCGCCGACGAGCAGAAGCTGCTGCTGCTGGACCTGAAGGACCTGCGCGCGATCCTCGTCTTCATTGCCGACAACGCCAAGGAGCTGACGACGAAATACGGCAATGTCAGCGCCCAGACGGTCGGCACGATCCAGCGCGCGCTGCTGGTGCTCGAGAACCAGAAAGGCGAGAAATTCTTCGGCGAGCCGGCGCTCGACATCAACGATCTGATGAAGACCGACCGCTACGGCCGCGGCATCGTCAACATCCTGTCTGCCGACAAGCTGATGGCCAATCCGCGGCTCTACGCGACCTTCCTGCTCTGGCTGCTCTCGGAGCTGTTCGAGCAGTTGCCTGAGGTCGGCGATCTGGAGAAGCCCAAACTCGTCTTCTTCTTCGACGAGGCGCATCTGCTGTTCAACGGCGCCCCAAAAGTGCTGCTGACGGCGGTGGAGCAGGTGGTGCGGCTGATCCGCTCAAAGGGCGTCGGCGTTTATTTCGTGACGCAGAACCCGCTCGACATCCCCGACACCGTGCTGGCCCAGCTCGGCAACCGCGTTCAGCATGCGCTGCGCGCCTTCACCCCGCGCGACCAGAAGGCGGTGCGTGCGGCGGCCGAAACCTTCCGCCAGAACCCAAAGTTCAAGACGGAAGAGGCGATCACGCAGCTCGCGGTCGGCGAGGCTCTGACCTCGACGCTGGAGGGCAAGGGCACGCCGACCATGGTCGAGCGCACGCTGATCGCGCCCGCAATGGCGCAGGTCGGGCCCTGCTCGCCGCAGATCAGGCAGCAGGCGCTGAACGAGTCGGGCTACAAGGGCAAATACGACACCATGGTCGATCGTGAATCGGCCTATGAGGTTCTGATCGCGCGCAAGAACATGGCGACGGCCGAGGATGCGCCGGTCGAGGCCGGCAACGCCGGCGGCGGCATCATGGACACGATCGGCGGCTGGCTCGGCGGCAATTCCAACGCCCCGCGTCCCAAGACCGGCCCCGGCAGCCGGGGCGGCGCTATGCCCCAGAGCATGACCGAGAAGATCATCACCTCGGCCGCCCGCTCGGCCGCGACCTCGATCGGCCGGCAGGTCGGCACCGCGATCCTGCGCGGCGTGCTCGGCAGCATGATGGGCGGGCGGCGCTGACAGCCTCGCCATGCGTGGCGGACAGCTGACGGCAGGGGCAAGCCTTGTCATGATGGCGCATCAGAATCGGCTTTCGATCGCGAGGGCCTGAAAGACGAGCGCCATGTCACAGCTTCCCGCCATCCTCTCCCGCCTCGACGCCGATCTCGAAACCGCGCTGGCGCGGCTGTCGACATGGCTCGAGATCCCTTCGATCGGCACCGACCCGGCCTTCAACGCGGAGACCCGCCGCGCGGCGAAGTGGCTCAGCGATGATCTTGCGACGCTCGGTTTCGCCTCCGAGGTCCGCGATACGCCCGGCCAGCCGGTCGTGCTCGCTCATCGGCCCAAACCCGGCGCGCCGCATGTGCTGTTCTACGGCCATTACGACGTGCAGCCGGTCGATCCGCTGAACCTCTGGGAGAGCGACCCGTTCAAGCCGGTGGTCAAGGAGATATCGCCCGGCCGCCGGGTGATCGTGGCGCGCGGGGCCTGCGACGACAAGGGTCAGGTTATGACCTTCGTCGAGGCGATGCGGGCGACGATTGCCGAGACCGGCGACCTGCCGGTCGGGGTGACGATCCTGGTCGAGGGCGAGGAGGAATCGGGCTCGGCCAATCTGCCGCCCTTCATCCGCGAGAACGCCGACGCCCTGAAGGCCGACTTCGCGCTGGTCTGCGACACCGGCATGTGGGACCGGCAGACCCCGGCGATCACCTCCTCGCTGCGCGGCATGGTCTATCAGGAGGTGACGATCACCTGCGCCGACCGCGACCTGCATTCGGGCCTGTTCGGCGGCGCGGCGGCCAACCCGATCCATGTGCTGGCGAAGATCGTCGCCGCCCTGCATGACGAGACCGGCCGCATCACGCTGCCGGGCTTCTATGACGGCGTCGAGGAGCCGACCAACCAGCAGAAGGCCGACTGGGCCGATCTCGACCTGACCGAAGAGGAGTTTCTCGGCGGGGTCGGGCTGAGGCACTCGATCGGCGAGCGCGGGCGGATGCTGATCGAGCAGATCCAGTCGCGCCCGACTTGCGACGTCAACGGCATCTGGGGCGGCTATACCGGCGAGGGCACCAAGACGGTGATCGCGGGGCAGGCCTCGGCGAAAGTCTCGTTCAGGCTGGTCGGCAAACAGGACCCGGCCAAGGTCGCGGCAGCCTTCCAGGCTTTTGTCCGCGAGCGGCTGCCGGCCGATTGCAAGGCGGAGTTCATCGCCCATGGCGCCTCGCCGGCCATCGCCGTGCCGGTCGATGCGCCGGCGCTGGTCAAGGCGCGTCAGGCTCTGGCGGACGAATGGGGCGGACGGGTCGTGACGATCGGCACCGGCGGCTCGATTCCGGTCGGCGGCGATTTCAAGAAGACGCTCGGGCTCGACACGCTGTTCGTCGGCTTCGGGCTTGAGGACGACCGGGTCCATTCGCCCAACGAGAAATACGACCTCTCCTCCTTCCACAAAGGCCAGCGCTCCTGGGCGCGCATCTTGCAGGCGCTCGCTTCATGAAATCCGTCTGTGTCTTCTGCGGCTCCAATCCCGGCAATGATCCCGTCTATGCGGACGGCGCGCGTGCGATGGGGCGCGAAATCGCCCGGCGCGGGCTGATCCTCGTCTATGGCGGCGGCGCTGTCGGGTTGATGGGCATTGTCGCCAACGCGGCGCTTTCGGCCGGCGGCGAGGTCCATGGCGTGATCCCGCGCGCGCTGCGGGAGAAGGAGGTCGGCCATCACCACCTGACCAGGCTCGAAATCGTCGACACCATGCACATCCGCAAGGCGCGCATGGCCGAACTCTCGGACGGCTTCATCGCCATGCCCGGCGGCATCGGCACGTTCGAGGAGCTCTTCGAGATCTGGACCTGGGGCCAGCTCGGCATCCACTCAAAACCGCTCGGGCTGCTGAATGTGGCGGGCTTCTACGATCCGCTGGCGCTGTTCCTCGACCGGACGGTCGAGGCCGGTTTTCTCAAGCCGATGCACCGCGCCATGGAGATGACGGACACCGACCCGGCGCGGCTGCTCGACCGGATGGGGCAGTATGTGCCGGCGGCGGTGATCAAATGGGTGGAGAAGGAGGAGGTGTGAGGTGGTGCGCCGCGCCGTTTTCGAAAACGCAGATAAACATTCGTTTAGGTCATCGCATGTTCGGAACGAAGCGCTTCGTCAATTTCTGATGTCTAGATTTGGCTATTTTTGCAAGCGATGAGTAGAAATGGAAAATCATCTTATAGTAGAGGGCTGCAAAATTGTATTTTCTGTGGCAACGGCGGGGTAACTGGCGAGCACATTTATTCTAAATGGATGCATTCTTATCTTTGCTTAGGTCCGAAATATGGGCGAACTGAATTCCGTGAACATATTGAGTCTTTGCCCGACAATCGCGGAGTATCTTTGACGCGTAAAGGCAAAATCAGAAAGACCGAGAGGGTTGTCAGCACCAAGCTCAAAATTGTTTGTAGAGATTGTAACAATGGTTGGATGAGCGGCATCGAAATGCAGGCGCGAGAAGCGTTAATCAAACTTATCAAGGGCGACCTACACTGCATTACTGTTGCCAATCAATCGTCCTTGGTAGCATGGATGGCCATGAAATTGATGCTGCTCAATGAGCAGCGACGGGACTCGCCAGTCTTTCGAGCCACGGAATACAGGAATTTCGGTCGATCCGTAGAATTCCGGACGGTCTTGAGATTTGGATTGCTCCGTATTCGGGGGTCGCATGGCGACACGGATGGAATTCCATAAGAGCCAAATTGGCGCTAGAAAATTCCGCTGGAAACATAAATGAAGAAAAAAACAACATATCTACTACTTTGATAGGATTAGAAAAAGCTATTATCTTTGGATTATTTTCTCGTATTAATCGCAGAATATACCGATTTGATTGCAGCGCAATCCCAGCTTTAGCTCTTAAAATACAACGTCTTGCTCCGATGTCCGGAAACGATATATTTTGGAAGCCCGAAGAAAATATTTCCGACGACGATGTCAATGGACTTGATCAAATTTTGATCTCGTCAGCTCAAATTTTTGGCTACAGCCAGCGGAGAGAATTGGTAACCCTTGACATAGTAAAAACTAGTCCCAAAGCCTCTATCTTGTCATTGTCAGTTACGCCGGGTATTTTGGGTAACGAATTCACTGATCTAATCTGCGGCGAATGTGGACAAACTATATGTCAGGGAGTTTCAGTCGATACCTTGCGGGGCAAATTTTCTGTTTCGGAGCAGTTAATACTGCGCTGCAAATGCGGTGCTGACAATTTTGTCCCCGTCAGAGGCACTCAGCGAAATCGAGCGACGAGATAGGATGTGTGTCTCGTTTTCCGCGTCAGATTTGATTTTCTTGTGAGTATGCTTGCCTGCTGAAATCAAAGTCCACCGGCACAGTTCGGAACTGAAGATCGCGTTGATAGGAAAATATCCCTTGACATCGTGACGCTGAACCGGTAGACATCGGGAACGCTCACGAAGTGTGACCAGACAGCCTAAGCCGCCGCGCTCCCCAGCCGGCGGCTTTTGCATGTCCGGCTCACCTCACGATCTCGCCCATCGAGGTTTCCCCATGACCGATGACGAAGACGACGCGCCGGCTTTGCCGGCCGCGAAGGGCAGGCGCTTGCCTGTCGGCCGCAAGGCCGTGGTGTCGAAGCTCTGGCGCGCCGCGAAGCGGCAGCTCGAGGCGCATGAGGCGCGGCTCGACGAATTGCCGAAGGGCGCGGCCGCCACCGAATCCGACGCCAAGGCGCTGGCAGTTCTCGCCCGCACGGTGCGCGAACTCGTCGCGCTGGATGGGGCGGCAGGCAGCCAGGAGGGCAGATCGACCGATGAACTCTCGCCTGCCGCCGGACTGCGCCACGTTGCCGAGCTTCGCAAGGAGCTTGCACGACGTCTTGAATTTATTGCCGCCGGAGGACCGAATTCCGGCGCTGCAGCTTCTGATCGAGACGTCGCCGGCTGATCAGGCCGAGGTCATCAAGGCCGATTGGCTGCTGTGGGCGCGATCCGATCAGAAGCCGCCGGAGCGCACCAGCTGGTCCGTCTGGCTTGTTCTGGGCGGTCGCGGCGCGGGCAAGACACGCACCGGGGCGGAATGGATCAAGGGCATGGCGCTCGGCATGCCGGGGTTTGCCGACATGCCGGCCGAGCGCATCGCGCTGGTCGGCGAGACCCAAGGCCAGGTCCGCGACGTGATGATCGAGGGCGTCTCCGGGCTGCTCGCGATCCATACGCGCTGGGAGCGGCCGGATTGGTATCCCTCGCGCCGGCGGCTCGAATGGCCAAACGGCGCGATCGCGCAGGTGTTCTCGGCGGAAGACCCGGAAGGGCTGCGCGGGCCGCAATTTTCCGCCGCATGGTCCGACGAGCTGGCGAAATGGCCCAATCTTCAGGAGTGCTGGGACATGCTGCAGTTCGGATTGCGCCTCGGCGACAGGCCGCGCCAGATCGTCACCACGACGCCGCGCCCGGCGCCGCTGCTCAAGCGGCTGCTGGCCGATCCTCACGTCGCGGTCAGCCGGGCCGCCACCGCCGCCAACCGCTACAATCTCGCGCCGGAGTTCATCCGCAGCATCACGGAGACCTATGGCGGCACGCGGCTCGGCCGGCAGGAAATCGACGGCGAGATCGTCGAGGAAAGCGCGGACGCGCTCTGGACGCGGGCGATGATCGAGGGTTGCCGTGAGCCGGCTCCCGGCGGACTGGCGCGGATCGTCGTCGCGGTCGATCCGCCGGCCTCCTCGTCGCAACGGGCCGATTCCTGCGGGCTGGTCGTGGCCGGCGTCGATGCCGACGGTTTTGGCCATGTGCTGGAGGACGGCACGGTGTCAGGCGCGCGACCGCATGAATGGGCGCAAATGGCGATCGCGCTCTATCGGCGTTTCGAGGCCGATGCGCTCGTCGTCGAGGTCAACCAGGGCGGCGAGATGGCGACCTCCGTCATTCGCGAGGTTGATTCCGGAGTGCCGGTGACGGCTGTGCGGGCGACGCGCGGCAAATATCTCAGGGCCGAGCCGGTGGCGGCGCTTTATGCGCAGGGCCGCGTCCGCCATGCCGGCCGCTTTCCGGCCCTTGAAGATGAGATGTGCGATTTCGGGCCGGCGGGCCTGAGCTCCGGCCGCTCGCCGGACCGGCTCGACGCGCTGGTCTGGGCGCTGACGCATCTGATGCTGATGGCGAAGGGACGGCCCCGGGTGAGGGGGATTTAGATCGCGCCGCATCGCCGACGTCCTCGTCCTTGCGAGCGCAGCGAAGCAATCCAGCGTCTCGCGCCGACCCCTGATTGCTTCGCTGCGCTCGCAAAGACGGATCGCGACGTCGTCCAAGGGACGCTCGGCCAACCCACGAGCAAGACGCACTCAACAGCGAGACAGCCATGCTCAATTTCCTACGCAACCTGCGCGGCAACGCCGCGCCGGACCAAAAACGCTCGCGCGTCGGGCCGCTGATCGCGCTGCACGAGGCCGGGCGGCCGGTCTGGACCCCGCGCGATTATGCGGCGCTCGCCCGCGAGGGCTATGAGCGCAATCCGGTCGTGCATCGCTGCGTGCGGCTGATCGCGGAGGCTGCGGCGCAGATGCCGCTCGTCGCCAGGGTCGGGACGCGCGAGGAGCCGGACCATCCTGCGCTCGCGCTGATCGACCGGCCCAATCCGCGCCAGGGCGGCATCGCCTTCCGCGAGATGCTTTACGGCCATCTGCTCGTCGCCGGAAACGCCTATGTCGAGGCGGCAAGCGCCGGCGCGGAGCCGCGCGAGCTTTATGCGCTGCGGCCCGACCGGATGCGGATCGTGCCCGGTCGCGACGGCTGGCCCGAGGCCTATGACTACACGGTCGGCGGCGACACAATGCGCTTCCGGCAGGATGAGGGCGGCCACCCGCCGATCCTGCATCTCACGCTGTTCCATCCCGTCGACGACCATTACGGGCTTTCTCCGATCGAGGCGGCGGCCTGTTCGCTCGACATCCACAACGCCGCCAGCAACTGGCACAAGGCGCTGCTCGACAATGCGGCAAGACCTTCCGGCGCGCTGGTCTATGACGGACCCGACGGCGCGAGCCTGACCGAGGCGCAGTTCGAGCGGCTGAAGGGCGAACTGGAGGAGAGCTTTCAGGGCGCGCGCAATGCCGGAAGGCCGCTGCTGCTGGAGGGCGGGCTCGACTGGAAGCCGCTGTCCCTGACGCCGGCGGAGCTCGATTTCGTCGCGGCCAAGGGCGTCGCGGCGCGCGAGATCGCGCTCGCCTTCGGCGTGCCGCCGCTGCTGCTGGGGCTGCCCGGCGACAACACCCACGCCAATTTCGCCGAGGCCAACCGCGCCTTCTGGCGCCAGACCGCGATCCCGCTGGTGCGGCGCACGGCGCAGTCGCTGGCGCAGTGGCTCGGCCCTGCCTTCGGCGACGACCTCATGCTCGAACCCGATCTCGACGCGATCGAGGCGCTGGCCGAGGAGCGGGAATCGCTCTGGCGGCGGGTCGGTGCAGCCGATTTCCTCAGCGCCGACGAGAAGCGCGCGGCCGTCGGCTACGGCCGCGCGCAAACGGAGGCCACGCCATGAACGCGCTCGACCAGATCCTCACCAGCTTCGTCGGCAAGGGCGATGTCGGCCATCTCGGCCTGCTGCTCTGGGCGGCGGCCGCCTCCGGCCTCGCCTGGCTGATGCTGCGCGAGCTGACGGCCGCCAACCGGCGCTTCGATGATTTCGTCCGCGAACTCAACCGCTTCAACGCACGTCAAGACTTTAACGCACGCGAAGAACTGGAGGAGAAACCATGATGCGATCAGGCGACAAGCGGGCTCCCGCCGGCAAGGGGCCGCATGCCTCCAAACCGACGCCGAAACCGGGCACGGGCGCGACGCCCGCGGCGACCTTTGGGCGCTTCCTCGGCACGCTTGCCCGGCTCGAAGGCCGCAACGGCAAGGGCGGGGAGGGCGGCCGATGAGGGCGGCGCTTGCGACCGGCCCCTTCGCCCGCGAGACGAAGTATCTGCCTTTGCCGCCGGCGCGGATCAGGCCCGACGGCCTGTTCGAGGGCTATGCCAGCCTGTTTCGCATCGCCGATCTCGGCAAGGACATCGTCGAGCCCGGCGCGTTTCGCGAAAGCCTGGTCCGGCGCGGGCCGGCCGGCGTCAAGCTGCTCTGGCAGCATGATCCGGCCGAGCCGCTCGGGCGCTGGCTCAGCCTGATCGAGGATTCGCGCGGGCTTTTCGTGCGGGGCCAGCTCTCGCTGGCGGTTGCGAGGGCCCGCGAGATCCATGCGCTGATGCGCGAGGGCGCGGTCGATGGGCTCTCTATCGGTTTCCGGCCCGAAAAGGCCCGGACCGAGCCGCGCACCGGCTACCGCCGGCTGGAGCGGGTCGATCTCTGGGAGATCTCGCTCGTCACCTTCCCGATGCTGCCGCAGGCCCGCGTCTCCGCCGTCAAGGCGGCGCCGGGCGCGGCGGCCCTTCTTCACGCCTGACCATCTTTCACAGCAGGAGAGATCATGACCACGCTGCTTCATGCCCCCGAGACCAAATCCGCCGCGTTCGATCCGGCCCAGGACGATCTGCGCTACACCTTCGAGAGCTACCGCCTCGCCAATGACGAGCGTCTTGCCGAGATCGAAAGCCGCGGTTCGGCCGATCCGCTGCTCGACGAGAAGGTGGCGCGCATCGACGCGGCGCTCGACGAGACCAGGCGCCGGGTCGACCGCGTCGCGCTGGACCGCGCCCGCCCGCCCCTCGGTCAGGACGGCCCCCGCGATCCGCTGAGCCATGAGCACAAGGCGGCCTTCGTCTCCTATATCCGCAGCGGCGAGGCCGGCGGGCTGAAGCGGCTGGAAGTCAAGGCGCTGTCGGCCGGCTCCGGCCCCGATGGCGGCTATCTCGCGCCCTCGACGGTCGAGGCCGAGATTCTGCGCCGGCTGGCGACGATCTCGCCGATCCGCGCCATCGCCACGGTGCGGACGATCTCGTCGGGCGCCTACAAGAAGGCGTTCTCGACCACGGGACCTGCTTCCGGCTGGGTCGCGGAAGCCGCCGCACGGCCCCAGACCGGCTCGCCGACGCTGGCTGAATTGTCCTTCCCGACGATGGAACTATACGCCATGCCGGCGGCGACCCAGACCCTGCTCGACGACGCCATCGTCAATATCGACCAGTGGATCGCCGAGGAGGTCGAGGCCGCCTTCGCCGAGCAGGAGGGCGCAGCCTTCGTCGCAGGCGACGGCATCGACAAGCCCAAGGGCTTCCTCGCCTATCCGACGGTCGCCGATGCGAGCTGGAACTGGGGCAATATCGGCGCGCTCAACACCGGCGTCGCGGGAGCTTTCGCCGCGTCGAACCCCTCCGACATCCTGGTCGATCTGGTCTATGCGCTGAAGGCCGGCTACCGCCAGAACGCGTCCTTCGTGATGAACCGGAAGACGCAAGGAGTGATCCGCAAGTTCAAGGACGCCAACGGCAATTATCTCTGGCAGCCCCCGGCCTCGGCCGGCGCGCCGGCGACGCTGCTCGGCTTCCCGCTGGTCGAGGCGGAGGACATGCCCAACATCGCCAACAACGCGGTCTCGGTCGCGTTCGGCGATTTCCGGCGCGGCTATCTCGTGGTCGACCGGGCCGGCGTGCGCATCCTGCGCGATCCCTACTCCGTCAAGCCCTATGTGCTGTTCTACACGACCAAGCGGGTCGGCGGCGGCGTGCAGGACTTCGCCGCGATCAAGGGACTGAAGTTCGCGGTCTGAGCCGTCGTCATTGCGAGGAGCACAGCGACGAAGCAATCCAGAGCCGCGTGCTCTACGTCACCTGGATTGCTTCGCTACGCTCGCAATGACGGGTCTTCAGCGCGAAAACCACCAGCTGTAGCCGGCCTGGGGCGGCTCGGGTTCGCCCCGGCGTCCGTCCGCCCCGAAGGCCAGCAGACGCTGGCTCGCCTCGGTGATCCAGCCGCGATGGTCGCTGATCGGCGTGATCGCGGTGAAGCCGCCGCAGATGCGCCGGACGCGCGAGTTCAAAGGTCCGCTTGACCAGCTCACCACGCCGACAAGGTCGCGCGAGGAGGCCGGCCCGCGCAGGACGGGGCCGCCCGAATCGCCGCGGCACGCGCCGGCTCCCGGGCGATCGCCCCGCCCTTCGACATCGACCGCCACTTTGACCGTATTGGCGGTGGTGTAGCTGCCGGCATTGACCAGCCGCGTCTCGCGCAGGCGGCGCGCGGTGCCCTTGTTGTCCTCAATGGCGAGACCATAGCCCGCCATGGTGACGGTCTCGCCCTGCCAGAGCCCACCGCCGAGGGTCAGCGGTTCGATGTCGCGCGGCAGCGCCGAGACCAGCCGCAGGATCGCGAGATCGGCTCCCGGCTGGGTGCGCGGCGTCGTGCCTGGCACGAAGCTCGGATGCGGCAGCACGGCAGCGACCGAATGGCGGCGCGCTCTGAAGCGCGGATCGAGGCTGACCACGCTGACCGCGCCGCCGCCCATCAGGCAATGCGCGGCAGTGATGACGAGTTCGGGCGCGATCGCCGCGCCGGAGCAGAGTTCGCCGCGGCTGGTCTCGACCCGCAGGGTCGAGGCGCGCGCGCCGTTGATGTCGCGCGAGACGCTGCCGCCGACGACCGCGAGAGCAGGCGAGGCGGCGCTGAAGGCGGCGACGAAAGCAAGCGTGACAGCGCGAACGGACATGTCTGGGACCAGGTGGCGACTGCGGTCCAGTCTATGGCTTGTCGCGCCGCAGTCCAGTGTTTCGATCAGCGGCCGATCGTCCACGTCGCGCTCTCGCCCCATTGTGACAGCGTGCGGTCGATCCAGGCGCGTTGCGGCGCGACCAGCACACCCTGGCTGAGCAGACCGCAACTCTTGCCCGACGGGCCTGTCGACCAGCTCGTGACGGCGACGATGCCGCCGCTGTCGGTGAGCATCGGCCCACCGGAATCGCCCTGGCAGGCGCTGCCTCCAGGGCGCTTGCCCAGCCCCGACGGGTCTGCGGCCCAGAGCAGGATGCGGCCTGGCCCATAGGGCTCGACCGCCACGAGATCGGCCGAGCGATAGACGCCCGTGCTGCGCGCATCGCCCTCGCGGGCGACGCCATAGCCCGCCAGCGCGAGGCCGGAGCCGGCGCGCGGCAAGGCGCCGTCCATGAGTTCGGCGGGGCGGAAGCGTGCAGGCAGCGGCGCGGACAGGCGCAGCAGGGCGAGATCGATCGAGCGGCGACGAGCGGTGATCGCCTTGGCGTCGAATTCGGGATGGAGCGCAATCGTGGCCGGCGGGATCAGAACGGGCGCGCCGCCGCCATCCTTCCAATGGATGCGCAGCTCGGTTCCTCCCGAAGCGCAATGCGCCGCCGTCAGGATCGCGCGCGACGACAAAACGATGCCGCTGCAGACGCCGCCGCGCGCATTCAGCACCATCAGTGTCGAGGCCGCGGCCGGGCCGCCCTCGCGCCCGCCGACGACGGCCGAGGCCGGCTGCGCCGCGAATACGGCAGCGAGCGCCAGCGCCGCGACCGAGATTCGAGACCGAAATCCGATGTGCATCACGCGCTCCTCGCGAGGGGAGCCGCTGGATAGCGCGTCGCAGCCTTGAACTGAACCCGCAATCGGAGCGACCCATGACGCCCATCGCGCTGACCCCGCCCGCAGCCGAGCCGGTCTCGCTGCCCGACGCACGCCTGTTCCTGCGGCTCGACCAGACCGAGGAAGACGGGCTGCTCGGCACGCTGATCACGGCCGCGCGGCTTATGATCGAGGCCGCGTCCGGCCGCATGCTGATCGACCAGGATTGGCGGATCGTGCTCGACCGCTGGCCCGATGGCGGCGAGATCCGCCTGCCGCTGTCACCCGTGCGCTCGATCAGTGCGGCCCGCGTCTATGACGCCCAAGGGGCGGCCCAGAGCGTCGCGACAGGGGCGCTCGTGCTCGACGCCAGCGCCGATCCGCCGGTTATTCGGCTTGCCTCCAACGTCCCGCCGATCGGCCGGACGCGCGGCGCGATCGAGATCGACATCGTCGCCGGTTATGGCGACAGCGCGGCAGCCGTGCCGGCGCTGTTGAGACAGGCGGTGCTGCGGCTGGCAGTACGCTGGTTCGAGGAGCGCGGCGATGTCGTCGGCCGCGATGCGGCCGCGCTTCCGCCTGAGATCATGGCGCTCGTCGCGCCATTCCGCCGCATGAGGCTCTGACGCCATGTCCGGTTTGGGAGATGGAGAGACCCCGGTCGGCGCGCTGCGTCGGCGGCTCGTGCTGGAGGGCCCGGTCGCGACGCCTGACGGGCTGGGCGGCGCAACGCAAGCCTTCGCCACGATCGCGGCGGTCTGGGGCCAGGTCGAATGGCTCGGCGGCGGCGAGCGCTGGCGCATGGGCCGGCCCGAGCAGGCCGCGACGCATCGCATCACGCTGCGCTGGCGCGTCGGCGTCGATTCCAGCCAACGCCTGCGCGACGGCGCGCGCCTCTACGATATCCGCGCCGTCGCCGACCCTGACGGGGGGCGTCGTCGTCTGGTCTGTCTGGTCGAGGAGATTTCGCCATGAACTTTCAGGTGTGTCGATGAGCGACGCGATTTTGGCCCTGCGCGCCGCGTTGCAGACGCGGCTTGCGGCGGATGCTCCGCTGACCGCGCTGATTGGCGCCGGCCGCGTCCATGACGAGGCCCCGCGCGCCGCCCGCGGCGTCTATGTCGTCCATGGCGAGGCCGATGCGCGCGACTGGTCGACCGGCAGCGACAAGGGCTGCGAGCAGGATGTCTCGCTCGTCGTCTGGGCCGGCGAGAGCGCCTCGGCCAAGCAGGCGCTGCAGGCGGCGGCCTGCGTGGTCGCCGCGCTCGACGAGGCGGAACTGACCCTGTCCGGCCATCGCCTGATCAATCTGCGCTGGCAGGCGAGCCGGCTCGCCCGCGATCAGAAGACCGGGCTGCCCTTCGTCACGGTCCGGCTGCGGGCCGTGACCGAGACGCTCTGATCCCACGCAACCCATAATGTGAAGGAGAAGCCGGATGTCGGCACAGAAGGGCAAGGATCTGCTGCTCAAGGCGGCGGATGCGGGCGGGGCCTTCGTCACCGTCGCGGGCTTACGCGCCCGCCAGATCGCGTTCAACGCCGAGAGCGTCGATGTCACCCATGCCGAATCGGCCGGGCGCTGGCGGGAATTGCTCGCCGGGGCCGGCGCGCGCCGGGCCAGCATCAGCGGGGCCGGCGTGTTCAAGGACGAGGCGTCGGACGCGCTGCTGCGGCAGATCTTCTTCGACGGCGTCATCCGCGAATGGCAGGTGATCGTGCCCGATTTCGGCACCATCACCGGGCCGTTCCAGATCACCAGCCTCGAATATCGCGGCGACCATGCCGCCGAGGTCACCTTCGAGCTGTCGCTGGATTCCGCCGGCGCACTCGCCTTCACCCTGCTGTGAGGGAGAAAGCCATGAGCAACCGCTACCGGGGCGAGACCGCCCTGATGGTCGACGGGCAGGCGCTGCCGATGCGGCTGACGTTGGGCGCGCTCGCCGAGCTGGAGCAGGCCTTTTCCGTCGACAGCCTGCCGGCGCTGGGCGAGCGCTTCGTCGGCGGCCGGCTGTCGGCGCAGGACATCACCCGGATCCTCGGCGCAGGGTTACGCGGGGCCGGCAGCAGCGTCAGTGACATCCAGGTCGCCGGGCTGGCTTTCGACGGCGGGCTCAACGGCGCGATTCAGGCCGCGATCGCGCTGCTCGACGCAACCTTTGGCGGCGTCGTCGAGGACGGCGCGGCTCCGCGCCCTCCGCAGCCGCCGGCGGGCTGACGCCGCCGGCGGCGCAGCCCTTTCCCTGGCGCGACGTCATGGCCTTCGGGCTTGGCCGCCTGCGCTGGACGCCCGACGCCTTCTGGGCCGCGACGCCGCGCGAGATCGCCGCGGCGCTGCGGGCGCATGAAAGCGGGCCGTCCGTCGTCGCACCGCATCGCGAGACGCTGGCGCGGCTGATGGCGGCCTTTCCGGACGCGTGACGCCGCGCCCACCTTCGATCAGGAGATTTCGATCACCATGGCTGACGACGATTTCACCGGCGAATCCGGTTCCTCCTCGCGACTCTCCGATCTGCGCTCGATGGACCGGGTGACCAGAAGCCTGAGCAGATCGGCCGATAGTTTCGGCAAATCGATCAGCAACGCCTTCGCCAAGGGCATCGTCGAGGGCAAGCGCTTCGAGGATGTGCTGCGCAGCGTCGGCCAATCAATCACCCAGGGCCTGCTCAAAACCGCGCTGCAGCCGCTGACCAGCAGCTTGTCGAGCCTGCTGACCACCGGCGTGAAGAGCCTGACCGGCCTGTTCACCGGCGGACTCGCCAACCTCACCGGGTTGTCGGGGCTCGGCAAGGCGGCCGGGAACATCTCGGTCGCGCCCTTTGCCGATGGCGGGGTCATCGCGCAGCCCTCCTATTTCCCGCTCGGGCGCGGGCTTGGGCTGATGGGCGAGGCCGGTGCGGAGGCGATCCTGCCGCTCTCGCGCGGGCCGGACGGCAAGCTCGGCGTCAGCGCGGGTGGCTCAGGCGCGCGTGCCATGAACGTCACCGTCCAGGTTTCGACGCCCGACGCCGACAGCTTCCGCCGCTCGGAGGCGCAGGTCTCGGCCGCGATCGCGCGCGCCGTGGCGCGCGGCAGCCGGGCCTTGTGACAGCTGAGAGGGCAAGGCGATGACCGATTTCCACGAGATCCGCTTCCCGCTCGACATTTCGCGCGGCGCGCGCGGCGGGCCGGAGCGGCTGACGCAGATCGTCACGCTGGCTTCGGGCCGCGAGGTCCGCAACAGCCGCTGGGCCCATTCGCGCCGGCGTTACGACGCCGGCGTCGGCGTCCGCACCCTCGACGCGCTGGCCGCCATCGTCGCTTTTTTCGAGGAGCGGCGCGGCCGGCTCCATGGCTTCAGATGGCGCGACCAGCTCGACTGGAAGAGCTGCCCGCCCTCCCAGACGCCGACCGCGCTCGACCAGACGATCGGCGTCGGCGACGGCGTCACCGCCGAATTCCAGCTCGCCAAAGACTACGGCACGGGCATTGCCACATATCGGCGCGCCATCACCAAGCCCTGGCATGGCGAGGTTCTCGTCGCGGTCGATGGTGTGGCTCAGCCGCAGCCGGCCAATGCCTCAACGAATGCGGCGACCGGCATCGTCAGCTTCGCGCCCGGGCATATCCCACCGGCCGGCAGCCTGGTTACGGCCGGCTTCCTCTTCGACGTGCCTGTGCGCTTCGACATCGATGCGATCGAGGTCGATCTCTCGGCCTTCGAGGCCGGCGAGATCCCGCGCATTCCGGTCGTCGAGATCATTGCCTGAAGGAGGCCTCATGCGCGACGTTCCCGCCGCTCTCGCCGCCCATCTCGCCGGGACCGCGACCACGCTCTGCCGCTGCTGGAGCCTGACCCGGCGCGACGGGTTGGTGCTCGGCTTCACCGACCATGACCGGCCGCTCATTTTCGACGGCGTCACCTTCCGGGAGACGACCGGGCTGGAGGCCGCAGAGGGCGCGGCCGAACTCGGCTTCGCGGTGGGCGGCGGCGAGGTCTCGGGCGCGTTCGCGGCTGTGGGCCTCAACGAGGCCGATCTGGCGCGCGGGCTTTATGACGATGCGCGCGTCTCGATCTGGCTGGTGAACTGGGCGGACGTCTCGCAGCGGCTGCTGCTCGAAACCGGCTTCGTCGGCGAGATCAAGCGCGGCGACCTTGCTTTCAGCGCCGAGGTCAGGGGTCTGGCCAAGGCCTTCGACGAGGAGCGCGGCCGGCTCTACACCCGCGCCTGCTCCGCCGATCTCGGCGACGCCCGCTGCGGCGTGGCGCTGTCGCCCGTGACGGGGACCGTGTCCACAACCGATGGCCGTCTTTCGTTGGGCGCGCCGGCGCTGATCTCCTTTCCGGACGCGCATTTCAGCGGCGGCCGGCTCGTCTTCACCGGCGGCGGCAATACCGGCTTCGTCACCGAGGTGAAGCGACATGCGGCCGACGGGCTGGGCACACTCCAGCTCTGGCAGGCTCCGCCCGCGCCGATCGCGGTCGGCGACGCCCTTCAGGTGACGCCGGGCTGCGACAAGAGCTTTTTCACCTGCCGAACGAAATTCGGAAATGGGATCAACTTCCGTGGCTTCCCGCATCTGCCCGGCAACGACTTCATCATCGGCGGCGTTGGGCCTGGCGATGGCGCGCTCGATGGCGGGAGCCTGTTCCGGTGAGCGGGCCGGCATTCACGCGCGCCGACATCGTCGCGGCGGCCAACCACTGGCTCGGCACGCCTTACCACCATCAGGCGTCCCTGCGCGGCGTCGGCTGCGATTGCCTCGGCCTCGTGCGCGGTGTCTGGCGCGAACTGCGTGGCGACGAGCCCGAACCAGTGCCGGCCTATTCGCCGCTCTGGGCCGAGAGCACAGGCGAGGACAGCCTGGCCGCGGCGGCGCTGCGACATCTGCGGCCGGTTTCGCTCGATGCGAGAGGCCCCGGCGACGTGCTGCTGTTCCGCTGGCGCGCGCATCTGCCGGCGAAGCACTGCGCGATCCTGAGCGCGCCCGACCGCATCATCCATGCCCATGACGGGGCCTGCGTCGCCGAGGTCGCGCTGACGCCGTGGTGGCGGCGGCATCTCAGCCACGCCTTTTCCTTTCCGGAGGTCGCCGACCGATGAGCACGCTCGTTCTCCAGGTCGCAGGCGCGGCGCTCGGCACGGCTCTGGGCGGGCCGTTCGGGGCCATTCTCGGCCAGGCCATCGGCGGCCTCGCCGGGGCGCAGATCGACCAGGCGCTTCTCAACAGCGGCGGCGGCAAGCCGATCGAAGGTCCGCGTCTGAAGGAGGCGGAAGGTCTGGCTTCCACGGAAGGGGCGGCGATCCCGCGCGTCTATGGCCGCGCCCGGGTCGGCGGACAACTGATCTGGGCGACGCGGTTCGAGGAGCAGGTCAACGTCGCGCGCCGCCGCACCGGCGGCGGCAAGGGCATGGGCGGCCAGAAGACCACCGAGACGACCTACAGCTATTTCGCCAATCTAGCGGTCGGGCTGTGCGAGGGGCCGATCGCCTTCGTACGACGCGTCTGGGCCGATGGGCGCGAGCTCGACATGTCCACTATCACGATGCGCGTCTGGGCCGGCTACGGCGATGAGGAACTCGATCCTCTCATTGCCGCGAAGGAGGCGGGTGAAGCCCCGTCCTATCGCGGCACGGCCTATGTCGTGTTCGAGCGCTTTCCGCTGGCCGATTACGGCAACCGCGTGCCGCAATTCTCCTTTGAGGTGGTGCGCGCCGTCGATGGTCTCGCCAACATGGTGCGGGCCGTCACGCTGATCCCGGGCGCGGGCGAGTTCGTCTACGAGACGCGGCTCGTCAGCCATGAGCCCGAGCCCGGCGCGACCGAAAGCCTGACGCGTCACCAGCTCTTCGGCCCCTCCGATGCCGAGACCGCGCTGTTCCACCTCAAGTCGCTTTGCCCGAACCTTCGCCGCGTCGCGGTGGTGATCTCCTGGTTCGGCGACGATCTGCGCGCGGGCTCCTGCACCATCACGCCCCGCGTCGAGATTCCGTTCAAGCCGACGCTCGGCGCCGAATGGTCCGTCGCCGGCCTGACGCGGCCAGCCGCGCAGGTCGTCAGCCAGGTCGATGGTCGGCCGGCCTTCGGCGGCACGCCCTCGGACGAGAGCGTGATCGGGCTGATCCGGCGCTTGCGCGACGTGCTCGGACTTGAGGTCGTGCTCTATCCCTTCGTGATGATGGACATCGCCATCAACAACGGACTGCCGGACCCGGTCTCCGGCGTGGCGAGCCAGCCGCGCTATCCCTGGCGCGGGCGCATCACCTGCGATCCGGCTCCCGGAAGCCCAGCCAGCGTCGATGGTACGAGCGATGCCGCCGCGCAGGTCGCGTCCTTCCTCGGCACCGTCGCGCCCGCCGATATCGGCCTCGTCGGAGATCAGGTGATCTGCACGAAGCCCGACGAATGGAGCTATCGCCGGCTCGTGATGCATTGCGCGGCGCTGGCGCAGGCCGCCGGCGGGGTCGAGGGCTTCGTGCTCGGCTCCGAACTGGTCGGATTGACGAGGGTGCGCGGCGCGTCGGGCTATCCGATGGTCGATGGCCTCGTCTCGCTGGCGGGCGACGTCCTGGCGATGCTGCCGGTCGCCAAGCTGACCTATGCCGCCGACTGGACCGAATATGGCGCGCATGTCCGCAATGGCGGGCAGGACGTCGCCTTTCCGCTCGATCCGCTCTGGGCCTCGCCCGCGATCGACGCGATCGGCATCGACTTCTATGCGCCGCTTTCGGACTGGCGCGATTCGAGCAGCCATCTCGACGCCGAGATCGCGCGCGGGCCGAGCGATGTCGCCTATCTGCGCAGCCGGCTGAACTCCGGCGAAGCCTATGACTGGTATTATGCCGGCCCTGGCTGGCGCGAGGCGCAACAGCGCCAGCCGATCACGGACGGGGCTTATGGCAAGCCTTGGGTCTTCCGGCCCAAGGACCTCTGGAACTGGTGGAGCCAGCCGCATGTCTCGCGCAGCGGCGGCGTCGAGACCGCGGCGACGGCCTATGCACCGGGCTCCAAGCCGATCTGGCTGACCGAAATCGGCGTTCCCGCCATCGACAAAGGCGGCAACGGGCCGAGCTTCTTTCCCGATCCGAAATCGGCCGATAGCGGCCGGCCTTATTTTTCCAGCGGCGCGCGCGACGATCTGGTCCAGCACCGCGCGCTCGAGGCGATCCTGTCGGGTTTCGACCCGGCCCTGCCGGGTTTCGAGGCGAGCCGCAATCCGGTGCATCCGACCAGCGGCCTGCGCATGGTCGATCCGGCCTCCGTCTTCGTCTGGAGCTGGGATGCGCGGCCGTTTCCGGCTTTCCCGGAACTGACCGGGGCCTGGGCCGACGGCGCGAACTGGCAGACCGGGCACTGGATCAACGGCCGCATCGAGGGCGCGCCGGTCGACCGGCTGATCGGGGCGATCCTTGGCGATCTCGGCCTGCCCGCCGCCGACGGGATCGCCGTCGACGGCTTCGTCGACGGTTATGTGCTCGACCGGCCGATGTCGGCGCGCCAGGCGCTGGAGCCGCTGGCGCAGGCCTTCGGCTTCGACGCGATCATGAGCGGCGGCCGGCTGGTGTTTCGTGGGCGTGGCGGCAGGGTTGCGCGCGTGCTCGGCAGCGACGACTATTTGCCGGGCCGCGACGGCAGCCCTTATGAGTTGCGCCGCGCGCAGGAAAGCGAACTGCCGCGCGAGCTGCGGCTCGGCTTCACCGATGGCGACGCGACCTATCGCCGGGCCGCCGCCTCGTCGCGTCGTCTGGCTGGCGCGGCGCGGCGCGAAAGCGCGGTCGAGACCGCGATCGTCACTCGAATCGCCGAGGGCCAGCGCCTTGCCGACCAGCGCCTGCAGGAGGTCTGGTCCGGCCGCGAGACCGCCGAGTTCGAGCTTTCGCCGCGCCGCGTCGATCTGGAGCCCGGCGACGTGGTGGCGCTGCCGGTCGACGGCTCGCAACGCCTGTTCCGGCTGACACAGATCAGCGACGGCCCGACCCGCAAGGCGAGCGCGCGGGCCGTGGAGCCGGCGGTCTACGCCAGCGCAGGCGCCCCCGTCGGGCCGATGCCGCCGCGCGCCGCGCCGGCTCTGCCCGGCCGCCCGTTTGCGGTGCCGATGGCGCTGCCGATCGCCCGCAGCGCCACGCCGCCGCTCCTGTCCCTTGCCGCTTTCGCCTCGCCCTGGCCGGGCGCGCTCGCGGTCTGGCAGGCCGATGGGGCAGGGGATTTCTCGCTGCTGCGGCTGATCGAGGCCCCGTCGATCGTCGGCGAGACCTTGACGGTTTTACCGCCGGGGCCGCTCTGGCGCAGCGACGACCGCGCCGTGTTCGATGTCAGGTTGCGCGGCGGCGTGCTCGCCTCGGCATCCGACGAGGCGGCGCTGGCGGGGGCCAATGCGCTGGCGCTGATCGCGGCCGATGGCGAGATCGAGATCCTCACCGCCGCCCGCGTCGAGCTGATCGGCCCGCGCCAGTTCCGGCTGTCGCGTCTGGTGCGCGGGATCGGCGGCTCGGAGGCGGCCGCGGCGCGCAGCCTGCCGGCCGGGGCGCGAATCGTCGTGCTCGACGGCGCGGCTGTCACGCTGACCAGCGACATCGCCGAGATCGGCGTGGCGCGGCGCTATCGTGTCGGCCCGGCGCGGCGCGATGTCGGCGATCCGACGATGGCGGAGTTCGTCGCCACCGCTAGCACAGTGGGGCTCGCTCCGCTTGCGCCTGTGCGCCCCAAGGCGCTGAGAAGCCCGGCGGGCATTGCGTTGAACTGGATCCGCCGGACGCGGCTCGACGGCGATTCATGGGAGATCGCGGAGGTTCCGGTCAGTGAGGATGGCGAGCGCTACGAGATCAGCGTGCTCTCTTCCGGCCTCCCGGTCAGGACCGCAGCGACGGCACAGCCGTCCTGGCTCTATCCAAGCGCGCAGGAAGTCGCCGATTTCGGTGCGGTCCAGAGCGATATCGACGTCGTGATCGCGCAGGTGAGCGCCGTGGTCGGCAAGGGACGCGAATGGCGTGGACGGATCGCGGTGCGCTGACGTATCGTTGGGTTTGGCTGATCGTCCTTGGGTTGCACTCCGCTGCATTCATGACGCGTTCAGTCGCCCGGGGTTAGCGCATGTCGATGATGCCCGTCGAAACCATCTTCGCATTCGCCCTGCTGGCGCAGCCGCTGCCGATCCTGCGCGTCGATGATCCGCAGCCGATCACCTGCCTCTCCGCCGACGAGATGCGCGAGACGATCGCCGATGGCCGCGTGATCCAGCCGGTGCAGGCCTCCCGCCACGCGCGCAATGCCGCGCCGGGAGAGGTTCTTCGCATCCGGCTCTGTCGCCAGGGCGAGGAACTGGTCTATGTTGTGACGACGCTGAAGCGCGACGGGCGCGTGGCGCGCGTCACTCTCGAGGGCCAGTCCGGCAAGGTCGAGACCGTCCGCTGAGCGTTCCTGGATTTACCGACCATCCGCGCCGCACCCCGCGCCAACTGGAGCTTGCCGACCGTGAGACTGCTCGTCGTCGAGGACGACAAGGACCTCAACCGCCAGATCGTGACGGCGCTGGAGAATGCCGGCTACGCCGTCGACAAGGCTTTCGACGGCGAGGAGGGCTCGTTTCTCGGCGAAACCGAGCCCTATGACGCCGTGATCCTCGATCTCGGCCTGCCCAAGCTCGACGGCGTCGCCGTGCTCCAGGGCTGGCGCCGCGCGGCCAAGACCATGCCGGTGCTGATCCTCACCGCGCGCGACCGCTGGAGCGAGAAGGTCGCAGGCTTCGACGCCGGCGCCGACGACTATGTCGTCAAACCCTTCCACATCGAGGAACTTCTGGCGCGGGTGCGGGCGCTCCTGCGCCGCGCCACCGGTCACGCCACATCCGAGCTGAGCTGCGGGCCTGTGCGGCTCGACACGCGCGCCAGCCGCGTCGTGGTCGACGGCAACCCGATCAAGCTGACCTCGCATGAATACCGGCTGCTTGCCTATCTGATGCACCATCAGGGCCGGGTGGTCTCGCGCACCGAACTGGTCGAGCATCTCTACGATCAGGATTTCGACCGCGATTCCAACACGATCGAGGTCTTCGTCGGTCGTCTGCGGAAGAAGCTCGGCGTCGACGTCATCGAGACCGTGCGGGGACTTGGCTACATCGCGGCCGCGCCGGAAAAGGTCTGACCGACATTAAAGAGTGAGAGCATGATGTCGTCCGAAAACCGGTTCCCACTTGTCGGCATCATGCGCCGGCGATGCTGCTGAAGCCGCATCGCTATTCGCTCGGCGCGCGGCTGTTCATCTCGGCTGCGGTGTGCTGCGCGCTGGTGCTGATCCTCGCCGGCTTCGGCCTGACGACCTTCTATCGCCGCTCGGCCGAGCGCGGGTTCGACGAGCGTCTCAGCGTCTACATCAAGGAACTGGTCGCCGATATCGCCTCGCCTCCCGAGGCGGAGCGGCAGGCGATCGGCGATCTCGGCGAGCCGCGTTTCGACCTGCCGCTGTCGGGCTGGTACTGGCAGATCGTCCGGCTCGACGGCGATCGTCCGGTGATCCGGACATCGCGCTCAATCGTCGGGGGGCAGTTGCCCAAACTGCTCGACCAGCAGCAATTGGCTCCCAATGCCCGCGGCCTGCGCGAGAGCTACATCTCAGGCCCGGACGACCGCTGGCTGCGCATTCTCGAACGCGAGATCGATGTCGGCGAGGAGGGGCGCTTCACTGTCGCGGTCGCCGCGCCCGCCGACGAGATCGACGGCGACATCCGCGACTTCCGATTCGCGCTGACCATGACCTTTCTGCTGCTGGGTCTGGCGCTTGTCGCCTCGACGATCATCCAGGTCAGGTTCGGCTTGCGTCCGCTCGTGCGGCTCGGCGCGGCGATCGGGCTTGTCAGGACTGGCGAGGCGCCGCGCATTGCCGGTCGTTACCCCCCCGATCTCGATCCGCTGGCAGGCGAACTCAATCAGCTCATCGACGCCAACCGCGAGATTCTGGAGCGGGCGCGCACGCAGGTCGGCAACCTTGCCCATGCGCTCAAGACGCCGCTCAGCGTCATGATCAACGAGGCCGATGCCGCCGAAGGCCAGCTCTCCCAGACCGTGAAGACGCAGGCCGCGATCATGCGCGACCAGGTCCAGTACTATCTCGACCGGGCGCGGGCCGCCGCACTCTCGGGCGCGCTCGGCGGCGTCACCGAGGTCGCGCCCTCGCTCGATGCGCTGATCCGGACCTTCAGCAAGATCTCGCAGGGCCGTGGCATCACCGGCATGCATGCCGTGCCGACCAGTCTGCGCTTTCGCGGTGAGAAGCAGGATTTCGAGGAGATGCTCGGCAACCTGCTCGACAACGCCTTCAAATGGGCCGAATCCACCGTCGAGGTCGGCGTCGAGCCGACGATCCGCGACCAGCCCGATCGCATCGCGCTGCTGATCGACGATGATGGGCCCGGCCTGCCGCCCGAGGCGATGGCCGACGTGATCAAGCGCGGCCGCAGGCTCGACGAGACGACGCCTGGCTCGGGCCTGGGGCTTTCGATCGTCGGCGATCTCGCCAAGCTCTATGGCGGCGAACTCTCTCTGCACCCGTCGCCGCTCGGGGGCTTGCGCGCCCGCCTCGTATTGCCCTCGGTGTAGGCGGTTGACCCCGCGTGACCCTTTGTCGCCATCATCGGACATGATGCGAAGCTTGGAATTGGATAAGACAGCGCGATGCTGATCTGGATCATCTTCGCGGCCATGACAGGCGCGGCGGTCTTTGCCCTGCTCTGGCCGCTCGGCCGGGGGCGCACGGCCGCCTTCACTGATGCGGCGGATGCGGCCAGCCTGTATCGCGACCAGATCGCCGAGATCGACCGCGATCTCGGTCGCCGCCTGATCGGCCCGCAGGAGGCCGAGGCCGCCCGCGCCGAGGCGGCGCGCCGCCTGCTCAGGGCCGCCGGCAGCGAAGCGGGCCCGGCCGCCGAGACCGAATCCTCGCTGCGCCGTCGCCGCGCCTCCTCTGCGCTTGCCCTGTCCTGCGTGCCGCTGCTGGCGCTCGTGATCTACGGAGCCTATGGCTCGCCGGCGCAGCCCGACCTGCCGCTGGCGACGCGCCTGAAGGGCGCGCCCGAGCAACAGGATTTCTCCGTCGCGCTCGCAAGGATCGAGACCCATCTCGCCGCCAATCCGACCGATGCGCGCGGCTGGGCGGTGATCGCGCCGGTCTATCTCAGGCAGGGCCGCGCGGAGGATGCGGCGCGCGCCTTCGGCAACGCCGTGCGCTTCGGCGAGCCCGACGCCGAATTGCTGGCCGGCCAGGGTGAGGCGCAGATTCTGGCGGCTGGCGGCGTCGTGACAGTCGCCGCGCGCGAGAGCCTGAGCCAAGCCGTAGCCCGTGATCCCAAAAACGCCCGCGCGCGCTATTTCCTTGCGCTTGGCAAGGAGCAGGATGGCGACAATGCCGGCGCGGCCGAAGCCCTGCGCGCGCTCATCGCCGATGCGCCGGGCGAGGCCGGCTGGCTTGCGATGGTGCGCGACAGGCTCGCCAGGCTGGACGGTGAAACCGCGCGGGGCGCGATCGCGGCGCTGCCGGCGCAGGATCAGCAGGCGGCCATTCGCGGCATGGTCGAGGGGCTTGCCGCCCGGCTGGCGCAGGGCGGCGGCAGCCTCGACGAATGGACGCGGCTGATCCGCTCGCAGACAGTGCTGGACAACCGGGCGGAGGCGAAGGCCGCGCTCGCGACCGCGCGCGCGCGATTGGCCGGCGATGCCTCGGCCCTGTCGCAACTCGACGCGCTCGCCAACGAGATCGGCCTCAGGGACGCAGCGCCATGACGGCGACGCAACAACCGCTTCCCGTCGCGCGCCGTCGCATGACGCGCAAGCAGCGCCGCCTGATGCTGATCGGCGCGGCCGGTTTCGTGCTGTGTGTCGCCGCCGGGCTCGTGCTGGTCGCGATGCGGGATTCGATCGTGTTCTTCTACGGGCCGACCGAAATCGTCGAGAAGGGCCTGACGCCGGGCACCCGCATGCGCCTTGGCGGCCTGGTCGAGAAGGGTTCGCTCGTGCGAGGTCCGGGTCAGAAAATCACCTTCGCGGTGACCGACAGCAAGACCACGATGACGATCAGCTACGAGGGTTTGCTGCCGGACCTGTTCCGCGAGGGGCAGGGCGTCGTGACAGAGGGCGTTTTCGAGGGTGTCGGCCGATTCAGGGCGGATTCCGTGCTCGCCAAGCATGACGAGACCTATATGCCGCGCGAGGTCGCCGACACGCTGAAGAAGCAGGGCCACTGGCAGCCGGGCGGCGCAACCGGCGCCAATCCCGCAGCCAACACCCCGGCAAAGCCATGAGGCGCGCGACATGATCGTCGAGATCGGCCATTTCGCGCTGGCGCTGGCGCTGGGCGTCGCCTTCGTGCAGGCGCTGGTTCCGCTCTGGGGCGTGGCGCGCGGCGACCGGACGCTGGCCTCGGTTGGACCTGCGGCCGCGATCACCTGCTTCCTGCTGGTCGCCTTGTCCTTCGCGGCCTTGACCGCCGCCTATGTGCGCTCCGATTTCTCGGTCGAGAATGTCGTCGCCAACTCGCATTCGGCCCAGCCGCTGATTTACAAGCTGACCTCGACCTGGGGCAATCACGAAGGCTCGATGCTGCTGTGGGTCCTGATCCTGACGCTGTTCGGAGCGCTTGTCGCGCTCTCGCGCCGCTCGCTGCCGGTGCGTCTGCGCGCCGGCGCGCTGGCGGCGCAAGGCTGGGTCACCGTCGCGTTTCTGGCCTTCACGCTGCTGACCTCGAACCCGTTCCGGCGCATGATTCCGGCGCCGGCAGAGGGCAACGACCTCAACCCGATCCTGCAGGATCTCGGCCTCGCGATCCATCCGCCGCTGCTTTATGTCGGCTATGTCGGCTTTTCGATCACCTATGCCTTCGCCGTCGCCGCCCTGATCGACGGCCGCATCGACGCGGTCTGGGCGCGCGCGGTGCGGCCCTGGACGCTGCTGGCATGGGTCTTCCTGACGCTGGGCATCGCGATGGGCTCCTACTGGGCCTATTACGAGCTTGGCTGGGGCGGCTGGTGGTTCTGGGACCCGGTCGAGAACGCCTCGCTGATGCCCTGGCTCGCCGGGACGGCGCTGATCCATTCCACCGTGGTGATGGAGAAGCGCGACGCGCTCAAGGTCTGGACGATCCTGCTCGCGATCCTGACCTTTTCGCTGTCGCTGCTGGGCACCTTCATCGTGCGCTCGGGCGTGCTGACCTCGGTCCATTCCTTCGCCAGCGATCCGCAGCGCGGCCTCTTCATCCTCGCCATCCTCGTCTTCTTCGTCGGCGGCTCGCTGGCGCTCTTCGCCTGGCGGGCGCCGCTTTTGCGTCAGGGCGGGCTGTTCGCGCCGGTATCGAGAGAGGGCGCGCTCGTCGTCAACAACGTCTTCATCGCGACATCCTGCGCCACTGTCTTCATCGGCACACTTTATCCGCTGGTGCTGGAAATGGTCACCGGCGACAAGATCTCGGTCGGCCCGCCCTTCTTCAACGCGACCTTTATACCGGTGCTGGTGCCGCTGCTGCTGCTGCTGCCGATCGGCCAGTCGCTGGCCTGGAAGCGCGGCGATCTGCTCGGCGCGGCCCAGCGCTCGGTCTGGGCCTTCGGGCTCGGCATCCTTGCCAGCGTCGCGTTGCTGGCGGTGTTCAGAGGCGGGCCGGTGCTGGCTCCGCTCGGCATCGGGCTCGGCGTCTTCCTCGTGGCCGGCGCTGCCTTCGATCTGGGCGAGCGCGTCGTGGCGCGGGCCAGCGGCGCGTCGGCGATCTGGTCGCGCGCCATCGGCCTGCCGCGCTCGGCCTGGGGCACGGCGCTGGCCCATGCCGGTGTCGGTCTTTCGGTGATCGGCATCGCGGCCTCCGCCTGGAGCACCGAGGCGATCGGCACCCTGAAGCCCGGCGAGAGCCTGACGAGCGGGCGCTACACGATCACGCTGGAAGCGCTCTCTCCGCGCACCGGCCCGAATTTCCGAGAAGAGGTCGCCCGCTTCCAACTCGTCTCGGGCGATCGGGCGCTGGGGCCGATCGAGGCCGGCAAGCGCGTCTACATCGCCCGCAACATGCCGACCACAGAAGCCGGCATCCGCACCGACGGCCTGAGCCAGGCCTATGTCAGCCTCGGCGAGCCGCAGGGCGATGGCGGCATCGCGGTCAGGCTCTACGACAAGCCGCTGATCCTGCTGATCTGGATCGGCGCGATTGTGATGGCGCTGGGCGGCGCTCTCTCGCTGACCGACCGGCGCTTCCGGCTGGCGGCTCCGCGCCGGGCGGCTCCCGCCCGCGTCATGGCTCAGCCGGCGGAATGATGGCGATGCGCGCGCTGCGTCTGGCCCTGGTGTTGTCGATTGGCCTCGCTGCTCCGGCCTTCGCCGTGCAGCCCGACGAAGTGCTGCCCAATGCCGCGCTGGAACAGCGCGCCCGGCAGATCTCCGGCGGCCTGCGCTGCCTCGTCTGCCAGAACCAGTCGATCGACGATTCCGACGCTCCGCTCGCCCGCGACCTGCGCGTCCTCGTGCGCGAGCGGCTGGTCGCCGGCGACAGCGACGCAGGCGTGCGTGATTTCGTCGTGGCGCGCTACGGCGATTTCGTGCTGCTCAGCCCGCCGGTGAACTGGCGCACCATCCTGCTCTGGGCGGCCCCGTTCCTGATTCTGGCGACGAGTCTGGCCTATATCGGCCGGCGCACGCGCCGGATGCGCGAGCCGGTCGCGGCGGCCACTCCGCTGTCGGAGGACGAGCGGCGGCGGCTCGATGCGCTGATGCGCCGGAACGAGCCCGGCTGACGGCCCGCGATCGAGTAACCTTACGAAACATTCATCTTCGCGCGAAATCCGCGTAAGGCGGGCCGCGTCATGGTCCTAGGCAAGCGCAGGGAAAACTCTGCCCGATCCGAGGTTTCGAGCCATGACCACTCCCACCACCAAGAAGTCCGTCCTGAAGCGCGGCGCGTTGTTCGCCGGCGCCGCCACGATCGCCATCGGCCTCGCCGCCGGTCTTGCCGACGGCGTGATCGCTCCCAACCACAACGCCTTCGCCCAGCCCATCCAGCTCTCGGGCGTCCAGAACCCGCTTCCGTCCTTCGCCGACATGGTCGACAAGGTGAAGCCGGCCGTCGTCTCGGTCCGCGTCAGGACGCAGAGCGTCGCCCAGCGCGGCCCCGACAGCCTCGAAGACCTGCCGCCTGGCCTGCGCCGCTTCTTCCGCGAGTTCGAGGAGCAGGGTCCGCGTCAGGGCCGGCCGCAGCCGCGCCAGGGCCAGTCGCAGGGCTCGGGCTTCTTCATCAGCGAGGACGGCTATGTCGTCACCAACAACCACGTCGTCCAGAACGCGGTCGAGGTCCAGCTCGTCACCGACGATGGCAAGACCCTGACCGCCAAGGTGATCGGTACCGATCCGCGCACCGATCTGGCCCTGCTCAAGGTCAACGAGCCCGGCAGTTACCGCTACGTTCCGCTCGCCGGGGTCAAGCCCCGCATCGGCGACTGGGTGCTGGCGGTCGGCAACCCGTTCGGTCTCGGCGGCACGGTCACGGCCGGCATCGTCTCGGCGCAGGGGCGCGATATCGGCTCCGGCCCCTATGACGACTTCATCCAGATCGACGCGGCCGTGAATCGCGGCAATTCCGGCGGGCCGACCTTCAACCAGAAGGGCGAGGTCGTCGGCGTCAACACCGCGATCTACTCGCCGTCGGGCGGCAATGTCGGCATCGCCTTCGCGATCCCCGCCGCGACCGTGAACCAGGTTGTGGAGGCGCTGAAGAAGGACGGCTCGGTGGCGCGCGGTTTCATCGGCGTGCAGATTCAGCCGGTCACCGCCGAGGTCGCCGAGGCGATCGGCCTCAAGGAGGTGCGCGGCGCGCTCGTCGCCGAGGCGCAGTCCGACGGACCTGCCGCCAGGGCCGGCATCCGCCGCGGCGACACCATCACCGCCGTCAATGGCGAGGCGGTGAAGGACGCCCGCGAACTGTCGCGCAAGATCGCGACCTTCGCGCCCGGGACGAAGACCACGATCACGGTCTTCCGCGATGGCCGGGAACGCCAGATCAGCTTCGAGGTCGGCCGCCAGCCGGCGGCGTGACTTCGCTAGTAGGGTAGGGTTGGTTTCCCGGTATCCTGTCGCCCCCGCCGGGGGGCCATCCTTCACCGCGGCAGGCCGGATGTTCTCATCCGGCCTGCCGTTTTTTGTTCCGATAGGATAGCGTCACGCCATGCGTTTGCTGATCGTCGAAGATGATGCCGAGGCCGCGGCCTATCTGGTCAAGGCTTTTCGCGAGGCCGGCCATGTCGCCGACCATGCCGCCGACGGGCTCGAGGGCTACGGAATGGCCGAAGGCGGCGGCTACGACGTGCTCGTCGTCGACCGCATGCTGCCGCGTCTCGACGGGCTCTCGCTGATCCGCTCGCTGCGCGAGCAGAACGATGCGACCCCAGTGCTGATCCTCTCGGCGCTCGCTCAGGTCGATGATCGCGTGAAAGGCCTGCGCGCCGGCGGCGACGACTATTTGCCCAAACCCTACGCCTTTTCGGAACTGCTCGCCCGCGTCGAGGTGCTGTCGCGCCGGCGCGGAGCGCCGGCCGCCGAGCCGATCGTCTACCGTGTCGGCGATCTCCAGCTCGACCGGCTGGCGCATCGCGTCACGCGGGCCGAGGGCGAGATCGTGTTGCAGCCGCGCGAGTTCCGCCTGCTTGAATATCTGATGAAGCATGCCGGGCAGGTGGTGACGCGCACCATGCTGCTGGAAAATGTCTGGGACTATCATTTCGACCCCCAGACCAACGTCATCGACGTGCATGTCAGCCGCCTGCGCGGCAAGATCGACAAGGGCTTCGACAAGCCGATGATCCACACCATTCGCGGCGCGGGATACATGGTCCGTGACGCAGGCTGACGAGACGCGCCAATCCGGGCCGGCCGCGCAGCCGCGCCAGAGCCTGCTGCCCAATCTGTTCCGGACGACGGCGTTCAAGCTGACGGCGGTGTATCTGCTCGTCTTCACGGTCTTCGCCGGCGTGGTACTGGGCTATGTCGCCTGGAATGCGAAGCGCCTGCTCGACGACCAGATCCGCTCGACCATCGACGCAGAGATCCGGGGACTGGCCGAGCAGCAGCGCCTCGGCGGGATCAGGCGGCTGGTCAACATCATCGAGCGCCGCTCGCGCGCGCCCGGCGCCTCGCTCTATCTGGTCACGACCCCGGTCGGCGAGCGCATCGTCGGCAATATCGAGGCGCTGCCGCCCGGCGCGCTCGACAGGCCGGGCGAAAGCGAGATCGACTATGCCCGCTCCAGCGAGGCGCTCGATACGCAAGGCCGCGCCATCGTGCGCGTCTTCATTCTGCCGGCCGGATTCCGGCTTCTGGTCGGCCGCGACGTCGAGGAGCGCGAGCGGCTCGGCGTGGTGATAAGGCGCGCGGCGGCGTGGTCGCTGCTGCTTGTCTTCGTGCTCGGCTGCGTCGCGAGCTGGTTCGTCGCCAGGCGTGTGCTCAAGCGCGTCGACGGCATGACCGACACCGCCCGGACGATCATGGCCGGCGATCTCAAGGGCAGGCTTGCGATTTCGGGCACGGGCGACGAACTCGACCGTCTGGCGCTGGCGCTGAACGCGATGCTGGACCGCATCGGCGATCTCATGGCCGGAATGCAGCAGGTCTCGGACAACGTCGCCCATGACCTCAAGACGCCGCTGACGCGGCTGCGCAACCGCGCGGAAGAAGCGCTGCGTACCGCGACATCCCCCGAGGAACTGCGCGCCGCGCTCGACGGCTCGATCGACGAGGCCGACAACCTGATCCGGGTCTTCAACGCGCTTTTGATGATCGCGCGGCTGGAGACCGGCCGCATCCAGGACAGCATGGACGAACTCGACCTCTCCGAGATCGTTTCCGGCATGGCCGAGCTTTACGAGCCGCTGGCGGAGGAGGCGGGGCTGGACCTCGTTACCGAGATCGCGCCCGGCCTGCGTGTCGCGGGCAATCGCGAGCTGATCGGCCAGGCGCTCGCCAATCTGATCGACAACGCGCTGAAATACGGCCAGCCGACGGACGAGGCGCCCGCTTTGGTTCGCGTCGCAGCCGCGCAAATCGGCTCCGCCGTCGAGCTCTCCGTGTCGGATCACGGGCCGGGCATTCCCGAAGCCGATCGCGGCCGGGTGCTGGAGCGTTTCGTCAGGCTCGACCAGAGCCGCAGCAAGCCGGGCTTCGGGCTCGGCCTCTCGCTGGCCTCGGGTGTCGTGCGGCTGCATGGCGGCCAGCTCCGGCTCGAAGACAATATGCCGGGCCTGCGTGTGGTGATGGCGCTACCCCTGACGCAGCCTAAGCCTGTGGACATGCCGCAGCCCGAGGCGGCGCGGCCCTCGACAGGGGCGCCCAACCCTGCTGGCCTGCAATCGGCGTGATTTGCGGCGTGATCTGCGGGGTGTGGCGATGGGCGAGAGGCTGTGCGAGAGGCTGAGCGCGGCCCCGGTCCTGCCCGCGCGCGCCAGGGTCGACAGCCTGCTCGCGCGCGACCTGATCGAGCGCCTGCGCGATGACGAGGCGGCGGCCGCGCTGACACGGCATTTCGCCAAGCATCCCGCCTCCGCCGCGCTCGTTGCCGGCATCGTGGCGCATTCGCCCTTCCTGACGCCGATCATGCGCTTCGACCCGGACGGCCTGCTCGCCAGCCTGACCGGGGCGCCCGAAGCGCGGCGCGACGCGCTGCTGGCCGACATCATGGCGCTCGACCGCGAAGGCGTCGAGACGCCCGAGCTGATGCGCGCGCTGCGCCGTTTCCGGCAGGCGATGGCGCTGCTGATCGCGCTGGCCGATATCGGCGGCGTCTGGGACGTCGAAACGGTGACGGGCGCGCTGACCGCCACCGCCGATGCGGCGGTTCTGCTCGCAACCCATCACGTCCTGCGCCAGGCGGCCGATCTTGGCCGCATCAGGCTGCCCGATCCGGAAAAGCCAGGCGAAGGCTCCGGCCTCGTCGTGCTGGCGCTCGGCAAGCATGGCGCGGGCGAGCTGAATTACTCCTCCGACATCGACATCGTCGTCTTCTTCGATCCGGAGACGGCCGAAGCCGCCGGCGTCGCCGAGCCCGCCAGCCTCTACGTCAAGCTCACGCAAGCGATCGCCCGCATCATCCAGGAGCGCACGCCTGACGGCTACGTCTTCCGTGTCGATCTGCGCCTGCGGCCCGACCCCGCCTCGACCCATGTCGCGGTCGCCCTGCCGAGCGCCTATTCCTATTACGAGACGGTCGGCCAGAACTGGGAGCGCGCCGCGATGATCAAGGCGCGGCCGGTCGCCGGCGACATCGCGCTCGGCCAGCGCTTCATCGCCGATCTCGCGCCCTTCATCTGGCGCAAATATTTCGACTTCGCCGCGATTGCCGACATCCACGCGATGAAGCGCCAGATTCAGACGGTAAAGGGCCATGAGACGATCGCGGTCGCCGGGCACAACGTAAAACTCGGGCGCGGCGGCATCCGCGAGATCGAGTTCTTCGTGCAGACGCAGCAGCTCGTCTTCGGCGGGCGGCGGCAGGCCCTGCGCGGCTCGCGTACGCTGGAGATGCTCGGTGCGCTGACGAAAGAAGGCTGGATCACGCCGGCCGCCCGCGACGAACTGGCGGAATCCTACCGCTTCCTGCGCACGATCGAGCATCGCCTGCAGATGCGCCATGACGAGCAGACGCAGACCCTGCCGACCGACAAGGCCGATCTCGAAGCCTTTGCGCGCTTCTCAGGCTTTGCCTCCACCGCAGCATTCGGCAAGGCGCTGACCGCTCACGCGAAATGCGTCGAAGGCCACTACGCGCTGCTGTTCGAGGAGGGGCCGTCGCTCGCCAGCGAGGCCGGAACGCTGAGCTTCACCGGCACCGAACTCGACCCCGATACGCTGGCGACCCTGCGCAAGCTCGGCTTCCGCGACCAGAAGAACGCCGCCGAGACGGTGCGCGGCTGGCATTTCGGCCGCCGCGCCGCCGTCACCAGCGCCCGCGCCCGCGAGGTGCTGACGGAACTGACGCCGGCGCTGCTCGTCGCGCTCGGCCGCACGGCCGATCCCGACGGCGCGCTCGCCCATCTCGACAACGCCTTCGTGCGCATGCCTGCCGCCGTCGAACTGCTGACCCTGCTGCGCTCGCATGCCTCGCTGCTGACGCTGTTCGCCGAAATTCTCGGCAGCGCCCCGCGGCTGGCCAAAGTCGCTGCCATGCATCCCCATGTGCTCGACGGCGTCATCGACCCGGCTTTCTCGGTCGCGGCCCTCGATGCGCCGGCGCTCGCACGCCGCATCCGCTCGGCGGTGGGCACGCCGCCTCCCAGCGTCGAGGACGGGCTCGACCGGTTGCGCGACGCCGCCCGGCAGGAGAACTTCCTCGTCGGTGCGCGGCTGCTGTCGGGCGTCTACTCGCCGCGGCAGGCGGGCGAGGCCTGGTGTGCCGTCGCCGAGGGCTGCCTGCGAGTCGCCTTTGAGGATACGCGCGCGGCCTTCATCGCCGACCATGGCGTCGTCGCGGGCGCGCAGACCGTGGTGTTGGGGCTGGGTCGGCTCGGCTCGGGCGAACTCACGCCGACCTCGGACCTTGATCTCATCCTGCTCTACGACCGTCCTGAGGATTCCGACGCCAGCGACGGCCGCAAGGCGCTCGATCCCGTCACGTGGCATGTCCGCTTCACCCAGCGGCTGGTCGCGGCGCTGACTGTGCCGACGCGGCGCGGCTCGCTCTACCAGATCGACATGCGGCTGCGCCCGGCAGGCAACAAGAGCCCGGCGGCGACGCAGTTTTCAGGGTTCGAGGCCTATCATGCCGGCGAGGCCGAGATCTGGGAGGAGATGGCGCTGACCCGCGCCCGCATCGTCGCCGGCGATGAAGGTCTCGCCGCGCGCGCGGAAGCCTCGATCCGCGCCATCCTGACCCGCCGGCGCGAACCGGCCGCCGTCGCCAAGGCTGTGAAGTCCATGCGTGCGCTGATTGCGAAGGAGAAAGGCGAGGGCGATCCCTGGGATCTCAAGCTCGCTGCGGGCGGGCTGACCGATCTCGACTTTCTGGCCCAGTTCCTCGTGCTGGCCTACGCGTACGACCATCCCGCCCTGCTCCAGCGCGACACCGCCGGCGTCTTCGCGGCGGCCCGCGATGCGGGTCTGCTCGCCTCAGTGGATGCTGGCGCGCTGGGGGAGGCTCAGCGCCTGTTCAGCGATGTCCAGCTCTGGCAACGCTTCGCTGTCGAGGAGACGCTCGAGGCGGGCCCGCCGCCGGACCGTCTCCTGCGCCGCATCGCCGCCGCGCTCGGCCGGCCGGACGCCAGGGTTCTGCGCGCCGAACTGGACGATCTGCGCGCCTTGACGCGCGGGCTGTTCGAACGCCTGCTCGGCGAGGCTGGCGCGGGCTGAGGCCTCCGCCACTATGCCGGCGACGCGGCTCGCGCCGCCATCGAGCGGCAGATGCACCATGACGATGGTTCCGGCGCCGATCGCCGAGCGCAGGCGCAGCGAGCCGCCATGCAGCTCGGTGAGTGAGCGGGCGATGGCGAGGCCCAGCCCCGAGCCCTTGTAGCTGCGGGTCATGTCGCCCTCGACCTGCTCGAAGGGCCGGCCGACGCGGTCAAGCTTGTCCTTCGGGATGCCGATTCCGGTGTCCTCGATGTAAATATTGACGGCGTTGCCTGCCTGGCGCAGCCGGATCGCGATCTGGCCACCTTCGGGTGTGAACTTCGCGGCGTTATCGACCAGATTGCCGACGATCTGATATAGCGCATGGGGGTCGGCCACGAGCTGCAGGTCGATCGCCCCGTCGATGCTGAGTTCGATCCGCTTGCGGTCGATCTCGTCGCGCGAGCGGCGCACGGCCTCCTCGATGATGAGCCCGACCGAAACCCTGGTCTTCTCCAGCTGCAGTCTGCCGGCCTCGATGCGCGACATGTCGAGGATGTCGTTGATGACGGAGAGCAGGTAGCCGCCGCTCTGGCGGATGTCGCGGGCGTAGTCGAGATAGCGGTCATTGCCGAGACTCCCGAACAGCCCGTTCTCCATGATCTCGGAGAAGCCGATGATGGCGTTCAGCGGCGTGCGCAATTCGTGGCTCATATTGGCGAGGAATTCGGATTTGGCGCGGTTGGCGCTTTCGGCCGCCGCCTTCTGCTCGAGATAGCGCTCGGCCATCTCGGCGAGTTTTTGCGCCTGCGCCTCCAGTTCCTGGCGCGAGGCCTTGAGGTCGGTGACGTTCATCATGAGCTGGTGCTCCGATTGCGTCAGCCGCTCCTCCTGCTGCTTCAGCTTGGTGATGTCGGTGCCGACCGAGACCGAGCCGCCATCCTTCGTGCGCCGGCCGTTGATCTGCAGCCAGCGTCCGTCCGAGAGCCGCGCCTCATAGGAGGTCGCGCCGACCGTGCCTCGCGCGGTTCGGATCGGCTCGCGGTCGATATTGGGCTGTGCGCTCAGCGCCATGACCTCGTCATGGGTGACGCCGCCACGGAGCGCTTCGGGGGGGAGTTGATGCAATTGCTGGTATTTGGCGTTGCAGAGCACGAGCCGGTTGGACGAATCCCACAGCACGAAGGCTTCCGATATCGCCTCGACCGCGTCGCGGAGATGGGCATCCGACGTCGCCGTGCGCTCGGCCATGCGGCGCTGTTCCGAGATGTCGACCGCGATGCCGACGAGATGCTGCGCGCCGGTGCGCCGGTCGATCACCAGCTCGGCGCGGGCCTTGAGCCAGACCCATACGCCGTTGACGTCGCGGACGCGGAATTCCTGGTCGAGATGGTCGGCCTCGCCCCGGCTGATCGCGTCGGCGAGCGCGTAAAGGTTGGCGTCGTCGGGATTGATGAAGCCGGACACCTCGCCGAAGGACATATAGTCGCCGGCGCGGTCGTAGCCGAGCATCGCGTACATGGAATCGGACCAGTAGATCCGGCCGCGCGCCAGATCCCAGTCCCAGAGGCCGCAATGGCCCCGGTTCAGCGCCGTATCGATCCGCTCGCGGACGCAGTCGCAATCGTCGTCGGCGGCGCGGGCGCGCCGCGACTGGACGAGAAAGGCGAGCGTGATCGCGCCAAGCACGATGCCGGCTGTCGCGAACAGGCCGATCAGCGCGCCGCTCCGCTGTTGCCAGCCGCCGAGCAGGCGGGTCGTCGGCTGGACGACCGCGACCTGGCCGAGCGGGGCTGCGAGGTTGCGCACCGTCGCCAGCGCATCCTGGTCGCCCGGCAGCGTGATGCGCATCACGCCGGCTTTCTCGCCGAAGCTCGTCAGCAGTTGCGTCGATCCCAGCAGATCGACCAGCGTCTGCCGCGCGGTCGTGCCGAGCGCGGGTTCGCTGGCGATAACATCGCCAGTCGCGGTGGTGACATGGACGACGCGGCCATGGGCGGCGAGACGACGCGCCGCCAGTCCGGCAAGCACGACGGAAGGACTGATCTCGGCCAGCGAAGCATTGTCGAGTTCAAGCGCGATCAGGGCCGACAGGATGTCCAGATCGCCGATGGCGTCTTTAAGGACATCGTCGCGCATGTTCGTGGTCTGGACGAAGGCCCCTGCGCTCAGGATGATGACGAAGAGCGCGACGAGGAGGGGTATGACTTTACGGAAGGTGGGTTCGAGGGTCTCGAACGTCCGGTAGAGCGGGTGAGTCAGCGATCTTGCTACACCTAGAATCGGCGCCGCGCGCATGGTTGCGCAGCCCGCGTTTGCACGCGTCATGCCCGTCCCCCTTCGGAAAATCAGTACCGTCAGCAAGATCGGGAGACGTGCCGCATCCCCGCGAATCACCTTTACTTGAATCCGCGTGAGTCGTTTTGTCCAGCCTTGAGTTGAATCGGAGCGTCAGAATTCGCGTTTGAGTTGTGGCGATTCAAGAATGAATCCTGTGCGCGTAATGTCTCGTTAACCTTTGTGACGGCTGCCGTTACGGCAGGGTGTGAATGTGGTTTTCCGTCACACCAGCGCACGTTCTGCGATGTCGGCGACGTCGCGCGAAAGGTTCGGCGTCTGGGCCACCATGGCGAGCGCGTTCTCCGCGAGGCTGCGCCGCACCGGCTCCAGCATGCGCCAGCTCTTGAAGGCTCCCAGCAGGCGCGAGGCGACCTGCGGATTGGTCCGGTCGAGCGCGATCACGATATCGGCGACGAAATTGTAGCCCGCCCCGTCCGCCCGGTTGAATTGCGTCAGGTTCGCCGCGAAGCCGCCGATCAGCGAGCGCACGCGGTTGGGATTGCCAAGCGAGAACGCCTTGTGGCGCATCAGCTCCCTGACGCGATCAAGCGTGCCGTGCTCAGGCATCAGCGCCTGCGCCATCAGCCATTTGTCGAGCACGAGCGGCTCGTCCGCATACGACGCCGCGAAGCGGTCGATCAGCGCGTCGCGCCCTGCGCCGGGGATCAGGGTCATGGCCGCCAGCGCCGCGAGCCGGTCGGTCAGGTTTTCGCCCGTCTCGAACTGGGCGGCGCAGAGCTGTGCCGCGGCTTTAGGGTCGGCCATGGCGATGAGGCCCAGCGCCTCGTTGCGCAAGGCGCGGCGGCCGGCCGAATTCGCATCGGGAGAGTAGCCACCCGTTTGGACGAGCGCATCGCGCAGGGTCAGCAGGCGGGGCAGCAAGGCTGTGCCAAGGCCCGTCGAAAGCGCCCGATGCGCCGCCTGGATCGCGTCGGGATCGACGTTGCGTCCGATCTCGCGGGCGATGTCGGCCGGCGGCGGCAGGCGCAGCACCTGTGCGGCGAAGGCGGGGTCGGCGAGCGCCCTGTCGCCGAGGAAGGCGTCCAGCGCGGCCGCCATCTCGGCGATCCGGCCCGTGAGCGCGTTGCGGTCGCCGCCCGGCTGTCCCGCCGCAACGAGCGCGCGCGTCGCGACGCTCTGCAGCGCCTGCCAGCGGTTGAAGGAATCGCTGTCGGCCGAGAACAGCCGCAGCAGATCGGCGTCGGCGAGATCCAGTTCCAGCCGCACCGGCGCCGAGAAGCCGCGTAGCAGCGAGGGGATCGGCGGCTCCGCGACATCGCTGAAGGTCAGCGACAGCGAGGTCTGGTCGAGCACGATCACGCCGCCGCCGGCATAGGCCGGCGAGTCCGTGACGAGCGGCAGGTCGCCATCCTTCCCGACGAGCCCGAGCGCTACCGGCAGCACGACCGGCAGTTTCTCGGGCTGGCCCGGCGTCGCCGGCGTGCTCTGGGCGAGGTCGAGCGTGTAGCGCCTGGCGCCTGCGTCGTAGCGCCCCGAGGCGACGATGGTCGGCGTGCCGGCCTGCTCGTACCAGCGCGCGAAATGGCTCAGATCCTGCCCTGAGCTTTCCGCGAAACAGGCCAGAAATTCCTCGATCGTAGCGGCCGTGCCGTCGCAGCGCTCGAAATAGAGGTCCATGCCGGCCTTGAAGGCGGTGTCCCCGATCAGGACCTTGAGCATGCGGATCACCTCCGCGCCCTTCTCGTAGACCGTCGGCGTGTAGAAGTTGTTGATCTCCTTGTAGGCGCGCGGCCTGACCGGGTGGGCCAGCGGCCCTGCGTCCTCGGAGAACTGCGTCGCCCTCAGCGTCCGCACGTCGGAGATGCGCTTCACCGGCCGCGAGCGCTCGTCGGAGGAGAACTCCTGGTCGCGGAAGACGGTCAGGCCTTCCTTGAGGCAGAGCTGGAACCAGTCGCGGCAGGTGATGCGGTTACCGGTCCAGTTGTGAAAATACTCATGCGCGATGATCGCCTCGATCGAGGCATAGTCGCCATCGGTCGCCGTTGCCGGGTCGGCCAGCACATATTTGTCGTTGAAGATGTTGAGGCCCTTGTTCTCCATCGCGCCCATGTTGAAATCCGAGACAGCGACGACGTTGAACACGTCGAGATCGTAGTTGCGCCCGAACACGCGCTCGTCCCAGCGCATGCAGCGGATGAGCGAATCCATCGCCCAGCCGGCGCGCCCGGCCTTGCCGGGCTCGACATAGACCGCGAGTTCGACATTGCGGCCATCGGCCGTGACATAGTCCTCGCGGACATGGTCGAGCGCGCCGCCGACCAATGCGAAGAGATAGGCCGGTTTGGGATGAGGATCGTGCCAGACGGCGAAATGCCGGTCGGAGTCTGGCACTTCGCCGGCCGCGACCAGATTGCCGTTGGAGAGCAGCACCGGGGCGTCGGCCTTCACCGCCTCCAGCCTGACGGTGTAGACGCTCATCACATCGGGCCGGTCGAGGAAATAGCTGATGCGGCGGAAGCCGTCGGCCTCGCATTGCGTGCAATAGGCGTTCGACGAGCGGTAGAGCCCCATCAGCTTGGTGTTGGCGGATGGGTCGAGCACTGTCTCGACGCTCAGCGTGAACGGCCGCTGCGGCGGGTTTTGGATCGTCAGCGCCTGCGCCGTGGCCAGACAGGCCTCGGCCGGAAGCGGCGCGCCGTCGAGCGATACCCCGCTCAGGAGCAGTTCGTCGCCGTCGAGCACCAGCGGCGCGCCCGGCCGACCTGCGGGATTGGGCCGCACTCCCAGAAGCGCCCGCACCCGCGTCTTGCGCGCGTCGAGCGCGATGTCGAGGTCCACCGTGTCGATCAGCCAGTCGGACGGGCGGTAATCCTCGAGGCGGATCAGGTTTGTGTCGTCAGTGCGCATGGGAACCCGTGAGGGAGGAAATCTCTCGCCTCGTCTGTAGCCTGCGCAATTCCGTGCAGGAAGAGCACCGGTGCGGCGGTCGATGCGCCCGCGCCGGCGGCCTTTTGGTCAGGTAGCCTCGGGCTCAGCGCCAGCCGGCTTCCTTGTCGCAGGCCTCGCGGGCGCGCGGATTGGCCTTCTCCCATTGCGTGATCGAGCGGGTCTCGTTGTCGCTCATCTTGTTGTTCATGCAGACGCAGTATTTGCGCACGATCGGCTCGGCCGCGCCGCCGGCATTGTCGATCAGGCACTGGCCGACCCATTTGGCGTCGTCGGCGGACTGGGCTTGCGCGGCAGGGCCGGCGATCAGCGCGACCATGCAGGCGGTCGCAAACAGCATTGTCTTCATCGTCGTCGTCCCCCAGGCGAAAGCCGCCGACCTGGCGTCGGCGGCAGGCGGCGCACGTTCTCACCGGCGCGTGGACGGCGCGTGTTTCGCCGGTGAACCGCGGTCCGCAAATCAGCCCGAAACGAGATCGCGCGTGTGCTGCCGGCCTTGCATCCCCGGCGCGGCGCGCGAGCGCTGCGCCAGCGGGCCGACCACGGCCAACCCTTCATAGAGCAGCCGCGTTTCGGCATCGGGCGCCTGCGGGCCGCATTCGAACGGCCGGACATGCTCCATCAGACCGCTGAAGACGCCGCTGCGCGACCAGCGCTGGAACCGGCGATAGACGCTGCTCCATTTGCCATAGCAGGCGGGCAACTCCCGCCAGGGCTGGCCGCTCCAGGCGACCCAGAAAATGCCTTCGACCATGGCGCGGTTGTTGCCGGGCGGGCGGCCGCGCTTCTCGGTCGCCAGGGGCAGCCGGCTGCTGAGCCAGAGCCATTGCCGTTCCGACAGTAGCTGATCGGGGGCGGCGTTGCCGATCGTCATGCTCCCGATCGTCATGGCGGCAGAGGTGAGGCGGTCCCCGTCCGCCGCGAAATTCTGGGCAGGCTTCGGCATGGCCGGCGCGCTCCATTGATTTTGTCAACACGAAATAAGTATTCGCATTTATCTTGTTGGATTTTTTGTCAACAAATCAAAGTCAATAACTTGTGATTTCTGAGTGATAAATGCCCATGACAGCGTCCCGCAGTCGGCAAACGAAAAACAAATCAATAAGTGAACCGCTTCTTGGGGGAGTGTACATGTCGTTTTTAGCAAGATCAGGTTCTGTCGCAGCAAGCGCTGCGGCTTCGGGCGTCGCGTTGGTTCTGTCATCGATAACCGTCAGCGCCCAGGACCAGACCGCGCGGCTGGAAAGGCTGATTCGGGATCAGCAGCGTCAGATCGAGGCGCTGCGGCGCGAGGTCGGCGGCATCAGGACTCAAAGCGCCCGCCGCGCGCCGGCGGCGCGCAATGTCGTGACCAAGGACGGCGTCGTGGCCAAGGCCGATGACGAACCTTACGTGCTCAAGGGCGGCCTGCCGCGGAGCTGGCGTCTGCCGGGCACCGATATCGATGTCAGGATCGGCGGCAAGGTGAAGGCGGACGTGATCGGGCGCGTCAGCGGCGACCCTTCGCTTGGAGCCGAGGATCTGTTTGCCGTCGCCGCCATCGATACGCGCCGCACCCGCATCGGCGACTCCGCCTTCCGCATCCATGGCCGCGAATCGCGCTTCAACATCGAGTTCTCCAAGAAGGAGACGCCGCTCGGTCCCGCCCGCATCCTGCTGGAAGGCGACTTTTTCGGCGCGGCCGGCAACCAGATCGCCTCCAACTCGGATTCCTTCCGGCTCCGCCACGCCATCGTCGAGGTCGGGCCGCTGCTGGCCGGCCAGTGGTGGACGACCTTCTACGATCCGGGCGCTTACGCCGAGACGCTCGATTTCCAGGGCGCGGGCGGACAGACCTTCATCAGGCAGGGCGTGGTCAGGCTGCAGCACCGCTTCGCCAACGGCTTCTCGATTGCCGGCGCCATCGAAAACCCCGAGGGCCGCGTCCAGTTCGGCCCGGCGGCGGCGGTCGTCTCGAGCCGCGACACGACGCCCGATTTCGTCGGCAACATCCGCTATCAGGGCGCGTTCGGGCACATCCAGCTCGGCGGCGCGGTCACGCAGACCAATGCGCCAAACGGCGTCTCGGGCGACGAGGTCGGCTACGCCGCAACCCTGCATGGCCGGCTCAACCTGCCGTTCCTGGCGCCCAAGGACAATATCCGCTTCCAGGCCACCTACGCCAATGGCGCGACCCGCTACATCCAGGAGACGGCCGGCGTGCTGCCGAGCGTGTTCTTCAACCCGGCGACCGGCCAGTCCGAAACGCAGAAGACCTTTGGCGGCTATGTCGCCTTCCAGCATTGGTGGACGAACGAGCTGCGCAGCAATTTGCTCTACAGCTATGTCCGCTCCGATCTGCCGCGCTTCGCCTCCGCCGCAACCTTCAAGCACAGCCAGTATGGTGCGGCGAACCTGATCTGGAGTCCATGGGCCGATCTCGACCTCGGCATCGAGGTGCAACACGGCCTGCGCGAGGACCGCGACAACGCACGCGGCCGCCAGACACGGGTTCAGTCCTCGGCGACCTACAGGTTCTGATCCTGCTTCGGGCGGCGGCGTCCCCCGCCAGTCCCGACGGCAAGCCGGCGATGCACCGCCCCCGCATCGCCGGCTTGTCTTAAATCCCCGGATCGGAGGCCGGAGCCCGCGACGGCTCGGCATGGCTGACCAGCCGGCAGACCTGCGGCCGCGCCAGCCTGACCGCGCGCTCGATCGCATCGACCGCGGCATGCACGGCGGCGACGTCGAGCGCCGGATCGACCCGGCAGTGGTAGTTCACCACCAGCCCGTTGACGGTCTGCCGCACCCGCACGCTGTGGATGTCGTGGACCGGGCCGTTGAGGCTCGCGGCTTCTCCGGCCAGCGCCTTGCCGATGTCCTCGACCGTCTCCCAGGCGGCGTTGTGGCCGGCGGGCAGGCCTGTCTCCATCGGCTCGATATGGGTCTCGACCTCGGTCTCGCCGCCGAATTCGGCGCGGATGGCGTTCTCCAGCCTTGTCGCGACGTCATGCGCCTCGCCGAGCGGAAGTTTGGCGTCGACCTCCATGTCGAGGCTGACCGAGAGCCGCTCGCCGATCGAGTGGACGCTGACATGGTGGACCGGGATCTTGAGCTTGAGCGCGATCAGCAGCACCCGCTCCAGCGCCGTCTCGTCATCGACCTGGATCGGATTGGCGGCGATCGTCATCTGCGCGCCCGGCTGCTCGCGCTCGATGGCGTCGAGCAGAGCCTGCTTGATCGCGACGACGCGGTCGAGCGGCAAGGTCCGCGAAACCCGGATGGCGATCTCGCCGAAGACGCGCCCGCCGGCGGGCCGCACCTTGATCGAATCGACCGCCACCACGCCCGAAACGGCGGCGACCGCATGACGAAGCCGCTCGGTGACGCCCTCGGGCGCGGCGTCGAGCAGCGTATCGATGGTCCTCCTTGCCAGCTTGAACGCCGACAGGATCATGAAGGCGGCGATGGCGAAGGCCGCGACCGTGTCGGCCTTGGCAAAGCCGAGCAAGGAGGCGATCAGCCCCGCCAGCACCAGCGCGGAGCCGACGAAATCGGCCGAGAAATGCGTCGCCTCTGCCGCCAGAGCCTCGCTGCCGGTCTCACTGGCCACCCGCGTCAGCGAGCGCCAGCGCACCGCATCCACCACCATCGACAGCAGCATCACCCCGATTACGACCGGCGTCACCGACACCGCACTGAGCGCGCCCGTCCACAGCCGCGAGCCGGCCTCCCACAGGATCGCGCCCGCCAGCGCAAACAGGATCGCGGTTTCGACCAGCGCGGCCAGCGCCTCGACCTTGCCATGGCCGTAATGATGCTCGTCATCGGCCGGCTTGTCGGCGGCGCGCACGGCAAACCAGGTGAACAGCGTCGAGCCGATGTCGACCAGCCCCTGCAGCGCGTCGGTCAGAAGCGCCAGCGAGCCCGAAAGCATGGCCGCCACGCCCTTGGCCAGCGTCAGGAGCAGCGTCGCCATCACCGAGAGGATGGCGGCGCGCTGCTTGATGCCGGAAATCGTCGCCGCATCGAGGCGCGGAGGCGCGCCTTGCGTGTCAGTCATGGCTCTCTCGCGCCGCCTCGCTTGGACGGACCCTCTTGAATGGGCCAAGCCTCTTGAACCCGGAGCGTGTCGCCCGATCTAGAGGCGAGATCAACCCGCTCGCGCTCCAAACCAGAGGCTATTCCCGATGCGCTATCTCCACACCATGGTCCGCGTCACCGATCTCGACGCCGCGCTGGATTTCTACGTGACCAAGTTCGGCCTGGTCGAGACGCGCCGCATCGAGAGCGAGAAGGGCCGTTTCACGCTGGTCTTCCTCGCCGCGCCCGGAGACCTCGACGCCGTCAAGGCCACGGGCTCGCGCGGCCGCCCGACCTTGGAACTGACCTATAACTGGGACCCGGAAACCTACACCGGCGGCCGCAATTTCGGCCATCTCGCCTATGAGGTCGATGATATCTACGCCACCTGCGATGCGCTGATGAAGGCCGGCGTCACGATCAACCGCCCGCCGCGCGACGGCAACATGGCCTTCGTCCGCTCGCCCGACAACATCTCGATCGAGATCCTGCAGAAGGGCGAGCCGAAGTCTTCGGCCGAGCCTTGGGCGAGCATGCCGAATACCGGGGTGTGGTGAGAAGCGGCGGTCTAGCGCGGCCAGTTGGTTTGTGAGACGATCGGCGAATGCAGATCGAAGATCCCATCTTTGTCGACGATCCGGCCATCCTTGCTCAAATTGCGCAGCTTGCAGCGCAGTATGAATGCACGGAGGAAGAGGCGATTGGCAGGGCGGTTTCCGCTGAGCTAGCGATTCGCCGGGCGGGTGAATCAACCGACGCCGAGCGCCAGAAACCGGACTAGCCGTGCCATCCAAATCCCTCCTCGGCACGCTCGCCGACGGCACTCCGATCCACGAGGTCACGTTGCGCTCGGCCGCCGGCGCGCAGGCGAAGGTGATGGAATGGGGCGCGGTGCTGCGCGATCTCGTCGTCCCCAGGCCCGGCGGCGGTTCCCAGCGCGTCGTGCTCGGCTTCGACAATCTCGCCGACTATGTCGCCCATTCGCCGCATATGGGCGCGATCGCGGGCCGCTTCGCCAACCGGATCGGCGAAGGTCGCTTCACGCTCGATGGCAAGGTCTATCAGACGCCGCTGAACCAGAACGGCCGGCATTCGCTGCATGGCGGCGGGCAGGGTTTCGGCAAGCGGCCCTGGACGATCGTCCATCATGACGCGGCGAGCGTGACGTTGGCGCTGGTCTCCGCCGATGGCGATGCCGGCTATCCCGGCACGCTTTGCGTCTGGTGCCGCTACAGCCTGCAGCTCGATGCGACCCTGCGCATCGAGCTGTCGGCGACGACCGATGCGGCGACCATCGTCAACCTCGCCCATCACTCCTATTTCAATCTCGATGGCGGCACCGACATTCTCGACCACGAGCTGGAGGTCCGCAGCCATCTGATGACGCCGGTCGATGCCGACCTGATTCCCGATGGCTCGCTGGCCGATCTCGGCGGCACGGGCTTCGATTTCCGAAAGTCCCGCCCGATCCGGCTGATGGGGCGCGACGGCGCGCGCATCTGGTACGACCACAACTACATCCTGCGGCGCGACCGTTGCGAGCCGAGCGCGGCGGTCGGGCTCGATCTGGCGCACGCCGTCACGCTGCGTTCTGGCAAAAGTGGCGTCGCCATGCAGCTCTGGACCACCGAGCCGGCGCTGCAGGTCTATGACGGCGCCAAGCTGAACACGCCTGTGCCCGGCCTCGACGGTTCGCCCTACGGGCCAAACGCCGGCGTTGCGCTGGAGCCGCAGCATGTGCCGGATTCGCCGAACCTGCCGCATTTTCCCTCCACCGTGCTGCGGCCGGGCGAGGTCTACCGGCAGGTCAGCGAATACCGCTTCGGAGCCGGCGGCGCGTGAGCGGCGTCTTCTGTCTCGGCATCGCCACGCTCGACTATGTCTACAGCGTCGAGACCCTGCCGACGCGCGGCGAAAAATACCGCTCGCGCGATCTCGCCGTGGTCGGCGGCGGCTGCGCCGGCAACGCCTCGGTCGCGATAGCCCGGCTCGGCGGCCGCTCATGGCTCGCGACCCGCCTCGCCGACGACCTGACCGGAGACAGGATCGTCGCCGATCTCGAAGCCGAGGGCGTCGATGCCTCGTTATCTCTCCGCGCGCCGGGCCTGCGCTCACCGGTATCCGCCATTCTGGTCGATGCGGCGGGCGAGCGCATGGTGGTCTCCTATTCCGATCCGGCCATGCCCGAGGAGACCGGCTGGTTGCCGTGCAGTCTGCCTGAAGGCGCAAACGCTGTGCTCGCCGATACGCGCTGGGGCGAGGGGGCCCTCGCTGCCCTGAAGCTCGCGCGGAAGGCCGGCGTTCCGGGCGTGCTCGACGCCGACCGCAAGCCGCCTCATCCCGATCTCGTCGCGACAGCGAGCCATGTCGCCTTCAGCCAGCAGGCTTTGCGCGAGCTCTCCGGCGAGGACGATCCGCGCGCCGGGCTGGCGAGGATAGCTGACGGCGCTTCGACCTGGCTTGCCGTCACGCTCGGCAAGGAGGGCGTGCTGTTCTTGGAGGATGGCGCGGTCGTGCATGTACCGGCTTTCGTCGTGGAGACGGTCGATACGCTGGGGGCCGGCGATGTCTGGCACGGGGCCTTCGCTCTGGCGCTGGCGGAAGGGCAAAGCGAGCGCACGGCGATCCGCTTCGCCTCGGCCGCCGCCGCGATCAAATGCACCCGCTTCGGCGGGCGTCTCGGCGCGCCGCGGCGGGGCGAGATCGAGCACTTTCTGGCTGCCAGCGCCTGAGTGCGTCGCCGCGCAGTCGTGCTGCCTAAAATTAAGGCGCAATTTGCGGCGCGACCCCTTGCCCGGCAAAGGGCCGCGCGGAAGATTGGCGGCCTTGCTCCTGTCTGGACCGCCCATGTTTGCGCCGCCCATCCCGGCAGCCCATGATCCGCTCCTGCCGGCTTATGTCCGGGCGGCAGGAGGCGTGCGGCTGCGCTTCGGCGTCGGCGGCGGCCGGACCCATCGGCGGGAGGTCGCAGAGTCCGGCGGCTACCGCGCCCGTTTCCCGACGACCTATGACGAAACCTGCGAAGCGGTGCTGATCAACACCGGCGGCGGCATGGCCGGCGGCGATGCGATGCGCGTCGAGGCCGCGCTCGACGCCGGCAGCCATGCGATCGTCACCAGCCAGGCGGCGGAAAAGATCTATCGCAGCCAGGGCGACGATACCCGCATCGAGACGACGCTCTCGGTCGGGGAGGGCGCGACGCTGCACTGGCTGCCGCAGGAGAGCATCCTGTTCTCCGGCGCGCGGCTGTCGCGCAACCTGACGATCGATCTTGCGCCATCCGCCACGCTGGTCGCCTGCGAGAGCGTGTTCTTCGGCCGCGCCGCCATGGGCGAAAGCCTGCTGCGCGGTTCCTTGCGCGACCGCTGGCGCATTCGCCGTGAAGGCCGGCTCGTCTTCGCAGACGATCTGCGGCTGGAGGGCGCGATCGCGAGCCATCTGGCAAGGCCCGCCATCGGCGCGGGCGCGCGCGCCGCCGCGACAGTGGTCGCAGCCGGTCCCCAGGCCGTCGAGACGCTCGAGGGATTGCGGGAAACCATCGCCAGCGCCGCGTTCTGCGACGTCGAGGCCGGCGCCGGCATCGTCTCCGATCTCCTCGTCATCCGTCTCCTCGCCCCCGAGGCGCAGGCGCTCCGTCGCGCCCTCGTCACGCTCGTCGGGCAAGTGACCGGCCGTGCGCTGCCGCGCACCTGGTCAATCTGAGGAGAGCATCAATGCTGGCGATCCAGGGTCTGAAATGCATCTATGACACCGGCGCGCGGGGCTGGGCGATCGAGCTCGCGCTGAAGGCCGATGGCGAGGAGGCGGTGCGCCGCTTCGACGTCGATGGTCCCGAGGATGCGGAAATGCTGATCGAGGCGTTCGACGAATCCACCTCCAGCAGCTTCGATCCCGCTACCGGCGAGATCGTCTTCGCCTATGAATACGCCGATCTCGGCGACGACGAAGACGAAGACGAGGAAGACGAGTCCGAGGACGAAGACGCCGAGGACGAGGAAGAAGACGAGGAGGAGGTGTCTGAAGACGAGACCTCCGAAGACGAGAAAAAGAAGGTGAGTGCATGAATCTGACGCCGCGCGAAAAGGACAAGCTGCTCATCGCCATGGCCGCCATGGTGGCGCGCAGACGGCTCGAGCGCGGCGTCAAGCTGAACTATCCGGAAGCCGTCGCGCTGATCACCGACTTCGTCGTCGAGGGTGCGCGCGACGGCAGGTCCGTCGCCGAGCTGATGGAGGCCGGCGCGCATGTGATCTCGGCCGACCAGGTGATGGACGGCATCGCGGCGCTGATCCACGACGTTCAGGTCGAGGCGACATTTCCGGACGGCACCAAGCTGGTGACGGTCCATGAGCCGATCCGCGGCGCGTCCGACGCGATGAAGCCCGGCGAGGTCACGACGCTGCCCGGCGATCTCGTCATGAACGAGGGCCGCGAGAGCCTGTCGCTCACCGTCTCCAACACCGGCGACCGGCCGATCCAGATCGGCTCGCATTACCATTTCTTCGAGGCGAACCCGGCCTTGTCGTTCGAGCGCGATCGGGCGCGCGGCTTCAGGCTCGACATCCCGGCCGGAACGGCCGTGCGGTTCGAGCCGGGCCAGACCCGCGAGGTCAGGCTGGTGGCGCTCGCCGGCAAGCGCGAGGTCTACGGATTTAGGCAAGAGGTGATGGGGAAGTTGTAGGCTCGCACCGGATCCGCGTGTTCTCTCCCCGTCATTGCGAGCGCAGCGAAGCAATCCAGCGCTTGCGCGACGGCCCCTGGATTGCTTCGCTTCGCTCGCAAAGACGATGGAGGCGGCGGCCATGTTGAGACGAACGATCATTGCCCTCGGTTTCGGCATAGCGGCTGACGCCGTGCTCGCCCATCCGCCCGCCATCCTGTCCCCTGCCGGCGAGCGAGCCATCGCGGAGGAGATCGTCGAATTCCGCAAGGCGCTTGCCGCGGCAATCGTCGCCAGAGACGCCGGCAAGCTGCGCGAGATGTACGCGCCGGCCTTCGTCCACACCCATGGCTCGGGCAAGGTCGACGGCAAGGACGCCCGCATCGTCTCAGCGCTTGCAGGCGACCCCGTCATCGAGAACGCGCCTGTCGAAGACCTCGTCATCCGCGCGCCGAGCGACTGGACGGCGGTCGCAACCGGCATCAGCCCGATCCGCTCGCTCGCCGACGGCAAGACCTATTCGTTCCGCTGGACGGCAGTCTATGTCCGCACGCCGGCAAGCTGGGCGCTGGCGGCCTCGCAGGCGACGCGGATGGGGGAAGTGAAGCCGTAGCGAGCCTTGCCTTACTCGGAGATCCGCCTTACTTTTATCGAGGTAAGGCGATTGAGGACATGGACATGACCATTACAATCGATGCGACCCTCACATCGAAAGGGCAATTCACCTTGCCCGCCGAAATCCGCCAGGCGCTGAACCTGCGTTCCGGCGACAAGTTGCGCTTCGAACTCACGGACGACATGCAGCTCACGGTCGTACCGAAGCGCCGTCGCAGCATCCGCGAACTGCGGGAACTCCTGCCTCCGCTGACACTGGGCCGCCCGCTGACGCAGGCCGACATCGACGACGCCGTCACCGAAGCGATGAACGATCAGGAAGAGCGCGTGCGCGCACGACGTTGATGCGAGGCATCGACACCAACATTCTCCTCCGGACAGTCGATCTCACGGATGCGCGGCAGGCCGCCGCCGTCGAGCGTCTGCTCGACGAGGCTGAGGAAGAGCCTCTTTTCGTCAACCATATCGTTCTGAGCGAGTTCGCCTGGACACTCGAGCGCACCTTCAAACGCTCGCGGCAGGAGATCGCGCTGCGCTTGCGTCAAATTCTGGAGGCGCCGGATTTCATCGTGCCACAGGCCCGCTTGGTCGAGCAGGCCATCGATGCCTTCGAGGCGAGCAGGGCCCAGTTTCCCGACTGCCTGATCGGTGTCGCGAATCTTGCATCCGGCTGCACGACGACGTTGACCTTCGACGGCGACGCCGCCGAGATGACGCAGTTGTTCTTGCCTGTCCCGAGTTGAGGCCGCAGCCATGCCCTTCACCTACCCCCGCAACGCCTATGCCGCGATGTTCGGCCCCACCACCGGCGACACGGTGCGGCTCGGCGACACCGAACTCGTCATCAAGGTCGAGCGCGACTTCACCACCTATGGCGAGGAGGTGAAGTTCGGCGGCGGCAAGGTCATCCGCGACGGCATGGGCCAGAGCCAGGTCCGCAACGCCGACGGCGCGGTCGACACCGTCATCACCAATGCGCTGATCCTGGACCACTGGGGCATCGTCAAGGCCGATATCGGCATCAGGGCCGGCCGTATCTGCGCCATCGGCAAGGCCGGCAATCCCGATATCCAGGCCGGCTTCGGCAATTTCGACCCGCAGGAGACGATCATCGTCGGACCCGGCACCGAGGTCATCGCCGGCGAGGGCAAGATCGTCACCGCCGGCGGCTTCGACAGCCATATCCACTACATCTGCCCGCAGCAGATCGAGGATGCGCTGATGAGCGGCCTCACCACCATGCTGGGCGGCGGCACCGGCCCGGCCCATGGCACGCTGGCGACGACCTGCACGCCCGGCCCCTGGCATCTCGGCCAGATGATCAAGGCCGCCGACGCCTTCCCGATGAACCTCGCTTTTGCGGGCAAAGGCAACGCCGCGCTGCCCGGCGCGCTGATCGAGATGGTCGAGGCCGGGGCCTGCGCGCTCAAGCTCCATGAGGACTGGGGCACGACCCCGGCCGCAATCGACAACTGCCTCTCCGTCGCCGACGACTACGACGTTCAGGTGATGATCCACACCGATACGCTCAACGAGTCGGGCTTCGTCGAGGACACGATCGCCGCGTTCAAGGGCCGCACCATCCACGCCTTCCATACGGAAGGGGCTGGCGGCGGCCATGCGCCCGACATCATGAAGGTGGCGGGGCTGCCCAACGTCCTGCCCTCGTCGACCAATCCGACCCGGCCCTTCACCGTCAACACGCTCGACGAGCATCTCGACATGCTGATGGTCTGCCATCACCTGTCGCCCTCGATCCCGGAGGATCTCGCCTTCGCCGAGAGCCGCATCCGCAAGGAGACCATCGCGGCCGAGGACATCCTGCACGATCTCGGCGCGCTCTCGATGATGTCGTCGGATTCGCAGGCGATGGGCCGCATCGGAGAAGTCATCACCCGCACCTGGCAGACGGCGCACAAAATGAAGGTGCAACGCGGGGCGTTAGCCCAGGATGTCGGCACCGGCGCCGACAATTTCCGGGCCAAGCGCTATGTCGCTAAATACACCATCAACCCGGCGATCTCGCATGGAATCTCGCGCCATATCGGCTCGGTCGAGGTCGGCAAGCTGGCGGACCTCGTGATGTGGTCGCCGGCCTTTTTCGCCACCAAGCCCGACATGGTGATCAAGGGCGGCATGATCGCGGCAGCCCCGATGGGCGACCCCAACGCCTCGATCCCGACGCCGCAGCCGGTGCATTACCGCCCGATGTTCGGGGCCTTCGGCAAGGCCGTGACCTCGACATCGCTGGTCTTCGTCTCGCAGGCCGCGATGGCGAACGGGCTGCGGTCGCGCCTTGGCACGGAGAAGGAGATGGTCGCAGTCGAGAACACGCGCGGCGGCATCTCGAAAAAGAGCATGATCCACAACGACGCCACGCCCGACATCCAGATCGACCCTGAGACCTATGCGGTGGTGGCGGACGGGGAGTTGCTGGTCTGCGAACCGGCGAAGGAACTGCCGCTGGCGCAGCGGTATTTTCTGTTCTGAGAAGCTCCTCCGTCTTTGCGAGCTTGAGCGAAGCAATCCAGCGTCTCGCGCCGACCTCTGGATTGATTCGCTGCGCCCGCAAAGACGGATAAGCCGAAGCGAAAGTCCGTCGCTCGAGGCTCTATCACCACGCTCGGAATGAAAAGATTTAGTAGCACAAACACAAGTCCGTGCTACTAAATCCCATGCCGCGCATCCCGCTCAACATCCAGACGCTTTATGCCGATCTGCAGCAGCAGGTCGAGATGGCCTCGCGCGACGAGGCGACCGTCGTGGCGACCACGATCGGCGGCATCCGCTATCTGCGACTCCAGCGCTGGGTCGGCGCGAGCCGGGCGGTCGAGCATCTCGGCCGGGCCGACGATCCGGAGGTTCTGGCCCGCGCCGATGCGGCCAAGGCCGAGATGGCGCGCAGGCAGGAGCGGCGCAGGTTGGTCTCGACCTTGCGACGCCTCATTCCGGGTCCGGCGACGACGCTCGGCAAGGTGCTCGATACGGTCAGCCACGCCGGGCTGTTCCGACGCGGCGCGGTGCTGGTCGGCACGGCGGCCTATCAATGCTATCCGCCGCTGCTGGGCGCGATCCTGCCCTCGGCCACGGTGATGACGCAGGACGCCGATCTCGCCACGGCCGATCTCGCGCTCGACGGCGAGATCGAGGGCGACAGCATGCTCGATATCCTGCGACGGGCGGATGCCAGTTTTTCAGCCCTGCCGGGGCTTGATCCGAAAGCCCCGCCTGCGCGCTTCCGCAACGGCGAGAGCTTCGTCGTCGATCTCGTGACGCCGCAGCGGCGGCGCTCCGATCGCAACCCGATGGCGCTGAGGGGGCTCGCGGCCGGCGCCGTGCCCCTCCAGCATCTCGACTGGCTGATCGAGGAGCCTGTCCCGGCCGTGGCTCTGCATGGCGCGGGCGTCGCCGTTTCCCTACCGCGTCCGGCGCGCTTTGCGGTTCACAAGCTCATCCTGGCGCAGAAGCGTCCCGCGCATGAGGCGGCCAAAAGCCGCAAGGATCTGGCACAGGCCGCAGCGCTCATCGAAGGGCTGCGGGAATCCGCGCCTTTTGCGCTGGAAGACGCGCTCGATGAAGCGCGTGCGATGGGGCGTGACGGTTGGGAGCGCCCGATCGACCGATCGCTGTCTCAGATCGCCGCACTGACGCGCCAATAGGGCGCGCTGCCGACGCTCGCGATTGCTGCGCCGCACGCCGCATGCCACTCTGTCGCCGCGACGCACCCCTCTCCGAAAGCTCCCCATGGCCAGCCTCACCTCCGTCGATTCCGGCCTCTCGCCGAAGAGCTTGCTAGCCGGTTTTGTCGCCGCCGCGATCGCCGTCGTCGTGTTCCATCAGGGCATGTTCCTGATCCTGAACCTCGCCGGGCTGCTTCCGGCCAAACCATGGAACCTCAGCCCTACCGGCCCGCTCGGCGTGCCGACCTTGCTCAACCAGATGTTCTGGGGCGGGCTCTGGGGCGCGCTGTTTTCCGTCGTCTGGCCGCATCTGCCCGGTCGCGATTTCTGGCTCAAGGGTCTGGTCTTCGGCTGGCTCGGCCCGATGCTGATCGGCAACTGGCTCGTGCTCCCGCTGATCAGGAGCACGCCCTATTTCGCCGGTTTCGTGCCGATGCGCATGCTCGTCAGCGCCTTGATCGCCGGCGCGTTCGGCCTCGGCCTCGGGCTGATCTACGAACAACTGCGCAAGCGCATCTGAGCGCCCGTTTCACCGGTTGTATCCACGATCGGTAAACCCAGCGAGGCGACGCCTTGCATCCATGCAGGCTTTGCGACTGTAATCGGGGAAGCCGCAATCCCCGGTTGCTCTGGAGTCGCCTGTCCTATGTCCGATCCGGTTATCGTCATCGCCCGGGCGCAGGTGCGCCCGGACGCTCGCCACCTGTTCCTTGCCGCAGCTCATGACTGCATCAGTGCGACCCGCCACGAGCATGGCTGCCTCGCCTATGACATGCATGAAAGCGTCAGCCAGCCCGGCCATTTCGTCTGCGTCGAAAGCTGGGAGCAGCGCAGCCACGTCGATGCGCATATGCGCCAGCCTCATCTTCTCGCCTTCCTGAAGGTCGCGGGGGCTTGCGTCACGAAGCCTCCGGTGATCGAAGTGATCGAACCGCGATCGGTCGATCGCCTCTGATCACAGACATCCGGGTTGCACCATCATGCTGCGCGCCACCTCCGTCGTTCGCAAAGCCGCGGTCAAGGCGGACCGCGTCATCGAGACCCTGACGCTCGACCATGACGACCGCAGCCGCCGCCGGCTGGCCCTGAAGGGCGATGCCGGCCTCGACATCCTGCTCGATCTCGACAAGCCGACGGCTCTGAATGACGGCGACGCCGTCAGGCTGGAGGATGGCCGGCTCGTCCTGATCAGGGCCGCCGCGCAGAGCCTGCTGGAGATCCGAGCCGACAACCCGCTGCGGCTGATGCGCGTCGCCTGGCATATCGGCAACCGCCATACCCCGGCCGAGATCACGGCGGACGCGCTCTATATCGAGAACGACCATGTGCTCGCCGAGATGGTGCGCGGGCAGGGCTGTGCGATGACGGTGGTCGAACGGCCGTTCCAGCCCGAGCGCGGGGCCTATGACCACGACCACGCCAATTGCGATCATCCCAGACACGATCACGGCAGCCACGCTCATCACGATCACGCCCATCACGGGCATGAGCACGCCGGCCATGGTCACGCCCATACGCACAACCATGCCGAGGCTCACGCTCACAGCCATGGCGACGATTGCGGCTGCGGGCACGATCACCACGCGAATGACCATGGCCACAAGCATGGCGCGGCGCACGGCCACAAGGGCCATACGCACGATCACTGAGCAGGGCGATGTCCGCTCATCTCCCTTTGATGATCTGGCTGTCGCCGTCCTTCCCGGTCGGCGCGTTCGCCTATTCGCACGGGCTGGAATGGGGTTTCGAATCCGGCGATCTCAGCGACGCCGCGACCCTGAGGGATTGGCTCGACGCGCTCGTCTCGCAAGGCTCGCTTCGCAACGATCTGATCCTTTTCTCGTGCGCGCATCGCGCTGCACATTCTGACGGCGGCGGCCTGACCGAGATCGCCGAGCTCGCGTTGGCGCTGGCGAACTCGGCCGAGCGGCGGCTGGAGACGGTGACGCAGGGCAACGCCTTCGTCGCCGCCTTGCGCGCCGCCTGGCCCTGCGCGGCGATCGAGCGGCTGAGGGCGCTCTGGCCCGGTGACATCGCCTATCCGCTCGCCGTCGGCGTCGCCAGCGCCGGCCACGGCCTGCCGCTGCGCCCGTCGCTGGAAGCCTATGGGCTGGCCTTCGTCGCCAATCTCGTCTCGGCCTCGGTCAGGCTTGGCATCGTCGGCCAGACGGACGGACAGCGCATCACGGCGGCTTTGGTGCCGGCCTTGCATGAGGCGGCCCACGCCGCGGAGGCGGCGTCGCTCGACGACATCGGAGGCTGCTGTTTTCGCTCCGACATCGCCGCTCTCAGGCACGAAACCCAGTATTCGCGGCTGTTTCGCTCATGACCCTCGCCATCGCCGTCCTGCTCTGTCTGCTGCTGCTCGGGATTGCGGCCCTGCACGCCTATTGGGGCGGTGGCGGGTTCTGGCCGGCTGCGAGCGAGCGGGAACTGGTTGCGACCGTGATCGGCCATGCGCAGGCGCGGCGCATGCCGCCGCGCTGGCTCTGCATGCTCGTCGCGGTCGCGATCGGGGTGACGGCGGTCTGGCCCATGCTGCTGGTCGGCGTCGAGCCGGGCGCGCCCGCGCGGCCGCTGATCGTCGCGGTCGGCGTTGCGATCCTGCTGGTTTTTCTCCTGCGCGGGCTGGCCGGCTATTTGCCTGTCTGGCGCAGGCTCCATCCGCAGGAGCCCTTCGCCAGCCATGACCGGCGATTCTACGCCCCGCTCTGCCTGCAAGTCGCTGCGGGTTACGCCATTCTGTTGCTGCAAGGACGCTGACGCATGACACGCTCACCCCACGGCCCGCTGCGCGTCGGCATCGGCGGCCCGGTCGGCTCCGGCAAGACGGCGCTGATGGAGGCGCTCTGCAAGCGCATGCGCGACGGCTACGACATCTGCGCCATCACCAACGACATCTACACCAAGGAGGATGCGCGCCTGCTGACCGTCGCCGGCGCGCTGCCGCAGGAGCGCATCATGGGCGTCGAGACCGGTGGGTGCCCGCATACCGCGATCCGCGAGGATTGCTCGATCAATCTGGCGGCGGTCGAGGAGATGCGGGCCAAGTTCCCGAATCTCGACATGATCCTGATCGAATCCGGCGGCGACAATCTCGCCGCGACCTTCTCGCCCGAACTCGCCGATCTGACGATCTACGTCATCGACGTGGCGGCCGGCGAAAAGATCCCGCGCAAGGGCGGTCCGGGCATCACCCGCTCCGATCTTCTGGTCATCAACAAGACCGATCTCGCCCCCCATGTCGGCGCGGATCTTGCAGTGATGGACCGGGATTCGAAGCTCATGCGCGGCAAGCGGCCCTTCGTCTTCACCAATACGCGTGAGGGCGAGGGCGTCGATGTGGTGGTGGATTTCATCGAGACGGCGGGCGGGCTGAAGGCCGCCCGCCCTGCGGCTTAGGAAGTTAGCGACAGAAACTATCGTGTCATCCTGGACAAGCGGCAAAGCCGCGCAGCTCCGGGATCCATCATAAGGTAGCGACTGCGCTCTAGGATGGATCCCGGCACTCCGCTTCGCTCCGGCCAGGATGACGGAGCATTGGATGTCAGATGATCGAGGACGAAAAGGTGATGGCGATGCGGACGGCGGCGATAGCAGGTTCGATTGTGATCTTGGCGGGGCTATCCGGGCCGGCCTTGGCTCACACCGGCGCGGGCGCGGTTCATGGCTTTGGCGCGGGCCTGCTCCATCCCCTGACGGGCCTCGACCACCTGCTCGCCATGGTCGCTGTCGGCCTCTGGGCCGGGCTGACCGGCGGCCGGGCGCGGCTGGCCTGGCCGCTGGCCTTCGTCGCGATGATGCTCGTCGCTGGCTGGTGGGGCATGACGGGCGCGAGCCTGCCCGGCGTCGAGACCGGCATCGCGGTCTCCATCGTCATCCTCGGGCTGGCCATCGCTTTCCGGGCGACGCCGCCGCTGGCTGCGGGCGCTGCGGCCTGCGCTATCTTCGCGATCTTCCACGGCCACGCCCATGGCGCGGAGTTGCCGCAAGGCGCGAGCGGGCTCGGCTACGCGGCCGGCTTCGTCATCGCCACGGCCGGGCTCCATGGCGCCGGGCTGGTGCTGGCGGAGCAGCTTGCGCGCTATGCGCCAATGGTCGCCCGCGCGCTTGGCGGCGGGCTCGTTCTCGCCGGCGTCGCAATCCTGGCGGGCTAGTTGCGTCGGCTTCGCGTTTTCCTCGGAAAGGGGAGGCGTTCGCTCAACGCGGATCATGAGGTCGGACCTGAAAATCCTGATCGTCGACGCCAGTCCGGTGCGCGCGGCCATTATCGAGGAGGGCCTGCGCGAGGCCGGCTTCACCGATCTCGTGCGCATCGGCGCGACCAACGGGCTCGTCGCCGCGATCGAGCGGCATGACCCGGACGTCGTGGTGATCGACCTCGAGGACCCCAGCCGCGACGCGCTGGCCGACATGTTCCTCGTCTCGAGCCATGTGAAGCGGCCGATCACCATGTTCGTCGACCAGTCCGATTCGGCCTCGATCGAGGCCGCCGTCGAGGCTGGGGTCTCGGCCTATATCGTCGACGGGCTGAAGAAGGAGCGCATGCAGCCGATCCTGCAGACCTGCATCAGCCGCTTCAACGCCTTCCGCAAGCTGCGCGACGAACTCGACGAGGCCCGCTCGCAGCTCGAGGACCGCAAGACGATCGACCGCGCCAAGGGCATCGTGATGCGGCTGAAAGGTCTCTCCGAGGACGAGGCCTACGCCCTGATGCGCAAGACCGCGATGAACGAGAAACGCAAGATCGGCGACATCGCCCGTTCGATCATCACGGCCGCCGAGGTGTTGAAATGACGCTCCACCTCAGGGTCGGCTTCATGCCGCTGGTCGATTGCGCGCTGGTCGTCCTGGCCAGGGACGAGGGTTTTGCCGAGGCCGAGGGGCTCGACCTCGAACTCGTCCGCGAGGTCTCCTGGTCGAACCTGCGCGACAAGCTCAATGTGCGCCTGCTCGACGCCGCCCATATGCTGGGCCCGGCCGCTGTCGCCGCCACGCTCGGTCTCGGTGGGGTCAGGGCTCCGATGGCCGCGCCGATAGCCCTCAATCTCGATGGCGCGGCGATCACCGTGTCGCTGCGGCGCTTCGAGGAGATGGCGCGCCTGGCCGATGGCGACTTGGCCGACCCGTCAGTCTCCGCGCAGGCGCTGGCGACGATGGTGGCGCGGCGCAAGGCGGCGGGGCTGCCGCCTTTGACCTTCGCGGCCGTGTTCGGCTTCTCCAGTCACACCTATCTGCTTTGCGAATGGATGGCCAGGGGCGGCGTCAGGCTCGGCGAGGATGTCCGCTTCGAGGTGGTGCCGCCGCCGCAGACGGTCGAGGCGCTGAGCAGCGGCCGGGTCGATGGCTTCTGCGCCGGCGCGCCGTGGAATGCGGCGGCGGTCGCGGCCGGCGTCGGGGCGATGGTCCATGCCAGCGTCGATCTGCGCCGCGACTGCCCCGACAAGGTGCTGGCCTGGCGCGCCGACGACGCCGATCGCCGCGCCGCGGCCGTCGGCAGGCTCAGCGCCGCCATCCTGCGCGCCAGCGACTGGGCCTGCGATCCCGCCAACACCGAGCGCTTCGCCCGTCATCTCTCCGCATCCGACCGGCTCGCCCTGCCGGTCGAGATCCTCGAACCCGTCCTGCGCTTCGAACTGAGGCAGGGCGCAGGTCGGCCGCCCCGCCAGGTAGACCGCTTCATTCGCTTCGACCGCGCGGCCTTGCGGCCGGATCCCGCCCATGCCGACTGGATTCTGGCAGGCATGGAGCAGGCCGGGCAGATCGTCCGCACGGCAGAGATGGCGGAGCAGGCGCGGGCGGTTTTCAGGCCTGCCCTGTTTCCGGGCAGCGAAAGCTGACCGCCAGAGGCTGCGCATTTTTTGAGCGAATGCGGTCGTTTTGTGCGGCGCAACATTGCGCATCGCTGACGGATCGCGGTTGTCGATCTTCACTCAAGCTGTTGTAATTCAACGAAACTGTTGAACGGAGCGAGTTGGCACGGTCCTTGTAAGGATTGGTGCAACGCGGCCAATGCTGGCCGCGCCCATCCGAACGAATTGCACAGCAACGCCGCTGTCGAAAGGCGCCCTCTGGGCGCGTTTCGCGCGGCGTTTTTCGTGTCGGCGGGTGGCGGGCAAGTGGAATTCAACGAAGCGAGGCATCGATGACGCAGACGATCGAGACCAGGTCCCCGAAAGCCGGCGCGAGCCGCCGCAGGCTGCTGCAGCTCTCGGGCGCGGCTGCCCTGTTCCAGGCCGCGAAGATGGCGCTGCCGGCCGGCGCGTTCGCTCAAAGCGCCGGTCCCGAGGTCAAGGGCACGCGGCTCGGCTACATCGCGCTCACCGATGCTGCTCCGCTGGTCATCGCCAAGGAGAAAGGGCTGTTCGCCAAATATGGTCTGCCCGACATGGACATCGCCAAGCAGGCGTCCTGGGGCGCGACGCGCGACAACATGGCCCTCGGCTTCAAGGCCAACGGCATCGATGGCGGCCACATCCTGCGCCCGAAGACGCATCTCTACTCGACCGGCAAGGTGATGCAGAACAGCCAGCCGCTGCCGATGTACACGCTGCTGAACCTCAACGAGGACGGGCAGGCGATCTCGGTCTCGAACGAATACAAGGACCTCAACGTCCAGAAGGATTCGTCGCCGCTGAAGCTCGCTTTCGAGCGCAAGAAGGCCGCCGGCAAGGAACTCACCGCCGCGATGACCTTCCCGGGCGGCACACACGACCTCTGGATCCGCTACTGGCTCGCCGCCGGCGGGATCGATCCCGACACCGACATCAAGGTCATCGTCGTGCCGCCGCCGCAGATGGTCGCGAACATGAAGGTCGGCAACATGGACTGCTTCTGCGTCGGCGAGCCGTGGAACGAGCAGCTCGTCAACCAGAACATCGGCTACACCGCGCTCACCACCGGCGAGCTCTGGTCGCGCCATCCCGAAAAAATCCTCGGCATGCGCGCCGACTTCGTCGACGCCAACCCCAGGGCGACGCAAGCCATCCTGATGGCCGTGATGGAGGCCCAGATGTGGGCCGACAAGCGCGAGAACCGGCAGGAACTGGCCGAGATCGTCGGCAAGCGGCAGTGGTTCAACGTCCCCACCAACGACATCAACAAGCGCCTGCTCGGCGACATCAACTACGGCAATGGCCGCGAGGTGAAGGGCACCAATCTCCAGATGAAGTTCTGGGGCGAGGGCGGCTCGACCTCCTATCCGTGGAAGTCGCTCGATGCGTGGTTCGTCACCGAGAACATCCGCTGGGGCAAATTCGACACCAACACCGACATCAAGGCGCTTGTCGACAAGACCAACCGCGCCGACCTCTGGCGGGAAGCCGCCAAGACGCTCGGCGTGGCCGGCGCCCCGACGGCCGATACGCGCGGCGTCGAGACCTTCTTCGACGGCGTGAAGTTCGACCCGGCCGCTCCGATGGACTACCTCAAGGCCCTCAAGATCAAGCGGATCGCCTGATCCATGGCCGAGCCGCTGGTCATCGTGGGGAAGGGCATGGCCGCGACGCGGCTGGTTGACGAACTCAGCCAGCGCGCGCTCGGCCGCTATTCCATCGCGGTGATCGGCGAGGAGGGCCGGCTCGCCTACAACCGGGTGCTGCTGTCGCCGCTGCTGGCGGGCGAGATCGCCGCGCCCGACATCGAGCTGAAGCCCGCCGCCTGGTGGAAGGCGCGCGGAGTCTCGACGCTCTACGGCCGCGCGGTCGAAAATATTGACCGTGCCGGCAAGACCGTCATCCTCAGCGACGGGCTCACCCTGCCTTACGGCAAGCTCGTGCTCGCCACCGGCTCCCGGCCGCTGAAGCCACCGTTTCCGGGCGGCGACCTGCCGGGCGTCGCGACATTCCGCGACACGCGCGATGTCGACACGATGCGGTCTTACGCCGGGCGCGGTGCGCGGATCGTCGTCATCGGCGGCGGCCTGCTCGGGCTGGAGGCTGCCTTCGGCCTGTCGAAGGCCGGCGGGAAGGTCACGCTGCTGCATCTGGTCGATCGCCTGATGGAGCGCCAGCTAGACGCTGAAGGCGCGGCCCTGCTCGCCAGCGCCATGGCCGAGCGCGGCGTCGTCGTGCGGCTCAACAGCGCCACCATGGGCTTCGTCGGCACGGACAGGGTCGAGGGCGTCGAACTGCAGGACGGCGCGATCATCCCCGCCGATCTCGTCGTGATCGCCATCGGCGTCCGCCCCAATGTCGAACTGGCGAAGGCCGCCGGGCTCAATGTCAATCGCGGCATCGTCGTCGATGACGCGATGGCCAGCGACGATCCCGACATCTTCGCCATCGGCGAATGCGCCGAGCATCGCGGCAGCGTCTACGGGCTGGTCGAACCGGCCTATGAGCAGGCCCGCGTGCTGGCGACGAACCTTGCCGGCAAGAGCGCGGTCTATATCGGCTCGCTGCTCTCAACCAATCTCAAGGTTTCGGGCGTCGGCGTCTTCTCGGCCGGTGAGTTCGAGGCCGCCGGCGACGCCGAGACGGTCGTGCTGCGCGATCCGGCCTCCGGCATCTACCGCAAATTCGTGCTGCGCGAGGGCCGCCTCGCCGGCTGCGTGCTGGTCGGCGATACCCGCGGCGCGCTGTTCTATCTCGGCCTGATCCGCTCGGGGCAGGACATTTCGGCGATCCGCGCCGACCTGCCTTTCGGCGAGCCCTACTGTGTCCGGAAAGCCGCCTGACATGAGGATCGAAGGCGCGCTCCCCGGCCCCGGCATTCCCGATGCGGCCATCCGCACGACCTGTCCCTATTGCGGGGTCGGCTGCGGCGTCCTGGCGACGCCCGACGGCAAAGGTGGCGCTGCGATCGCCGGCGATCCGGCCCATCCCGCCAATCTCGGCCGGCTCTGCTCCAAGGGCTCGGCGCTGGGCGAGACGCTGGGGTTGGGCAGCCGTGTGCTGCATCCGCTGAAGCGCAATCAGGCAGGCGGCTATGATCGCGTCGATTGGGAGGCAGCGCTCGAAGCGGTCGCCGACGGCCTGAAAGCGATCATCGCGAAGGATGGCCCCGAGGCGGTCGCCTTCTATCTCTCCGGCCAGTTGCTGACCGAGGACTACTACGTCGCCAACAAGCTGATGAAGGGCTTCATCGGCTCGCCCCATGTCGACACCAATTCGCGGCTCTGCATGTCCTCGACGGTGGCCGGCCACAGGCGCGTGCTCGGCTCCGACACGGTGCCCGGCAATTACGAGGATCTCGATTGCGCCGACCTGATCGTGCTGGTCGGCTCCAACACGGCCTGGTGCCATCCGGTGCTGTTCCGCCGCATGCAGCAGAACAGGACGGAGCGCGGGGCCAAACTCGTCGTCATCGATCCGCGCGTCACGGCCACGGCCGAGGACGCCGACATGGTGCTGCCGCTGAAGCCCGGCTCCGACAGCGTCCTCTTCGCCGGGCTGCTGGTGCATCTGAACGACGCCGGCCTGACCGACCAGACCTATCTCGCCCGCCATGTCGCGGGCTTCGAGGAGGCGCTGGAAAACGCCCGCGCGATTGCGCCCGACCTCGCCACGATCGCGCGCCGCACCGGGCTGACGATGGCCGAGATCACGGCCTTCTATACGCTGTGGGCCGGTACGCCCGCCGTCGTCACCGCCTGGAGCCAGGGCGTCAACCAGTCGGCGCAGGGCACCGACAAGGTCTCGGCGATCCTGCATTGCCACCTCGCCACGGGCCGCATCGGCCGACCGGGCGGCGGGCCGTTCTCGCTCACCGGCCAGCCCAACGCCATGGGCGGGCGCGAGGTCGGCGGGCTCGCCAATATGCTCGCCGCCCATATGGGCTATTCGGCCCCCGAGATCGACCGCGTCCGCCGCTTCTGGAATGCGCCGAACATGGCTAAAGCCGAGGGCCTCAAGGCCGTCGCCATGCTCGATGCAGTGGCCGACAAACGCATCAAGGCATTCTGGGTGATGGCGACGAACCCGGCCGTCTCGCTGCCGCGCGCCGACCATGTCATGGCCGCGCTGCGGGGGCTCGAGCTCTTCGTCGTCTCCGAGAACGTGCTCTCCAACGACACGCTGACTGCGGGCCCGCATCTCATCCTGCCCGCCGCCGCCTGGGGCGAGAAGGACGGCACGGTCACCAATTCCGAGCGCCGCATCTCGCGCCAGCGCGCCTTCCTGCCTTTGCCGGGCGAGGTGAAGCCCGATTGGTGGATCGTCAGCGAGGTCGCGCGACGCCTCGGATTCGAACACGGGTTTGGCTACCGCCAAGTCTCGGAGATCTATGCCGAGCACGCCGCGCTTTCGGCCTTCGAGAACACCGGAACGCGCGATTTCGACATTGGCGCCCATGCCGCTCTCTCGAGCCGCGCCTATGACTCGCTCAAACCCGTGCAATGGCCGGTCCCCGTCGGCCAGCCGGCCGGAACGCCGCGCCTTTTCGCCGATGGCGGCTTCTTCACGGCGGATGGCCGCGCGCAGATGAAGCCGCTCGCCATGCCGGCGCTGGCGGCCGCGACCAGCGAAGCGTTTCCGCTGCTGCTGAACACGGGCCGCGTCCGCGACCATTGGCACAGCATGACGCGCACGGGTCTGAGCCCGCGCCTGTCGGCCCATATCAGTGAGCCGACCGTTCATGTGCATCCGGTCGACGCCACCGGTCATGGACTGACCGAAGGCGGCTTCGCCCGCATCGCGAACGCCCATGGCGCGGTCGTGCTCAAGGTCGCGCTCGACGCCGGCCTTAAGCCCGGCTCGCTCTTCGCGCCGATCCACTGGTCGGCGCAGACCGCTTCGCATGCCCGCATCGGCGCGGCCGTCCAGCCGGCCTGCGATCCGTTCTCCGGCCAGCCCGAGATGAAGGCGACGCCATCGGCGATCGCGCCCGTGACTTACGCCTCGCAGGGCTTCGTCCTGTCGCGCGAGAGCTTTGCGCTGCCAGAAGGAAGCTGGTGGGCGAAGGTCGCGGTCGAGGGCGGCGAGGGCCGGCTCTTCGCCAGCGACGCATCCATCGAAAGCTGGATGGAGCATCTCCGTGCGGCCTTCGGCACGGTCGGCCTTGCCGAGATGATCGACCGGAAGGCCGGGCTCTATCGCTGCGCGGTGACGCAAGGCGGCAGGCTGGTCGCAGCGCTTTTCCTCGCGCCCGCCGGCCGTGCGCCGCTCTGGGACACGGTCAAGGCGAGCTTCGCCGATGACGCTGCCGTCCCTGAGAACCGGCTCGCCCTGCTCGCCGGCCGCGCGCTCGACGGCGCGGGCGATCCCGGCCCGACCGTCTGCGCCTGCTTCGGCGTCGGCCTCAACGTCATCCGCGCGGCTTTCGCCAGCGGCGGGGCGCTCAGCCCTGAGGATATCGGCCGCCAGCTCAAGGCCGGCACGAATTGTGGTTCATGCCTGCCGGAAATCCGGCGACTCGGCGCGCAGATGCGCGAGACGGCAGCCGCATGAGCATCGCTTACGACGAGACCAACCAGAGGAGATCCGAGATGGGTCAGGCTGTCCTGAAGACCGCGACGACGGGCGCGAAGGTCGTCGCGCTTCCGACCATGCAGGCCGAGGTGGTGGCGCTTCCCGCCATCGTTTCAAAGCCGCTGTTCGAGCGCGTGTCGCCCTGGCTCAGGTCGGTTCTCGTCAATGTGCTGCCGCCGCTGGTGACGGTCGCGCTGATGCTGCTGTTCTGGGAGATCGCGGCGTCGGGTCCGCAGTCGTCGCTGCCGCCCCCCTCCAGGATCTGGACGGAGGCCAGGGACCTCATCGTCGAGCCCTTCTTCTGGGCGGGCTCGCAGGATATCGGGCTCGGCTGGCGCATCCTGGTTTCGCTCCAGCGCGTCGCCATCGGCTTCAGCCTCGCGGCGGTCGTCGGCATCCTGCTCGGCGCGCTCGTCGGCCAGTCGGTCTGGGCGATGCGCGGTCTCGATCCGGTCTTCCAGGTGCTGCGCACGGTGCCGCCGCTGGCCTGGCTGCCGCTGTCGCTGGCCGCCTTCCGCGACAGCCAGCCCTCGGCGATCTTCGTGATCTTCATCACCGCGATCTGGCCGGTGATCATCAACACGGCGGTCGGCATCCGCAACATCCCGCAGGATTACCGCAACGTCGCGCAGGTGCTGCGGCTGAACCAGGTCGAGTTCTTCTTCAAGGTCATGGTGCCCTCGGCCGCGCCTTACATCTTCACCGGGCTTCGCATCGGCGTAGGCCTGTCCTGGCTCGCCATCGTCGCGGCCGAGATGCTGACCGGCGGCGTCGGCATCGGCTTCTTCATCTGGGATGCGTGGAACTCGTCGCGCCTGTCCGACATCATCGTGGCGCTCGTCTACATCGGCGTCGTCGGCTTCGTGCTCGACAAATTCGTCGCCTTCATCGGCACCGTGGTCACCCGCGGCGCGATCGTGAACTGAGGAGAGCCGATATGAGCGCGCCCTATCTGAAGATCGACCATGTCGACAAGCGCTACCAGCGCGGCTCGGCGACCACCGAGGTCCTCAAGGACATCAACCTCGTCATCGACAAGGGCGAGTACGTCTCGGTCATCGGCCATTCCGGCTGCGGCAAGTCGACCCTGCTCAACATCATAGCGGGGCTGACCCCGGTCAGCGCCGGCGCGGTGCTGCTGGAGGACCGCGAGGTCTCCGAGCCCGGCCCGGAGCGCGCGGTGGTGTTCCAGAACCACTCGCTGCTGCCCTGGCTGACCGTTTACGACAACGTCGCGCTGGCGGTGAACAAGGTCTTTGGCTCCAGGAAGACCAAGGCGCAGCGGCATGACTGGATCATGCACAATCTCGACCTCGTCCAGATGGGTCATGCGAAGGACAAGCGCCCGGCCGAAATCTCGGGCGGCATGAAGCAGCGCGTCGGCATCGCGCGTGGCCTGGCGATGGAGCCCAAGATCCTGCTGCTCGACGAGCCTTTCGGCGCGCTTGATGCGCTGACCCGCGCGCATCTGCAGGATTCGATCATGCAGATCCACGCCTCGCTGGGAAACACCATGATCATGATCACCCATGACGTCGACGAAGCGGTGCTGCTCTCGGACCGGATCGTGATGATGACCAACGGCCCCTCGGCCCGCATCGGCGAGGTGCTGGACGTGCGGCTGGAACGCCCGCGCAAGCGGCTCGATCTGGTCGCCGACCGCACCTACATCGCCGCCCGCGAGGCGGTGCTGAAGTTCCTCTACGAGCGCCACAGGTTCGTCGAGGCGGCTTGAGCGCTTTACCCGACCGCCACTCGTCATTGCGAGGAGGCGCAGCCGACGAAGCAATCCAGGAGGTCTCGCGCAATCCTCCTGGATTGCTTCGCTCCGCTCGCAATGACGGACAGCGAAGAGCACAACAGCCATGAGCGACGATTTCACTCCCGACCAGAAGCGCTATCTCGAAGGCTTCATGTCCGGCATGCAGTCCGCCCGCGCCGCGCGTGGCCTGGGCCCGCTCGGCGGCGCGCCGGGTGCGGGCGGCGCGGCTGCGCCATCGGGCCCTGACCGGCAGCATCAGGAGGCGCAGGCGAAGACGGTCGCCGCCGGGGGCAAGCTCGTTGACCAGGAGAAGTGGAAGGCGGCCGAACACCCCTTCGACGCCTATGCGCGCTTTAAGGCGCAGGCGGAAGCTGGAACCTATCCCAAACCCGACGACAATTTCCGCTGGCGCTATCACGGTCTGTTCTACGTGGCCCCGGCCCAGAACAGCTATATGTGCCGCCTGCGCATCCCCAATGGCATCCTCAAGGCCTGGCAATTCGCAGGCGTCGCCGATCTGGCGGAGCGGCTCTGCGGCCCCTACAGCCACGTCACCACCCGCGCCAACCTGCAGGTCCGCGAGATCCCGGCCGAGAACGCCCCGGCCTTGATCGAGGGGCTGGCCGATCTCGGCCTGACCGCCAAGGGCTCGGGCGCCGACAACATCCGCAACGTCACAGGCTCCGCAACTGCCGGGATCGACCCGCTCGAACTGCTCGACACGCGGCCCCATGCCCGCGCCTGGCACCATCACATCCTCAACGACCGCGCGCTCTATGGGCTGCCGCGAAAATTCAACGTCGCCTTCGACGGCGCGGGCTCGATCGCCACCCTTGAAGACACCAACGACATCGGCTTCCAGGCGATCGACGTCATGGACGGCGCGTCCTTCGACGGCCAGCCGGTCGAACCCGGCATCTGGTATCGCCTCGCGCTCGGCGGCATTACCGGCCATCACGATCTCGCCCGCGACACCGGCGTCATCGTCGCGCCGTCGGATACGGTCGCGGTCGCCGATGCCATCGTGCGCGTCTTCATCGCCAATGGCGACCGCACCAACCGGGCGAAGTCGCGCCTGAAATACGTGCTCGACGCTTGGGGCTTCGAGAAATTCCTCGCTGCCGTCGAGGAGAAGCTCGGCCGCAAGCTCATCCGGCTCGAAGCGAGCTTCGTGAAGCCGCGCCCTTCTTACGACCGGCTCGCCCATATCGGCGTGCATCGCCAAAGCCAGCCGGGCCTGAACTGGGTCGGCGTCGCGCTCCCTGTCGGCAAGCTCACGGTCGCTCAGATGCGGACGATCGCGGAGATCTCGCAGGCTTGTGGCGACGGCGACATCCGCCTCACCGTCTGGCAAAACCTGCTGATCTCCGGCGTGCCGGACGCCAAGGTGGATGACGTCGTCGCCAATCTTCAGGCCGTCGGGCTCTCGGCCGAGACCTCGATCCTGCGCGCCGGCTTGATCGCCTGCACCGGCGCGACGGGCTGCAAGTTCGCCGCCGCACACACCAAGGAGGATGCGCTCGCCATCGCCGCCCATTGCGAGCCCCGCATCACGCTCGATGCGCCCGTCAACATCCACCTGACCGGCTGCCACCACTCCTGCGCCCAGCACTATATCGGCGATCTCGGGCTGATCGGCGCAAAAGTGCCGGTCAACGAGGATGGCGACACGGTGCCGGGCTACGACGTGCTGGTCGGCGGCGGCTATGGCGTCGATGGCGGCATGGCGAGGCCCTTCCGCGAGAAGGTGCGCGCCGAGGAGGCCCCGGCGCTGGTCGAGGCGATCCTGCGGACCTGGGCGACCCATCGTGCCGCGCCGGACGAGAGCTTCGTCGCTTTCGCGCGGCGGCACGACATGGAGGCCTTCAGGGCGCTGGTGGCCAGCACCGGAGACGCGGCATGACCGTCCAGACGCCCAATCCGCTCGTCCAGGTCCTGCCCGAGACCGCGCCCTTCAGCGAGGAGCAGCGCTCCTGGCTGAACGGCTTCTTCGCCGGCCTGCTCTCGCTCGACAATGCCGGCGTCAAGGCGCTGTCCGCCGAAGAGAACGCCGCCGTGATGGGGCAGGCCGAGGATGACGGCGCGCCCTGGCACGATCCGGCGATGGAATTGCCCGAGCGCATGAAGCTCGCCGAGGGCAAGCCGCTGCCGCGAAAACTCTTCGCGGCGATGGCGCAGCAGGATTGCGGCCAGTGCGGCTATGTCTGCGAGACCTATTCCGCCGCGATCGCCGAGGGCAAGGAGCCTCGCCTCAACCTGTGCGCACCCGGCGGCAAGGACACGTTGCGCGCGCTGAAGGCGCTGGTCGTGGAGGGCGGCGCGGCCCTGGCCGCCACGCCCGCCGAGGCAGCGCCCGCGACGCCGGCCGGCCCGCTCGGCCGCTGCCGCGAAAACCCGGCGCTCGCGACCTTCCTGTCACGCCGCAAGCTCAATGGCGAGGGCTCGCAGAAGGAGACCTGGCATGTCGAGTTCGACCTCGAGGAATGCGGGCTCGACTACATCGTCGGCGACGCCTTCGGCATCGTCGCCCGGAACGATCCGCGCCTCGCCGACGCCATCATCGCCCTGCTCGGCGCGCGGCCGGACGCCGTCATCAACGGCAAGACCCTGCGCGAGGCGCTGGTAGCAGATGTCGCGCTCGGCCCCGCGCCCGACGCCCTGTTCCAGCTGATCTCCTATGTCACAGGCGGGGAGACGCGCGCAAAAGCCAAGCGGCTGGCGGCGGGCGAGGACCCCGACGGCGACCTCGACAGGCTCGATGTGCTGGGCACGCTGCATAAATTCGGCCAGGCCAAGCTCTCGGCGGAAGCCTTCGTCGAGGCGCTCGATCCGTTGCAGCCCCGGCTTTACTCGATCTCGTCCTCCTGCATCGCCACGCCCGGCCGCATCTCGCTGACGGTCGACACGGTGCGTTACAAGATCGGCACCCGCCCGCGCTGGGGCGTGGCGTCCACCTTCCTTGGCGAGCGCGTCCAGCCCGGCGACAAGGTCCCGGTCTATGTCCAGCGGGCGCACGGGTTCGGTCTGCCGGCGGATCCGGCGACGCCGGTCATCATGTGCGGGCCCGGCACGGGCGTCGCCCCGTTCCGCGCCTTCCTGCACGACCGCAGGGCGACGAAGGCGCCGGGGAAAAACTGGCTCTTCTTCGGCCACCAGCGCCGCGCCAGCGATTTCTTCTACGAGGACGAACTCACCGCCATGAAGGAGGAGGGCGTCCTGACCAACCTGACGTTGGCCTGGTCGCGCGACGGCGCCGAGAAGATCTACGTCCAGGACCGCATGCGCGAGCGTGGCGCGGAACTCTTCGCCTGGCTGGAGCAGGGCGCACATTTCTACGTCTGCGGCGACGCCAGGCGCATGGCCAAGGATGTCGAGCGGGCGATGGTCGATGTCGTGGCGCAGCACGGCAGGCGCTCGGCGGACGAGGCGGTGGCCTATGTCGCGGCCCTCAGGAAGGCCGGGCGCTATCAGGCGGATGTGTATTGATGAGCGCGTAACGCGCTATCCGTCTTTGCGAGCGCAGCGAAGCAATCCAGCGTCTCGCGCCGACCTCTGGATTGCTTCGCTGCGCTCGCAAAGACCAGGGGGCGGCGCTATAAAGCGAGATCAGAGTATAGGTCACGCCAAGCCGGGTTCATACTTTCAATCAGTCCGAGCTTTTTGGCTCGCGAACCAGCCTTGATCTGCTTTTCCCGCGCAATCGCGTCGTCCATCCGATCGTAGCGATCGTACCAGACCAAGTGCTTGCAGCCATACCGTGAAGTGAAGCCGGGTATGACAGCCTCCCGATGCTCCCATGCCCGCCGGCCGAGATCGGACGTCACGCCGACATAGAGTGTTCCGTTGCGCTTGTTGGCCATGATGTAGACGGCTGGCTCGCGCATCGCGTGATGGCCTTGGTTGGCTCCCCGAATTTTAAGGCCTGACCAAAGCGTCGTCGAGCACTATCCGTCTTTGCGAGCGTAGCGAAGCAATCCAGAGGGCGTATAGCAAGACGCTGGATTGCTTCGCTACGCTCGCAAAGACGAGTGATCAAATGATCCGCCGCCTCAACCAGCCGCCGACCTGCTCCACCGCCACCACCAGCGCGAACACCGCCAGGATGATCGTCAGCGCCGTGTCGTAGTCGAACAGGTCGAACGCCACCTTCAGCTCGACGCCGATGCCGCCGGCCCCGACCAGTCCGAGCACGACCGAGGCCCGGGTCGCCTTCTCGACGCAGAACAGCGAGGTCGCGATGAAGGAGGGCATGGCGTTGGGCACGACGGCGGAGAAGATCAGCCCGGTCTTGTTCGCGCCGATGGTGGAGAGCGCCTCGCGTGGGCCCTTGTCGGTTTCCTCCATCGCCTCGGCGAAGAAGCGCCCGGCATAGCCGATCGTGTCGATCATCAGCGCGAGCACGCCCGCTGCGGGCCCGAGCCCCACCGCGATGACGAAGAACAGCGCCCAGATCAGGTCAGGCACCGTGCGGAAGAAGGCGATCAGCCCGCGCGCCAGCGTCCGGACGATCGGATGGGGCGAAAGCCCGTCCGCCGCCAGAACCGCCAGCGGAAAGCTCAGGATCAGCCCGAGCACGCAGCCCGAGACCGCCATCTGGAAGGTCGTCGCCAGCGAGGACAGGATCTGCTCGAGGCGCGAGAGATCGGGCGGAAACATCCGGGTCAGGATGTTGCCCATATAGGGAATGCCCCGGACCAGTTTTTCCGCCGACAGCTCCGAGCCCGAGAACGACCAGACGACCAGCGCGATCGCCAGGAACGAGCCCATGAAGGCGACCGCGCTCGGCCGTGCGAAACGGTCGGGCCGGCCGGGCAGGGCGGGCGAGAGGCTCATGCGGACACCGTGACGGGGGAGGGTGCGGCCGCCTCCGGCTCGAAGGCAGGCTCCGGCGCTTCGAAGAAAGCGGCGAGTTCGGCTTCCGAGCAGGCTTCGGCCCGCCGGTCGAGCGCGATGCCGCCATCGGCGAGGCCGACGATCCGGTCGGCGAAGCGGCGGGCATGGGCCATGTGGTGAGAGACGAAGACCAGCGTCAGCCCCTTGTCGCGGGTCAGCCGGAACAGCAGCTCCATGATCTCGCGTCCCGCGCGCGGGTCAAGCGAGGCGTCGGGCTCGTCGGCCAGCACGAGTTCCGGCCGCTGCATCAGCATGCGCGCGATGGCGACGCGCTGCGACTGGCCGCCCGACAGCGAATCGGCGCGCTGCATCGCCTTCTCGGCCAGGCCGACGGCGTCGAGGCAGGCCATCGCCTCCTCGCGAATCGCGGCCGGAGCCAGCGCCTGCGACCATGTCCGCGGCCCGGAGCGGCGCGACTGCACGCCATGGACCACATTGCTCAGCGCGCTGATCCGGGCGACAAGGTTGTGCTTCTGGAAGACGACGCCGACGCGCGACCGGAAGCGCTTGAGCCGCGCGCCGCGCAACGTGCCGACCTCCTCGCCGAGAACGGAAATCCGGCCTGAATCAGCCTCGGCCAAACGCACGACCATGCGCAGCAGCGTCGATTTGCCGGTGCCGTTGGCCCCGATCAGCGCGAGCGACTGCCCGGCTGGAACGGTCAGGTCGAGTCCCGAGATGACGCTGCGCGCGCCGAAGCTCTTGTTCAGCCCGGAGATGGCGACGACGGGCGCCTGCGCGCCCGCCATCAGGGTCGAGACCGGCTGCGACAAGCCCGTCACTCGATGAACTTGGTGAACTCGGTGATGCCGATCGTCGCATAGATCGCGCGGACATAATCGTAGTCGGCGTCCTTGACCTCGGGCAGGAAGACGCCGCCGAGGAATTTGCGGTTGTCGTCGGTGCCGGTGGTGACGGCCTTCATCAGCTCCGCGCCATGGTCGAGGAAGACCTTTTTGATCTTCGCGACGGTTTCGGGCTTCACCTTGGGGCTGGCGATCATCACGTCGTTGGGCAGGTCGCGGCCGCGCGCCACGACGGCGAAGCCCGTCTTCGTGTCGGATTCGCGGATGCGCTGGAGATGGGTCAGGTTGAGGCCGATGGCGGCGATGTCGCCGCGCTTCATCGCCTCGACCGCGACGTTGCGCTTCACGAAGACCGGCTTGTAGTCGACATTGTATTTCAGGCCGAAATCGGCGAGCGCCTGCGCGGGGCCGAGATGCTGCGAGGTCGAGCCGATCTCGCCAAACGAGATTGTCTTGCCCTTGAGATCGGCGACCGACTTGATCGGCCCGCTCGCCAGCACGGCGATCTGGCTGAAATAGTCGGGACGCTGCCAGCCGACGACCGGCACGGCCTGGGTGCGGGCCTTGAACACGACATATTCGGCGGGGCCCGTCAGCACGAAATCGAGCTGGCCGGCCGACATCGCTTCGACGGCGGCGGTGCGACCCGAAACCGCGAAGAACTGCACCTTGAGGTCGGTGAGCTTCTCGAAGGCGGCCTTGAACGGGCCGAACTCGCGCTGGAGAGATTCCGCGCCGTCGATATCGGTCACGGCGAAGCGGATCGTCTCCTGCGCCTGCACGGGTGCAGCGAGGGCAAGCGTCGCGCCAAACAGCGCCAAGGCCAGCGGCTTGAACATGGTCGTCCTCCCTTTGTGGATCAGGAGGCGCTAGAGAGGCCGCGCGACGGCGCGGTGACGACTGTACGACGGTTCAATGACGTTCACCGTCATCGCCCTGTCATGCTGGCTCAGCATGGCGCACGGCCTGACATCACAGACGAACGGAGCCGCGCGTGGCGATCCTGATCCGGAACGGCGAGGCGCTTTTGCCCGAGGGCCTGATGCGCGCCGATATCGCCATCGCCGAAGGCGTCGTTAAAGCCATCGACGATGTTTCTGGCGGCCCTGCGCTCAGGCTGGACGCTGCCGGCCTGCTCGTCCTGCCGGGTCTGGTCGACATCCATGGCGACGCTTTCGAGCGGCACATCATGCCGCGCCCGAAGGTTTCCTTCGACATCGACCTCGCCCTGCGCGACGCAGACCGCGCCTTGCTGGCGAGCGGCATCACCACGGCCTTCCATGGCGTCACCTGGTCCTGGGAGCCCGGCCTGCGCAGCGCGGACAACGCCCGCGCGCTGCTGGCCGCGATCGAGCGGCTGCGGCTGGACCTCGGCGCGGACACCCGCTTCCATCTGCGCCACGAGACCTTCAATCTCGACGCCGAGCCCGAGATCATCGACTGGCTGGCTCAGGGCCGCGTCGGCGTTCTCGCCTTCAACGATCACACCGAGGGCACGCTGAAGACCCGTCACCGGCCCGACAAGGTCGGCAAGATGGTCGAGCGCTCAGGTCTCACCGCCGAGGGCTTCGCCGAACTGGTCGAGCGCGTCTATGCGCGCAAATCCGAAGTGCCCGGCTCGCTGGAGCGGCTGGCTGCGGCGGCGCGCGCGGCCGGCGTGCCGATGCTCTCCCATGACGACATGACGCCCGACATGCGGCGCTGGTTCAGGGGACTCGGCGTGACTGTCGCCGAATTCCCGATCGACGAGGCCACCGCGCGCGAGGCCGCCGCCCATGGCGAGCCGATTGTGTTCGGCGCGCCCAATGTCGTGCGCGGCGGCTCGCATACCGGCTGTCCCTCGGCGGAGGAGATGGTGCGCGAAGGGCTCTGCACCATCCTCGCCTCGGACTACTACTATCCCGCGCTGGCGCTCGCGCCCTTCCTGCTGGCGCGGCGCGGCGTGGCTTCCTTCGCCGATGCCTGGCGGCTGGTCTCGCAGGCTCCCGCCGAGGCGCTCGGCTTGGCAGATCGCGGCGTCATCGCGCCGGGCAAGCGCGCCGACATCGTACTGGTCGAGGACGCAAGCCAGCCGCGTGTCGTCGCCACTATCGCGGGCGGCAGGCTCGTCCATCTCGCCGACCAGCGCGTGCTCGCCGGGTGAGCGCGCCTCAGGCGGCGCGCCCGTCGAAGGGAACGATCTCGATCCCGGCGCGGTCGATCTCCTCGACGCAGTTGAGGTTGATATAGATCGCGTCTTTCCCGGCATGCTCGGAATAGGGCTGCATCCCGCAGGTCCGGCAGAAGCGATGCACGATCGCGTGGCTGTTGAAGGTGTAGGCCGCGCTCGCCTCGGGCGCCGTCAACAGCGTGAAGCGCTCCGTCGGAACCGCGCTGAGCACAGCCCCCTTGCGGGCGCAGAGCGAGCAGTTGCAGGTGACGGCCGCGCTGACCGCGCCCTCCAGCGCGAAGGCGACGCGGCCGCAATGGCAGCTTCCATGGTAGATCATGCCGGTCTGCGTCAGAGTTTCGCCGCCAGCGCCGCGAGTTGGTCGGCACACTGGCCCCAGCCCTCATGGAAGCCCATTTTTTCATGCGCCTCGCGATCCTCGGCGCTCCAGTGGCGCGCGCGGGCGGTGTAGCGCGTCTTGCCGCCTTCCTCAGTGAAGGTCATGATCGCCGTCATGAAGGGTTTTTCCGACGGAACCCAGGCGCTGGTATAGGCGTCGGTCGTGACCAGCTTCTCGTCCTGGACGACTTCGAGATAGACGCCGTGCACCGGCATGTCCTCGCCTTCGGGCGACCGCATCGTGACGTTGAAGGAGCCGCCCGGCCGCAGGTCGACTTCGGCATGCGTGATCGTATAGGGCAGGGGGGAAAACCACTGCTTCATCAGTTCAGGCTCGCTCCAGCAGCGAAACAGGTTTGCGCGCGGGGCGTCGATCAGCCGCGTCAGGACCAGTTCATGCTCGGAGCCGGGTGATGTCGTTGTCATGGGCAAATACTCTTTTGCGTTGATGTTGCGGCGTCTGTGAACCGGTTCTTGATCGACTTGCCGGTCGGCTCTTGCAATTACCTGACAGACAATCGAGCCATGAGAGCCAGTGTGCGAAGCTGCCGGGTCAGCGGGCATCCTCGCGCCGCGCGGGGAGGCGATCGACATGATGCAGGCGACCATCGGCAGTCCGTCGCGTCGGCGCGTCCTCGTCACGGGGGCGAGCCGCGGGCTGGGCCTGGCGATCGCGCGGGGCTTTGCCGGCCAGGGCGCGGCGCTCGCCCTGAACGGCCGTGACAGGGCGGCTCTGGAGGCGGTCGCGGCGACCCTGCGTGCCGGCGATGCGCCTGTCGTGATCGCGCCGGGCGATGTCGCGCGTGACGCGCCGGCGATCGTCGCGGCGGCGGCGGGCCTCGGCGGGCTGGACGTCGTCGTCCACGCGGCCGCGCTGCGCGACCGCCGCCCAACCGCCGAACTCGATGCGGACGCATTCTCCGCGCTGCTCGACGCCAACCTGACAGGCGCCTACGCCATCGCCCGCGCGGCGATGTCGCATCTGGCCGCCTCGCCCGCGGGCCGCCTCGTCTTCGTCACCTCGATCGCGGCCAAGGTCGCCCGCGCCGGAGACCCGGCCTATGCGGCGGCCAAGGGCGGGCTTGCGGCGCTGACGCGGTCTCTCGCCGTCGAGTTCGGCTCGGACTCGCTGACAGTGAACGCGGTCGCGCCGGGCTTCTTCGCGACCGAGGCCAACCGGGGTCTCGTGGCCGACCCCGCGATCGCGCGCTTCATCGACATGCGGGTGCCGCTGCTGCGCTGGGGCCGGCCGGAGGAGATCGCGCCCGCAGTGCTGTTTCTGGCCTCTCCGGAGGCGAGCTACGTCAATGGCGTCACCCTTACTGTCGATGGCGGCCTCAGCGCGCGGATGTGAGCGCCGGGTTCAGCCGGGCGGCGGCGTCGGCTTCAGCCGCATGATTTCGCGCGTCGCCTCGTCGCACGCGTACCAGAGCCCGGTTCGCAGCGAGCCCGGCGTCACGTCCTGCGGCAGCACGAAAACGCTCTGCACGGTGAAGAAGGACAGGACCCCGACCGGCGTGTCGAAGACGAGGGTCAATCCGGGCTCGTGCGGCTCGGGCAGCGGTTCGCGCGCATCCGCGCCATAGCGCAGCCGCAGCGCCTGTTCGGCGCGGTCGATCCGCGGCCTCAGCGCCGGCCTTGTCCATTGCTCGATGCGGAGCTGGTTGAGCAGGGCGCCGCCGACGCGCCAGGGGTCGCGCATTCGCGAGAGCAACCCGCCCTCATGGCCGAGGCCCGCCAGCATGTCCCAGCCCCGCGCGATATCGGGCACGCCGGCCAGGAATTCGCGCATCACCATGGCGAAGAGCCATTGACCGCTTGGACTGAGCGAGACCATCCGCCAGTCGGCGCCGAAGACCATCCCCGGCAGCGGCTCGTGAGCCGCCAGCACGCGCTCGACCACGGCGGGCGTCCGGAGCATGGCGTCGTTGGCCGGAATCGGCTCCTCGCCTGTCACGGCGAAGCCCGCGCTGTGCAGGGCGGCGTTGCGGATCGAGACCGGCGCGGAGGTCTCGCTCATCCAGTTCAGGATCAGGTCGCGGCTCGGGCGCGAGCGCCCGGTCTCGACGAAGCTGACATGGCGCTGGGAGATGCCGAGCCGCAGCGCCAGATCGAGCTGCGACGCGCCGATGCTCGCGCGGGCGTCGCGAAGGACCTCGCCGATCGTCCGGCGCGGTTGCCGCATGGCGAGTTTCATGGCGCGCTCCCTGCAACCCGAGGGTGCGAGAGGATCGTGGCCGCCACGCGGAAGGGCAAATCAAAAAATGTGACGGCATCGATAAGGCCGCGCTGCATGCAGCGCACGGGGCGATACCGATGGAAACCAAAAGGCCCGCCGCCAGACAAATGCGGGAAGCATGACGCACCTAGGCTCCAGCCATCCGGAATGGCCCCAAGGAGTCCGTCATGAAACTGTCCCGTCTGGTGCTGCCGATCGTGATGCTCGCGGTTCTGCCCGCCGCCAACATGATCGCCACCGCGTCCTCGGCGTCCGGCGAGCCGCCAAAGGCGCAGCTTGCCCAGCTCCGCCCCGTTGGACCGGAACCGGCGCAATTCGACTTCGGTCCGTCCGGTCCAGGCGAACATGGCATGCCCCATGGCCGGCTTTCCGGTCCCCCATCGGGGCTCTTCGCGATGAGCGGGCCGGCCGGCATGCGCGCATCGCCAAAGGCGTTCTGCGAGGGGCGTATCCATGTCGAGGCCGGCATCCGCGCGCATCTGCGCAGCCGCCTGAAGCTCGATCCCGGCCAGCGCGAGGCCTGGGTCAGGATGGAAGCGCTGGTCGAGCCGATCGACCTGCGCGCCCGCGAACTCTGCGCCACACTGCCCGCCGAAGTCGCCGGGCCACCGGCCGCGCCCGAAAAACTCGCCTTCGCGGAAAAGCAGATCGGTCTGCGGCTTGAGATGGTGAAGGCGTTGCAGACCCCGTTCCGCGAATTCTATCAGACGCTGACCGCCGAGCAGCGCGCGGTGCTCGACCGGCCGCCGATGATGCGCTGAGCGCACCGGCCCTCGCGGTGGCGCGGGCCGTCATGCCGGCTGGTCAGGGCGCCGTCAGAGCTTCTTGCCGTCCTTGCCGTATTGCTTCAGGAAAGCCGTGAGATCCGCGATCTCCTTGTCATTCTTGATCCCGGCGAAGACCATCTTGGTGCCCGGAATCTTGGCCTTCGGGTCCTTGATGTAGTCGGCGAAGACGGGCTCGTCCCAGGTGATCGCGGCGTTCTTGTTGGCGGGCGAGTAGCTGTAGCCCTCGACGGTGCCCGACACGCGGCCGAACAGGCCGTTGAGCTGGGGGCCGACGCCGTTCCTGGCGGTTTCGCCGAGCTGGTGGCAGGCGCGGCACTTGTTCCAGGAGCGCTCGCCGGCGGCGATGTCCTGCGCGAATGCCGGCGCTGCCGAGAGCGTGGTCAGCAGGAGGGTGGCGGAAATCAGGCGTCTCATGCGGCGTCCTTCGTTTCGGTTTCGTCCAATGTGAATAAGGCGCGCGTCGCCGCGCGGCCAGCCGCGCCACAGGCGCGAATGGTCGCGGGCGCGTCAGGACGCGATGACCTCAGGAAAACATGTCGGCGGTGATGCCGGCATACCAGCCCATGTTCTCCGCCTGGGTTTCCTTGCGCAGTTCGTCGCTCTCGCCGGGCTTGGAGACGAAGGTCTCCGTCGCGGTGATCTTGCCGTCCTTCGGCTCGTAGCGCCCCCCGACCTTGATCGCGTCGTCGGTGTCGACCAGCGACCAGCAGGTGTTGACGTAGCGCGCCGGGAAGGTGCGGGCGTTGGTCAGCTCGCCCCGGATCACCATGGCGGCCACCTTGGCCTGGCTGTTGGCCGAGAAGGCGGATTTGGGCATGTCGCCGGCGATGCAGGCGTCGCCGAGCACGAAGATGTTGGCGTCGGCGGTCGACTTCATCGTCGCGGGGTCGATCGCGCAGTAACCGCCGGCGGGGGCGAGGCCGGCGCTGCGTGCGATCTCGCCGGCCATCTGCGCCGGGATGACGTTGACGAAGGCGCAGTCCTTGTAGCTCTCGAAGCCGGTGACGACCGTGTTGGTCTTCGGATCGACCGATTTGATGCCGTCATGCACTTTTGGGCCGAGCCATTCGATCATCGCGCCGTAGCGCTTCTCCCAATCCGCCTGGAAGACGCCCTGCTTGGAGAACATCTCCTTGGGATCGAGGATGATGACCTTGGCGTTGGTCTTGCCCGCCTTCTTCAAGGCGTGGGCGAACATCGAGGCGCGCTCATAGGGGCCGGGCGGGCAGCGATAGGGATTGGGCGGCGCGATCATCACGATCGTTCCGCCATTAGGGACGGCGTCGAGTTTCTCCTTGACGAGTTGCGTCTGCCGGCCGGGCTTCCAGCCATGCGGCATCTGCTCCTCGACATCCTTCGACCAGCCGGGGACGGAATCGTATTTCAGGTCGATGCCGGGCGAGACGACGAGGCGGTCGTAAGGCAGGCGCTGGCCGGTGGAGAGCACGACCTCCTTCCTGTCGCGGTCGATCTGGGTGGCGCGGGCGCGGGCGATCGCGATGCCGTGGTTCTTCGCCAGATCGTCGTAGCGATGGACGATCTCGTCATATTTGCGGAAGCCGCCGACATAGAGATTGGAGTGGAAGCAGGTCTGGTAGGTCTCGTTCTCCTCGACCAGCGTCACCGCGATCGCGCCGGCCGAATCCTTGGCGATATAGCGCGCGGCGGTCGCCCCGCCCGCGCCGCCGCCGATGACCACGACGCGCGGCCTGGCCTGGCCGAGAACGGCTGGCGCGCCGAGGCCGAGCGTGCCTGCGGCGGAAAGGCCCGTCAGGATGAATGTGCGACGATCGAGATGCATGGCTTGACCCTCCCTCTGGCTTTTATGGTTGGACTTTGACGCCTTGTTGCGGCGCTTTGCCTGGGCTCACGCCTTCGTGTAACGGGACTATCGTGTCGGCTTCAGGCTCTCGTAATAGGCGGCCAGCGCCAGAAGTTCCTCCTGCGTCAGCCGTCCGGCGATCGTCTGCATCACCTGGTTCTCGCGGTGCTTGTCCCTGTAGGCTCCCATCAGCGCGATGAACTGGTCGGCGGGATAGCCGACGATGGCCGGGATGCCGCCGACCTGCCGGCCGCTGGTCTGGTGGCAGGCGGTGCATTCGGATGACAGGTATTCGCCGAGCGCCCTGTCGCCGGCCGCAACGGCCGGTGTCGCGGAGAGCGCGGCGGCGGCGAGGAAGCCGAACCAGCCCGGCGTCTGGGAAGCCTGACGCATCAATCGACCTTCGGCGCGGATTTGGAATCGGGCGTGACGTCGAGCACCGCTGCGCGACCGGTGATCCTGACCTCGCTCCTGCAATTCGTCATGCACGGCTCCCTGCCCCAGAAGGCCTTCTCGGCGGTCTCGCGATCGTCGTCGTAGAAATTGGCCGCATTAGGCAGCTTCACGCTGGAAAAATTCCTGTCCGACAGCTCGAACTCCTCATCCTTCACGATGTCGTTGAGATAGAGAAGATAGGCCGTCAGGGCATAGGTCTCGTCGGCGCTGAGCGACTGGGCGGCGCCATAGGGCATGGCGCGACGGATATAATCGAAGGCCGTCGAGAGATCGGGCCAGAACGAGCCCAGCGTCTTCTCGGGCCGTTCGCCCTTCAGCGAACCCTGTCCGCCGGCGAGCACCGGCCAGCGGCCATTGCCCTGTCCGAACTCGCCATGGCAGCTCGCGCATTGCGCCTGAAACAATTCGTCGCCCTGCTTCACCGTGCCCTTGCCCGGCGGCAGGCCGAGTCCGTCTGGCCGCACGTCGATGTCCCAGGCCTTGATCTCCTCGGGCAAAGCAGGGCGGCCGAGGCCGAGTTTGACATGGGCGGCGGGTGCGGCTGACTGCACCGCAGGCTTTGCGACCGTAGGCTTCTGCGACTGCGCAACGAGCGGGCCGGCGATGACGACGACGAGCGCCGCCAACACGATGGCCCTCATCCTGAGGAGCCGCGTAGCGGCGTCTCGAAGGGTGTTCCAGCCAGCACGATCTGGAGCATCCTTCGAGACGCGCTCCTGCGGAGCGCTCCTCAGGTTGAGGGCTGTGTCTGCACGCGTGGACTCAACCGATCTCGACATTCTCGGTCTCCCCATTGCCCTTCACATGCCAGGTCTGAATGCCGTTATTGTGGTAGATCGAGTTGACGCCGCGCACCTTGCGCAACTCGTCCTTGGTCGGCTGCAGATAGCCGGTCGAATCCGTGGCGCGGGACTGGATCAGCAACTCCTGTCCGCCCCAGTCGAAATCGACGTAGAAGCGCGTCAGAGACTTATCGAGCACCGGGCCGTCGATCCGGGCCTCCTGCCAGTTCCGGCCGCCATCGAGCGTGACGTCGACGCGGGTGATCGTGCCGCGTCCGGACCATGCGAGGCCCGACAGCACGTTGCGGCCCTTGTGCTTCAGAGGCGCCTGCGGCGAAGGGTTCGTCACCACCGACTTGGCGTCCATGATGAAGGTGTAGCGGCGCGAGCGGCCGTCCGCGAGCAGATCGGTATATTTCGATGTTTCCTCGCGCGCCTGCCAGGGCTTGTCGCCGGCTTCGATGCGGCGCAGCCACTTGACCCAGAGATTGCCCTCCCAGCCGGGAATGACCGCCCGCAGCGGATAGCCCTGCTCGGGCCGCAGCGCCTCGCCGTTCATGGCGAAAGCGATCAGCACGTCGTCGAGCGCCTTCATCACGGGAAGCGAGCGGTTCATGCCCGAGGAATCGGCGCCCTCCAGGTTCAGCCAGGTCGCGTTGGACTTGAGCCCTGCCTCGGCGAGCAGCAGCTTCAGCGACACGCCGGTATACATCACGTTATGGACCATGCCGTGCGTGAACTGGCAGCCATTGAGCTGCGCGCCGCGCCACTCCATGCCTGAATTGGCCGCGCATTCGAGGAAATGGACATGGTTGCGGCGCGGCATGCGCCTGATGTCCTCCATGGTGAAGACCAGCGGCGTCTCGACCAGACCATGGATCATCAGCCGGTGATTGGCCGGGTCGATATCGGCGATGCCGCCATGATGGCGCTCGAAGCACAGCCCCGACGGGGTGATGATGCCGTCGAGTTCGTGCAGCGGCGTGAAATTGACCGAGGATTGCGGCGAGGCGGTCAGCCAGGAGACGTCGCGGCGCACGATATTCTTCTCGAAACGCGAGGGCGCGCCATAGGGCCGCTGATCGACGCCGTCGCCGAGATAGCGGTTCCAGTCCTGAACCTCGGTGATCAGCGGGTCGGGCATCTGCTCCGCCCGGGCGGGTATGGCGGCGAGGCCAGCCCCCGTGAACGCCGCCGCTCCGAGAAAGCCGCGCCGGCTCGGCTTGGGATCGTTGTCGCTGCTCATAGCCCGCTCACCTTCACCGCGTCGTGCCGCCTGATGTCGATGGTCTTCTTCGCCGCGACATGGTCGCGGACCACGTCCCAGATCGGCGGGCCCTGCGTGCCCTCGTTGACGCTGGCCCAGCCGGCGACGACGTATTTCTTTGCAGCCTCGATCGGCTGGCCCGATTTCAGATGCGTCAGGCCGGAGATGCGGCTGCCCATCGGCTTGCCGACATCGATCGCATAGCCCATGCCACCGATGCGGACCATGTCGCCGCCGCCCTGAAAATACGGGTCCGGGTGGAAGATGTTGTCGGCGACATCCTCGAGGATCTCCTTGAGCTGCGCGCCGGTCATCTCGGTGCGGTAGCAGTTGGGATAGGTGATCGCGGTTGCGTTGGTGATCGCCTCCCAGGTGATGGCGTCTCCCGGCAGCAGCGTGCCGCCCCAGCGAAAGCCCGGCGACAGCGCGATCTCCGCGTCGCGCTGGCTCAGCATGGCGTCGCAGATCAGGTCGTCGAAGGTTCCGTTGAAATTGCCGCGCCGGTAGAGCAGCGACTCGGTCCTGCCGATTTCCTTCGCGAGGTCGGCGGCGTATGGCGCGCGGAGCTTTCCGATCAGGGCCGCCATCCCGGCGTCGCGCGCGATCGCGTCCGAGAACACCGGCATCAGCTTGAAGCGGATCTCGGAAACCCTGCCATCCTTCGTCGCGATATCGAGCCGCGAGACGAACTTCCCGTGCGAGCCCGAACCGACCAGCATGGTGTCGCCGACCCGGATCAGGCCGGGCATCGCGTCATGCGTGTGCGCCGACAGTATGACATCCAGCCCCTTGACCCGCGAGGCGAGCTTTTTGTCGACGTCGAAGCCGTTATGGGAGAGCAGCACCACGACCGCCGCGCCCTCGGCACGCGCCTCGTCGACCTGCTTCTGGATTTCCTCCTCGCGGATGCCGAACTCCCAGGCCGGGAACATCCAGCGCGGATTGGCGATGGCCGTGCGTGGCAAAGCCTGCCCGATCACGGCGACCTTGACCCCGCCCTTCTCGAAGATTTTTCGCGGGGCGAAGACCGGCTCGTTCCATTCGGTGTCGCGGATGTTCTGGGCGAGGAAGGCGAACGAGGCGCTGTCTGCGATCTCCTTGACGCGCTCGGCTCCCAGCGTGAACTCCCAGTGGCCGACCATCGCGTCGGTCTTCAGAGCCGACATGATTTCGACCATGTCCTGGCCCTTGCTCTGCAGCGAGGACCAGCTTCCCTGCCAGGTGTCGCCGCCATCGAGCAGCAGCACCTTGTCGTCGCCGCGCTCGGCCCGGATCGCCTTCACCAGCGTCGCGACGCGGTCCATCCCGCCCATCTTGCCGTAGCTCTTCGCAAGCGAGACGAAATCATCCGAGGTCAGCGCGAAGGCATCGGCCGAGCCGGCGGCGACCTTGAAATGCGCCCGGAACTCGGCATCGACGAGGTGCGGCGGCTGCCCCTTGGCTGGACCCACGCCGAGATTGATCGAAGGCTCGCGGAAATGCAGGGGCATCAACTGAGCATGGATGTCGGTGACGTGCAGGATCGTCACCGTGCCAAGCGGTTCGAAGCGCAATATGTCGCTTTGTGTGAGCCTCTGCTGCGCTGCCGCGCGGCCGAGCGGGCCGAGGCCGGAAGCGGTCGTGATCGCGGCCGCCGCCGCCGTCGCCTGAAGAAATTCGCGTCTTGAGACCATGGCTCATCCTTCGCGCGCAATTGCGCGTCCGCGCCGATCTGACGACGCGCGTTCATGGGTAATGGCTTGTCTCAGCCGTCGCCGTCATTGCGAGCGTAGCGAAGCAATCCAGAGCCGCGCGCTATACGTCCCCCTGGATTGCTTTGCTGACGCTCGCAATGACGGGAGGCGCGCTCAGCCGACGGCGAGCTTGTTCTTCGAGCTGTATTCCGAGCCGTCGTCATCCTTCCAGGTGAAGGTGAATTCGCCCGATTCCATCGCCTTGAAGAAGAAGGACTGGTAGGGGTTGGCCGAGATCGCCGGGTGCCACTCGGCCGAGAAGACGGGCTTGCCGTTGAAGCTCGCCGAGAACCTGTTGATGATCTTGCGCGGGATCGGCTTGCCCTGCGCGTCCTTGCGCTGGCCTGATTCCATCTCATGCGAGATCAGCGTCTTGATCTCGATCATCTCGCCGGCGGCCGCCTTGGCCGGAACGCGGACGCGAGGGGTGGGCTTGGTGGTCATGGGAGCATCCTCACCTTGAATCGTCGTTTCTTATGGGACAGCCCGAGGCTGCCGATCAGCCGCCGCAGCCGCCGATCGTGACCTTGACGTTGGCCTTGGCCATGTGGAGCGAACCGTTCGACATCTCGGCGACGCAGACGATGTTCTGCGTCTGGGCGAGGCGCATGCGGGTCGCGGCCGAGGCCTTGCCGCAGTCCGGGGTGAAGTTGTAGCTGACAATGCCGGGCAGGGGGTTGCCATCGGCGAAGATGTGGACGGCCGTGACATGGTCGGCCTCCGTCATTGGGCTTTCGACCTCGATGTTGACGGGAACGACCAGCCCGTTCTCGGCGATCTCGGGGATGTCGAGCCTGATCCTGCCCTCGGCCATCGGCTTGTCGCCATAGAGCTTCCTGATCTCCGCCATGACCGCCTTCTCGTCGGCGAAGGCGAGACGGGAGCCCAGCAGGCTTGCGAATACGGCCATCGCGCCGGCTGTGATCGTGCTGCGGCGGGTCAGCCCAATGGGACGGAGCGGCATCGGATTTCCTCCTTCGAACTCTTCTTGTTTGGCTCTTGACGGCGAAGCCGTCTGGCGATCATTCTCACCTATCGTGATATTGTTTTCTGTGAATGTAAAGTCCTTCCAAAGAGCGGGACGCGCAACAACGGTCGCAAAAGCGGCCGCCTGAGGAAACGAAAGGGCAAGGGATGAAACTCCCCACCATGGGCGCCGCTGTCCTTGCGGCAGCGATGACGCTTGCCGCCGGTCATCTGACCGCGCAGTCGCAGCCGCAGCAATCTCCTGCGCAGGACGACAGCGAGAAGGAAATCGAGCGCTACCGGAAGATGCTGTCGGACCCCTTTTCCAATCCCGGCTTCTTGGCGGTCGATCGCGGCGAGGCGCTCTGGGCGGAGAAGCGGGGCACGAAGAACGTCTCGCTGGAAGGCTGCGATCTCGGCGAGGGAGCGGGCAAGCTCGAAGGCGCCTTCGCGAAACTGCCGCGCTATTTCGCCGATTCCGACAGGGTAATGGACACCGAGCAGCGCCTGCTCTGGTGCATGGACAAGATCCAGGGCCTCGACACCAAGGACGTGGTGGCGCGGCGCTTCGCCGGGCCGGGCCGCTCCTCGGACATGGAGGATCTGACGGCCTTCATCGCCAACAAGTCGAGCGGCATGAAGATCGAGCCGCAGTTGAAACATGCCAAAGAGATCGAGATGGCGGCGGTCGGCGAGGAGCTGTTCTTCCGTCGCGGTGGCGTGATGGATTTCTCCTGCGCCACCTGCCACGCCGAGGACGGCAAGCGCATCCGCCTGCAGGGTCTGCCAAATCTCGCTATGCCGAGCCCCGCCGCGCAGGCGACGATGGCCTCATGGCCGACCTATCGCGTCTCGCAGAGCCAGCTTCGCACCATGCAGCACCGGCTCTGGGACTGCTACCGCCAGCAGCGCTGGCCGGTCCCCGAATACGGCTCCGACAGCCTGACCGCGCTGACCGTCTTCCTGCAGAAACAGGCAGCCGGCGGCGAGATCGCCGTGCCTTCGATCAAGCGCTGAGAGGGCGAAACCGATGAACAGAACCGTTTTCGTGTCAGCTTTTGCCGCTCTCCTGCTGGCAGGCCCCGCCTTCGCCCAGGAAAGGCCGAGCCAGGCCACGGTCGAGGCCTACGTCAAATCGACCTTCGGCAAGGCCTCGCCCGAATGGCAGGCGCGTATCGCGCCCGACGACTCGCTGACCGTTTGCAACGTCACGCGCAACAATGCGTCCTCGGCAGAATCCGACGCGATCATAAAGCGCGAACTCGCCAAAGTCTCCTATCCGGCCGACGGCAAACTGCTGGGAGACTGGAAGAAGGGCTATGCGGTCGCCAATAACGGTCGGGGCGGGCAGTTCTCGGACCCGCCGGGCACGGTCGCGGGCGGAAACTGCTTCGCCTGCCACCAGCTCGACCCCAGGGAGGTCAGCTACGGCACGCTGGGGCCGAGCCTGGCCGCCTATGGCAAGGACCGCAAATACGACACGGCGGCGATGAAGGACGCCTACACCAAGATCTACAATTCGATGGCGGTCGTGCCCTGCTCGAACATGCCGCGCTTCGGCTCCAACAAGGTGCTCGACGAGCAGCAGATCAAGGATGTGATGGCCTATCTGTTCGATCCGGACTCGCCGGTGAACAAATAGTCGTTTCTCAGCTGGCCGTGGCCTCGGCCACAATCTTTGCGAAGATCGGGTCGAGTTCGCGGCCGAGCGCCTTGATGGCGTCGCCGTCATATCGCCCGAACACGGCGCTCGGCAGGTGGTAGCGGATGCTTGTCGTGCCGTCCGCTTCCTCGACGAGATGGAGCCTGACCGGGGCTTCGATGGCGGCGTCGACATTGGCAGCCAGCATCCGCACCGCGAAATCGTTGCGGAAGACGCCAAAGACGATGTCGCCCCGGATCGTGACGCCGCGCGCCCGCGCCCCGTCGCTGGCCGACGCGCGCGTCACCGCGTTCATCCCCGACGCCTTGATGGCCGCAGTGACAGCCTCCTCCAGCTTCGAGAAGGGCAGTTTCGAGGGAACGACGCGATAGCCGGCATCGACTTGCGCGCGAGCGGGGCCGGCCGCGATAATGGCGGGCGATGCGCCAAGCGCAAGGGCCGCTAGTATGCGGCGGCGATCGGGTGTGGCCGACATGGCGGGTGTTACTGGCATAGCGTCCCTCCTGTTAAGTCCGACATAGGCCGCTGCGCCTTCAACCGGGCCTCACTATCGCGTGACGCCCGTCCGGCGCGGCCTGCTTCGCCATTTCGTGACTTCACCGCGAGCGCGGCTGCAGCCATTGCGCCAGTCGGGAGAGGTTCACGCATGACCATCGCCGGAACGCCATCGTTGGGCCGGACGCCGCGCGTCCTGCCGCGTCCGCAGGGCGTCGTCGTCGGCTGCGCGGCGGTCGCACTCGCCGTCATCGCCCTTCTGGCCGCGCTGCATGGCGCAAGCTGGCGCGTGCCGCTGCTGGCGCTCGTCGGCGGGGGCCTGGGGTTCGTCCTGTTCCAGGCGACTTTTGGTTTCGCCGGCAGTTTTCGCGCGGCTCTGGAGCGTCGCGACTTTTCCGGCTTTCGCGCGCAGGCCATGGCGTTGGCGCTGACGAGCCTCGTCTTCTTCCCGCTGCTGGCGCTGGGCAGCGCCTTCGGTCTGCCGCTGAACGGCTTCGTCACGCCGATCGGTATCTCCTTCGTCATCGGCGCGGTGCTGTTCGGCATCGGCATGCAGATCGGCGGCGGCTGCGCTTCGGGCACGCTGTTTGCGCTCGGCGGCGGCAACGCCAGGCTCGTCATGACGCTCGCCTTCTTCATCCTCGGCTCGGTCGTCGGGGCGGCCCATCTCGGCTTCTGGTGGACACTGCCGGCCTGGCAGAGCGGCGCGACGCAGGACTGGCTCGGCTGGCCTGCGGCTCTCGCCATGCATCTGGCGATCTTCGGCGCGGTCATCCGCGCCATCCCCGCGCCGCCGGCTGGTCACCGGCCGACATGGCGCGGTCTGATCCTCCAGCCATGGCCGCTGGCCTGGGGCGCGTTCGGCCTGGCCGCGATGAGCGCGCTGACCCTGCTTCTGGCCGGCCGTCCCTGGGGCGAGACGGCGGGCTTCACGCTCTGGGGCTCGAAGATCGCCGCCGCCATCGGCTTTGCGCCTGAGGCCTGGCCGTACTGGCAGGGCAGCCCCGGCCCGCTCTCGGCCAGCGTGTTTTCCGACATCACCTCGGTGATGGATTTCGGCATCGTCGCCGGCGCCATGCTTGCGGCGGGCCTGAGTGCGCGCTTTGCGCCTATCAGCGGCGGCGGTCGCCGCGCCTGTCTCGGGGCCGCGTTGGGCGGATTCCTGATGGGCTATGGCGCGCGGCTGTCGGATGGCTGCAATATCGGCGCGTATTATTCGGCGCTGGCCTCGGGCAGCCTGTCGGGCTGGGTCTGGCTCGCGGCGGCCCTCATGGGCAGCGCGATCGGGCTCAGGCTGCGGCCGGCGTTTCGCCTCGCCTGAACCTCACGCCTGCTTCGCCCACTCGGCGAAGGAGCCGCGCTCATAGCCCTTCTCGCGGACGAATCTGAACATGGCGAGGAATTCGGGCGGCTCGGGCAGGCCGGGCAGCCGGGCGACCTCCCGCGCGGCCGGGACATGGCTGCCGACTCCCTGCGACGTTTCGGGAAAGAACTGGATCGACGGCGTCCCCTCGATGCCGTAGCGCGCGCCGAGCGCCTTTTCGCCGAGTTTTGCGCCGTCGAGATCGGTCGCGATGCGCGCGCCGATGATGTTGAGGTGCAGGATCTCGAAATTCGCCTTGAGGTAGCCCTCGACCGCCGGGTCGGCGAGGTGGACCTGATGCATGCGCCGGCAGGCGGGGCAGCCCTTCAGCCCCCACATCACGGCGAAGCGCTTGCCCTTGGCCGTTGCCGCGTCGATGTCTTCGGCGAGATCGAGGAAGCTCTCCAGATACCAGTCGAGATGGTAGAGCCCGTCGTCGCCGAGCGTTGCGCGCGCCAGCGCCGGCGTCGCGAGGCTTGCCAGACCGGCTGCGAGAACATGGCGGCGCGTCGGCATCGGCTCAGTCTCCCAAGGCGCTTGCGGCAGGTCCCGACCGGATCGCGGCCGTAGAGGGCATGTCTGGTATAAATATAGGAATACGACTATGCTAGCGGCATGTCGATCCGATCCCTGCTCCACGGCGTGTCTGCCGCCGCATGCCTGACCCTGCCAGCAATCCTGTGGCCGGCTGCCGCCTATGCCGCCGAACTCGTGATGTTCACCCGCGACGGCTGCCCATGGTGCGCGCGCTTCGAGCGCGAGGTCGGCCCGATCTATCCAAAAACCATAGAAGGCAGGCTCGCGCCGCTGCGGCGCGTCGAGGTTCTGGCTGGTGGAGCGGTCATGGCCGGCCTGAACGAGCCGGTCGTCGCCGCCCCGACCTTCGTGCTCCTGGACGAGGGCCGGGAAATCGGCCGGATCACCGGCTATCCCGGCGACGACGCCTTCTGGGGCTTGCTTGGCAAGATGCTTGCTGCCATCGGCTCCCCCCAAGTTCAAAAGAGCGGCACGGCCGCGATGGTGACGACAAAATGACCGCGATCGTATCCAAGGCCATCGAGAGCGAACTGCGCGATGGCGACGAGTTCTCGCCCGAGCTCGATATCCTGATGCGCAAGGCGCGCAAGGCGAGCGATTTCCTCAAAGCCCTCTCGCATGAGAACCGGCTGCTGCTGCTCTGCCTGCTGGCCGAGCGCGAGCGCACGGTGACCGAGTTGGAGAACATCCTGTCGCTGCGCCAGCCCATGGTCTCGCAGCAGCTGGCGCGCTTGCGGCTCGACCAGCTCGTGACCACGCGCCGCGACGGCAAGGCGATCTATTACAGCCTCGCCAATGACGATGTTCGCCGCATGATCGCGGTGATCTACGACATCTTCTGCGGGCCGCCGAAGCCGCCGGCCAACGATTGACGATCCGGCCGCCCCGTTTGGCCCGCCGCTGAACCATGGCTCCCCTGTCGCCCTGGACCCTGACCCTCGTCGGCGCGGTCATCGGCGCGGCCTGCGGCTTCACCGCGCGACGCGCCAGACTCTGCTCCTTCGGCGCGATCGAGGATGTCTGGATCGGCGGCGACAGCCGGCGTCTGCGCATCTTCGGGCTGGCGCTGGCGGTGGCTCTTCTGGGCACGCAAGCGCTGGTCTGGAGCGGGCTCCTCACGCCCGGCCTTTCGACCTATGTGCCCAACGCCATTCCCTGGTTCGCCATCCTGCTCGGCGCGCTGCTGTTTGGCGTCGGCATGGCGCTGGTGGGAACCTGCGGCTTCGGATCGCTGGTACGGCTCGGCGCGGGCGACCTGCGCAGCCTGATCGTGATGATCGTCTTCGGAGCGGCGGCCTATGCGACGTTGCGCGGCATGCTCGCGCCCCTGCGCATCGACGGGCTGGAGCGGATCGCGGTCGCCGTGCCCGGCTCGGTGCAGGGCGATCTGCCCTCGGTCCTGCGCTGGCTCGGCCTTGGCGACGTCAGGCTGCCTCTGGCCGCCATGGCCTTCCTCGTCCTGACCGGGGCGGTGCTGATCGATCCGCGCCTGCGCCGGTCGCCGCGTCTGCTTCTGGCGGGGCTGACGCTTGGCTTAAGCGTCGTACTGGGCTGGTGGGCGACCGGCGTCGCGATCGACGAGTTCGCCGCCAATCCCCGCGCGCAGAGCCTGACCTTCGTCTCGCCGGTGGGCCGCGCGCTCTATGCCGTGCTGACAACGCCGGCAGGCCTGCTCGATTTCGGCATCGGCACGATCGCAGGCGTCGTCTGCGGCTCCTTCGCCTCGGCCCTGCTCGACGCCGAGTTCCGCTGGGAAGCCTTCGACGACCACCACGAGATGCGCCGGCATCTCACCGGCGCGGTCATGATGGGCGGCGGCGGCATCCTGGCGGGCGGCTGCACGATCGGGCAGGGCGTCTCGGCCGGCTCGATGATGGCGCTGTCCTGGCCGCTCGCCATCGCCGGGATGATGATCGGCGCGCGGCTCGGCATCGCTTTCCTGATGGAAGGCTCGGTCCGGAACCTCTTTCGCCGCTGATCGACGGGGATGCGCGGCTACAGGTTTTTTGCTAGGCAGCCTGCCATGAGCCTGCTTTCGACCGAGGATATGCGCTTCTCCGTGGCGCCGATGATGGACTGGACCGACCGGCATTGCCGCGTCATCCATCGCCTGATGTCGCGCCGGGCGCGGCTCTATACGGAGATGGTGACGGCGCAGGCCGTGATCCGTGGCGACCGCGAGCGCCTGATCGGGTTCGACGCGGTCGAGCAGCCCGTCGCCCTCCAACTCGGCGGCAACGATCCGGCATTGCTGGCGCAAGCCGCCCGCATCGGCGCTGAGTTCGGCTATGCCGAGATCAACCTGAACTGCGGCTGCCCATCCGACCGTGTGCAGGGCGGCGCCTTCGGGGCCTGCCTGATGCGCGAGCCGGCGCTCGTCGGCGACTGCATCGCGGCGATGAAGGCCGCCGTCGCCATTCCCGTGACCGTAAAGTGTCGCATCGGCGTCGACGATCAGGATGCCGAAGCCGCGCTCGACGCGTTGACGTCGGCCGTTCGCGCGGAGGGCGTCGATGGCCTGATCGTGCATGCGCGAAAGGCCTGGCTGCAGGGGCTCTCGCCCAAGGAGAACCGTGAGGTGCCGCCGCTCGACTACGACCGGGCCTACCGGCTGAAAGCGGCCAACCCCGGTCTGCCGATCGCCATCAATGGCGGCATCAGGGAGCCCTCCGAATGGGCCGGCCATCTCGACCGGCTCGACGGCGTGATGATCGGACGCGAGGCCTATCAGAACCCGGAAATCCTGCTGCAGGTCGATCCGCTGCTGTTCGGGGAGGCCGCCCCCGTGGCGGACGCCTTCGCCATACTGGAGGCGCTCGAGCCGGCGATCGCGGCCCATCTCGCGCGCGGCGGGCGGTTGCATGCCTTTACCCGCCATCTCGTCGGGCTGTTCCCCGGCCGGCGCGGCTCGCGCCTGTTCCGCCGCCATCTCGCCGAGCATTGCGTCGGGGCCGATGCGGGCCTTGGCGATTTGCGGGCGGCGGTTGCCCATGTCTCGCGCCATGACGGCATCGTGCTGGCCGCCGAATAGGATCGACGGATGTCAGCGCCAGACGCAGAGGCCGCGCTCGTCGCGCGCATCGAGACGAGCTTCGGCAAGCAGCGCTTCATGACGACGCTCGGCGCGCGGCTGATCCGGATCGCGCCGGGCGAGGTCGAGATCGAATTGCCGGTCTCAGGCCATCTCTCGCAGCAGCACGGCTTCGTCCATGCCGGCGCGGTGTCCAGCATCGCGGACTCGGCAGCCGGCTATGCCGGGCTCAGCCTGATGCCTGAAGGCGCGGGCGTCCTCACGGTCGAGTTCAAGATCAACCTGCTCGCGCCTGCCGCCGGCGAGACGCTGCTGGCGAAGGGCAGGGTGGTCAAGGCCGGACGCACGCTGACGCTCGCCACGGCCGAGGTCTTCGCGGTGAAGGGCGGCGTCCCGAAGCTCTGCGCCGTGCTGAGCGCGACGCTGATGACCATCGCCGGCCGAGACGGCGTCTCGGACTGATCGATCGCCGCCGAACAATGCCTCTTGACGCTGCTCGATCGCGACCTTAAACTTAACTCAATGGTTAAGTTTCAAGGGGCGCAGCTCGATCGCATGTTCTCCGCTCTGTCGGATCCGACGCGGCGCGCCCTGCTGGCTCGGCTTGAAGGTGAGGACGGGCTGTCGGTCAGCGAACTCGCGAAGCCCTTTCCGGTCTCGCTGCCGGCGATCATGAAGCATCTCGACGTGCTGTCCGATGCCGGGCTGGTGACACGGACCAAGCAGGGGCGGACGGTTTCGTGCCGCCTGAACGCGGAGCCGATGGAGGAGGCGATGAACTGGCTCGCACGCTATCAGCGCTTCTGGTCGCAGCGTCTCGATGCGCTCGAGGCGTTGCTGAACGAACAGCGCGACGACCGGGCCTGATCGCGGACGACGGAGGACGCCATGGACGCAAAGGTCCTGACCACCCCGAGCCTGACGCTGAAGCGTCGGCTCAACGCCACGCCGGCGCAGGTCTTCAGGGCCTGGACCGATCCCGCTCTGCTGACGCGCTGGTTCGGCCCGGAAAATGTCGAGACGATTCAAGCCGAGCTCGATCCGCGCATCGGCGGCGTCTACCGCATCGTCATGCTGGAGAACAATGGCGAGCGCCATCAGGTGCAGGGAAGCTATCAGGAGGTCGTCGAGAATGAGCGGCTGGTCTTCAGCTGGTCCTGGATTTCGACGCCCGAGCGGGTCTCGAAGGTCACGGTCACGCTGAAGCCCGATGGCCACGTCACCATCCTGACCCTGCTGCACGAACAGCTCTTCGACGAGAAGGCAGTCGCCGGCCACACCCATGGCTGGACCGGATCGCTGGTCAAGCTCGAGGCCTTCTTGCCTGATCGCAGGGGGCAAGGCCGCGAGACCAGTGGAAAAGCGCCGGGCCATCACGACACGGGTCCGGCCAGACAAGGAGACGACACGATGACGCATGACATCGTATCCCGCGAGGACTGGCTCGTTGCGCGCAAGGCGCATCTGGCCGCCGAGAAGGCGTTCACCCGCGCCCGCGACCAGCTTTCGGCCGAACGCCGGGCGCTGCCCTGGGTCCAGATAGAGAAGCATTATCGCTTCGAGGGTCCCAACGGACCGCTGAGGCTGGCCGATCTCTTCGGCGATAACAGCCAGCTCCTGATCTACCACTTCATGTTCGCAGCCGGCTGGAGCGAAGGCTGCCCGGGCTGCTCCTTCCTCGCCGATCATTTCGACGGCGCCAACCAGCATCTCAGGCACCATGATGTCAGCCTGGTCGCGGTCTCGCGGGCGCCCTATGCCGAGTTCCAGCCGTTCCGGAGGCGCATGGGCTGGCAGTTCGACTGGGTCTCGTCGGCCGGCAGCGACTTCAACCACGACTTCCACGTCTCGCCGAGCCCGGCCGAGCAGGCCGCGGGCCGCTACGAATACAATTACGAGATGCATGACGGGCAGGCCGGCGAGATGCCGGGCTTCAGCGCGTTCCAGCGCGACGAGGCGGGCGCGATCTTCCACACCTACTCAAGTTACGGGCGCGGCGGCGACCTGCTGATCGGTACCTACAACTTCCTCGACATGATGCCGAAGGGGCGAAACGAGGAGACGACAATGGAATGGATGCGTCACCACGACCGCTACGAGGAAAAGCCTGCCGCCGCGTCGGCGGCCCTGCCTTTGACGGCCGTGGCGTCCTGTTGCGGTTAGTGCATCAGACCGAAAAGTGGAATCCACTTTTCGGAACAATCTGATGCAAAAACAAGAAGCTGGATCGCCAACTCGCGCCCAACAGGACGCTCGGCGATCTAGCGCGTTCGCCCGCGCCCGACCGGCTCTGGCAAAGGCAGGCCCCGGAGCCAGGCTCCGGGGCCTGCCTCGTTTTAGCCTGGCCCCGCGCCCTGCGTGCCCAGATAGACCGCGTAGAGCGACTGGCTCGCCGCCATGAACAGGCGGTTTCGCTTGGGTCCGCCGAAGCAGATGTTGCCGCAGACCTCCGGCAGCCTGATCCGGCCGATCAGCTTGCCGGCCGGGTTGAAGCACAGCACCCCGCTGTAGCCGACCGAGCGGCCGGCATTGCTCGACGCCCAGAGATTGCCATCGACATCGCAGCGCAGGCCGTCAGGCCCGCATTTGACGCCGTCGAGCATGCAGTCGGAGAACAGCTTCTGGTTCGACAGCTTGTTGTCCGTGCCGACATCGAAGACGTGGATGTCGCCCTTGCCGCCCGGCCCGGTGTCGCCCGGTCCCTTGCCGGTCGAAGCGACGTAGAGCTTCCTGAAATCGGGCGAGAAGCAAAGCCCGTTCGGATCGGGCACCTGCGCCTCCGTGACGACGAGGTCGATGCGGCCGCTCGGGTCGATCCGGTAGCAGTTCGTCGGCAGTTCGCGCCGCCAAAAGCCGATGCCGGGCGGCTGACCGAGCCTCGGGTTGAGCTTGCCGCCGGCGTTGCTCGGCCCGCCCGCCACATCCGGCGCGCCCTCATAGAGCTGCCCGCCATAGGGCGGGTCGGTGAACCAGTAGCTGCCGTCGGGATGGGCGACGATGTCGTTGGGCGAATTCAGCTTCTTGCCCTCGAAGGAATCCGCCAGCACCGTCGCCGAGCCGTCGAGTTCGTAGCGCACGACGCGGCGGTTCAGATGCTCGCAGGAGAGCTGCCGGCCCTGGAAATCGAAGCTGTTGCCGTTGCTGTTGCCGGACGGGCTGCGGAACACGCTGACGCGGCCGTCATCCTCGAGCCAGCGCATCTGGCGGTTGCGGGGTATGTCGCTCCAGACGAGATACTGCCCCTGCGCGTTCCAGGCCGGCCCCTCGCACCAGAGCCCGCCGGTCCAAAGCCGCTCGATCGACGCGTTCGGCTGCGCCAGACCGCCAAAGGCTGGGTCGATGGTGAGGATGTCGGGGTCCCAGAAATACGTCGTGGGCGCGCCGCGCCGGCTGAAATCGCGCGGCGGATTGGTGATCGTGCTCGGCGGGCCGGGCGGAGCCGCGGTCTGGGCCAGCACCGGCCCTGCGGCGACGGCCAGCGCACCAAGCCCGGTCGCGCCGATCAGGGTCCGGCGCGACATCGCGCCTCTTTCGTCTGGTCTGCTTGTCTGTTCTGCCATGGTGACCTGCCTCGATTTTCTTGTTTGAAACGATTTAAATTCGATGGAAACGGGTCTAGGCGGCGTCCATGTCTCCTAAGCCTTTTGGTGGGGTGCCGCGTCTTCCGGACGCCGGGAGAGAGATCATCAGCGACGCGAGCGCCGGTCGAGCCTTCGCGGCAGACGGTCTGCATTGCAACCAGAGCATGCATGGACGCGTCCGGCGGTCCGGCTTTTGCTTCTCGGCAAAGGAGTTTTGCAGCATGGCCGATCTGCCTCCTGCGGCTTGCCGCAGCCGCTGATTTCGCCCACAGCGGGCGCTCACGACCGCGACCGGACCAAAAAACTCCATGCTTGCTGCAATCCCCGTGGGCGATCTCGCCTTCCTGGCCGTTTCCCTCGTGGTCGCGGGCGCGTTCACGGGCATCCTCGCCGGGCTGTTCGGCGTCGGCGGCGGCGCGGTCATCGTGCCCGTCCTCTACGAGATCTTCCGCGTCATCGGCGTGCCGGAGGATGTGCGGATGCCGCTCTGCGTCGGCACGTCGCTCGCCATCATCATCCCGACCTCGATCCGCTCCTTCAACGCGCACCGCGCCAAGGGGCTGGTCGATCTCGACATCCTGAAGATATGGGCCGTACCGGTCGTGCTCGGCGTCGTCGCCGGCAGCTTCATCGCGCGCTTCGCCCCGCCCGACCTGTTCAAGATCGTCTTCGTCGTCGTCGCGGTGGCGAGCGCCTTGCGCCTGCTCTTCGCCTCGGATCGCTGGCAGCTCGGGACCGAGATACCCGGCAAAGTGCTGATGAGCGTCTATGGCGCGGTCATCGGCGTGCTGTCGGCGCTGATGGGCATCGGCGGCGGCCAGCTCTCCAGCCTGTTCATGACCTTTTACGGCCGGCCGATCCATCAGGCAATCGCGACCTCGTCGGGGCTCGGCGTGCTGATCTCGATCCCCGGCGCGCTCGGCTTCATCTATGCCGGCTGGCCGAAGATGGCCGTGCTGCCGCCGCTTTCGCTCGGCTATGTCTCGCTGATCGGGTTCATCCTGTTCATCCCGACCTCGATCTGGACCGCCCCGATCGGCGCGCGGCTCGCCCATCGTCTGTCAAAGCGCCGGCTGGAGGTCACGTTCGGCATCTTCCTGCTGGTCGTGGCGGGGCGGTTCATCTGGTCGCTGCTGGGCTAACCTCGCGCCTTTAGCCGCCCCGGCAGCTCCGCCATCACCGCCAGCCGCTCGCTTTCGCTCATCCTCGTCCATTGCGCGATCTCGGCCAGCGTCCGGCCGCAGCCCTCGCAGAGCCTGCTGACCGGGTCGATCACGCAAATCTTCACGCAGGGGCTGGAAGCCGCGCTCATGGCCGGACTCCTCCCATTACCAGCGCAAAGCCGAGATACACAGCGATCTCCGTGACCTGCTGCACCGCGCCGACGATGTCGCCGGTCTGGCCGCCGATCAGGCGGCGCGCCAGATGCGCAAGGCCGAGCGTCGCCAGGGCCGCCAGCGAGAGCGCCAGCAGCAGCCCGTTCGGCGGCGCTTTCGCAACCAGTATCAATCCGAAGCCGAGCCCGGCGGAAAGTCCGATCGCTATCCACGCCGTCGTGGAGCTCGGCTTGCCGACGGCCGCCGCCGCCCCGCCGGGTCGCGCGGGAGCCTCGTTGAAGAGCAGCCAGACGCCGCTTGCCCGCGACGCCATGGCGGCGGCGAGCACGACGGCTGACGCAGCAAGGCCCCCCGCCGCAGCCACGATAGACCCCAGCGCCGTCACCCGCAGCAGGAGCGCCAGCGCGATCGCGACCGCGCCGAACGAGCCGACCCGGCTGTCCTTCATGATCTCCAGTCGCTGCTCTGGCGTCTGCCCGCCGAAGAGCCCGTCGGCGCTGTCGCCGAGCCCGTCCTCATGGAATGCCCCGGTAGTGACGACGAGCGCAGTGATTGCGAGCGCCGCGGTCAGCATCGGATGCAGGCCGGCCACACCGCCCCCCAGCAGAACCAGCGCTGCAGGCAGCGCGATCACGAGCGCGGCCAGCGGCACGGCGCGGGGGACAAACCTGAAATCCGGCAGGGCGTGGATGTCGCCTTCGCCCGGCAGGCGCGGCACGGGCAGGCGCGAATAGAAGCGGATGCAGATCGCGGTCGCGGCAAGCCAGCCCGGCCAGTCTGGCTGGTCGGGCGTGATGTCGCGCGCGTCTGTCTGCTCTCCCGCCATGCCGCCCCGTCTCGTCCTCGATTGTCTTCGACGATCCGAGCCTATAGCAGCAGCGACGAACCGGCCGCCATGGCGAAGCGCCGGCCCAATGCGTCACACCGCTGCCCGAGATGACCATGCCCGCTTCCGGACTGCCCTTCGACGACATTCGCGGCCTGCTCGCACAGATGCCCGGCCCCGACATGGCCGCCGCCAATGCCGTGCGCGCCCGCGACGCGCAACTCACCAAACCCGCCGGGAGTCTGGGTCGGATTGAGGAGATCGCCGAGTGGCTCGCCGCCTGGCAGGGCAAGACGCGGCCGCGCGTCGATCGGCCGTTGGTCTGCGTCTTCGCCGGCAACCATGGCGTGGTCGCGCAGGGCGTCTCGGCCTTTCCGCAGGCGGTGACACGCCAGATGCTGGAGAACTTCGCCGCCGGCGGGGCTGCGATCAACCAGATCTGCGCTGCCTTCGATCTCGGCTTCAAGGTCTTCGATCTCGCGCTCGACCTGCCGACCGGCGACTTCACGCAAGGAGATGCGCTCGACGAGCGCGCCTGCGTCGCCACCATGGCCTTCGGCATGGAGGCGCTGGCCGGCGGCGCGGATCTGCTCTGCCTCGGCGAGATGGGCATAGGCAACACCACCTCGGCGGCGGCGATCTATGCGGCGCTCTATGGCGGGCCGGCCGCGCTCTGGTGCGGGCGCGGCACGGGCGTCGACGATGCCGGGCTGGCGCGCAAGGTCGCGGCGGTGGAAGCCGGCCTTGCCCTCCATGCCGCGCATCTGAACGATCCGCTCGAAGTGCTGCGCCGCTTCGGCGGTCGCGAAATGGCGGCGATCTGCGGCGCAATCCTCGCCGCCCGCCTGCAGCGCATCCCGGTGATCCTCGACGGCTACGTCGTCTGCGCCGCCGCCGCGATCCTGCACGCGCTGGACCCCTCGGCGCTCGACCACTGCCTCGCCGGCCACCTCTCGGCCGAAGGCGCGCATGCGCAGGTGCTGGCAAGGTTGGGCAAGCAGCCGCTGCTGGCGCTCGACATGCGGCTGGGCGAGGGCACGGGCGCGGCGCTGGCGGCGAGCCTCGTCAAGGCGGCCGCCGCGATGCACAACGGCATGGCGACATTTGCGCAGGCGGGCGTGGCGGGGAAGGGAGAATAGAGCAAGGTGCGGAGGCTCGAACGAAGCCGAGCTGTCTGCGAAAATTACAGGCCATGACCAACGATATGGAACGCATCGTCGCGGCGGGCTATGATGAGATTGCCGACGCATATCTCGAACGTTTCAGTGTTTCAGCGGTCCGTCAGAGATGGGTATGTCGTCTCATGGACGATCTGCCTGCGACAGGAGGACGCGTGCTGGATCTAGGTTGCGGGGCAGGAATTCCTGTCGCGCGAGACCTCGCAGCCGTGGGCCACAGTGTCGTCGGTGTCGATGGATCAACTCAGCAGATCATCAGAGCTCGCCAGAACGTTCCGCAGGCAATGTTCATCGAGGCGGATATGTGCGGAGTGACTTTTGAAGCTGCTTCGTTCGATGCCATTTGCGCGTTCTACTCGATCACGCATGTTCCGCCCGAAAAGCAGGAAGCTCTGATCGCTCACATCTCGGCCTGGCTGAAACCGGGCGGCTTGTTCGTTGCGAGCTTCGGAACCGGAGCGGTGGGTAGGTGGACCGGCGAATGGTTCGGAACCACGATGTTCTTCGGACACGGCGGGGAAGCAGAGGTTCGGCAATTCGTCACCGACGCAGGTTTGCGCATTCGCCAGGCGTTGGTGGAGAAGCAGGATAACGAGGACGCTGAGTTCATGTGGATCGAGGCGACCAAGGATTGCTGACCCGCCAAAGTCGAGGTCGCAATCCCTCACGCCGCCCGCTCCTCCGGCTGCGGCACGGCGGCCAGCGTGTCCATCACGCGCTCGGCCGGCAGGGTCACGGTCACCTCGGTGCCCGCGCGCGGCTTCGATTTCAGGTGGAAGCCGCCATTGTGCAGGTCGATCAGACCCTTGACGATCGGCAGGCCGAGGCCGGAGCCCTGTTCGGCCGTCTTGATCGCCAGCGAGCCGCGCCCGAAGGTCTGCAGCACGATCGGGATCTCGTCCTCGGGTATGCCCGGCCCCGTGTCGGTGATCGAGACATATTGCCCGCCATTGGCCGTCCAGCCGACCTTGATCGTGATGTCGCCGCCCTGCGGCGTGAACTTGATCGCGTTGGAGAGGATGTTCAGCACCACCTGCCGGATCGCGCGCTCGTCGGCCCAGATCTTGGGCAGCTCGGGCTCGATCGCCTCGCGGATCGTCTGGCCCTTGGCGCGGGCGCGCAGGTTCAGCATGTGGCTGCAATCATCGACGATGCCGGCCAGCGACAGGGCCTCCTCGTTCAGCTCGTATTTGCCGGCCTCGATGCGCGAGAGATCGAGAATCTCGTTGATCAGGTTGAGCAGATGCTGGCCCGAGCCGTGGATATCGGCGGAGTATTCCTTGTAGGCGGCATTGGCGTGGGCGCCGAAGACCTCGTTCTTCATCACCTCGGAGAAGCCGAGGATGGCGTTGAGCGGCGTGCGCAACTCGTGGCTCATCGTGGCCAGAAAGCGCGACTTGGCGAGGTTGGCTTCCTCGGCCTTGCGCCGCGCCTCGTCGGAATTGGCCGTCGCCGTCTCGAGCTCGGCGATCAGTGCGTCCTTCTCGGCCCGGAATTCGATGGTCGAGACCGAGCTTTTGTAGAGCCGGTTGGCGAGGAAGATGAAGAGCAACTGCGCGGCCGCCGCCATCAGCGCCATGGTGACGCTGTCGATGTCGGTGCGGCCCCAGAAAAACGCCGCGATGCCGATCGTGATCGGGATCAGTCCGGCATAGACCGCGACCGGGATCGAGGCGGCCAGCATCACCGTCAGCGCGCTGACGATCAGCAGCGTCGTCGTCACGAACACCTTTGCGCCCGGCGCGTCGCCATGGGCGAAGAGCAGCAGGAGCAGCGACCAGGACAGCCCGTGGAAAGCCTCGGCCAGCGTGAACAGCCGCCGCCAGAACCTGATCCTGACTTCGCCCGTCGCCTCGGCGAGGAAGCGGCGGCTGAGGATGATGATGATGGTCGACGCCAACACGACCGTGCCGATCCAGGGCGTCACCGCATAGGCCGGCACCCAGAGCAGGGCAGCCGCCGCGATGCCGAAGGCCAGCACCAGCGTCCCGACCGAGCCGCTCATCCGGTATTGCGCGAACAGACGCAGCAATTCGTAGTCGAAGGCGCGGTCCAGTCCGGTCGAGGAGGTCAGCCGCTCGCGCGCGGATTTGACCTCGCGCGTGACGAGCTTGCGGCGCGCCAAGGCTGCCGGGTCCGGCCCGCGCCCGCGTTGCACCTGTTCGGCCGTCACTTCCGCCATGGCGTTAAGACGCAACTCCTCACCCGGCGGCGCACCACGCACGACCGGCTCGCCATCATGGTCGGCAAATCGTTAAGCTCTTCCTGATGGCGCGCTTCGGATTCGGTCGTTCTCAATTCGGATTGTTCGGCTGGCGGCGCGTCGGCCGGCCGGTCGATCTCGTCGTGGCGCTTGGAATCATTGGACTTCTGGCGATCGCAGGCGCGGTTTTGCAATATCGGCTCGGCCCGGCGCGCGAAGTGTCGGGCACAGCCCGCGCGATCGATGGCGATTCCCTTCGGCTGAACGGCGAGGAACTTCGGCTGGAGGGGCTCGACGCGCCGGAATACCGCCAGAGCTGCACGGCGAAATCCGGCGACAGGGTCGCCTGTGGCGTGCTCGCGCGGCGGGCGCTTGAGGATCTGCTGGCGCGCGGCCCGGTCAGATGCGAGATCGGCAAGGCTGATCGCTATGGCCGCGGCCTCGCCCGGTGCCGCGCCGGCGAGACCGACATCAACGCGGCGCTGGTCCGGCAGGGCCATGCGGTCGCCTATGGCGGCTATCGCGTCGAGGAGGCGCAGGCGAAAGCCGCCGGGCGAGGCCTCTGGGCGCTGAATTTCGAGCGGCCGGAGACCTGGCGGCGCTCGCAGGGGCGTTAGGGCATCGGACCGAGAAGTTGAATCCACTTTTCGGAACAATCTGATGCAAGAACAAGAATCTAGATCGTCATTTCGCGTCCTAAAGGCGCACGGCGATCTAGAGCCTTACCTCACCGCCATATAACCATCACGAACGCGCCGGACATGGTTGACCGCGCCGCCTTCCTCATGGTCGGGTCGGGTGCGATCGAAAGGGAATGCGATGAAGCTCTATGATGGCGGGCGGGCGCCAAATCCGCGCCGGGTGCGGATTTTCTTCGCCGAGAAGGGCATTCCCTTGCCGGAGATCGTACCTGTCGACATCGCGGCGAAAGAGCACAAAAGCGAGGCCTTCACGCGCCTCAACCCGCTGCAGCGACTGCCGGTGCTCGAGCTCGACGACGGCACGGCGCTGGCCGAGACGGTCGCGATCTGCCGCTATCTGGAAAGCCTGCATCCCGAGCCGCGCCTGTTCGGGCAGGATGCGAAGGAGCAAGCGCTGGTCGAGATGTGGAACCGGCGCGTCGAGCTTGGCCTGTTCTCCAGCGTCGCGGCCGTGTTCCGGCACGGGCACCCCTCGATGACAGAACTCGAGGACCAGGTCCCGGAGTGGGCCGAGGCCAACCGCGAGCTGATCGACGACCATCTCTGGATTCTCGAACTCCAGCTTGCGGGAAACCGCTTCGTTTGCGGCGAGGCGCTCAGCGTCGCCGACATCACGGCTGGCATCGCGATCGACTTCATGAAGCCCTCGCGTATTCCGCTGCCGGAGGATTTCGTCCAGATCAGGCGCTGGCACGCCGAGCTCTCGGCGCGGCCGAGCTGGAAGGCCTGATGCGGCCGGTTCTTGCCCTGCTGGCGCTGCTGGCGCTGACGGCCGCCCCGGCCGCCGCCGCCGAGCGCCTGAACGGCGAGGCGATCAGGCGCGCCTTCGACGGGAACACGGTCTCCGGTCGTTACACCAGCGGCGGCTTCTTCACCGAGTATCACGATCCCAATGGCCAGGCGCTCGGCCATAATGGCTGGCAGCCCAATACGGATGCCTGCTGGACCACCAGGGCAGACGCGGTCTGCTATTATTACGGCCCGCAGACCGACCGCACGGTGCATTGCTTTACGGTCGAGCTTTCCGACCGCCTCTATGTGCTGCGTAACGCCTCCAACCGCCAGATCAACGCGCTTGCCACTGTCGAGCCCGGCAATCCGCGTCGACACTCCGATGGCGGCCAGCCCTGGTATTGCGACGGGCTGATCTCGAAGGCGCCGGAACCGCCGATGTCGCGGCGGCGTCTGGCAGGTCGGTAAGCATGCGACAGCTGGTCGCCTGTCTGGCGCTCGGCATGATCGCCGCCTTGCCTGCCGTCGCCGCCGAACGGCTGAGCGGCGAACAGATCCGTCAGGCCTTCGAGGACAACACCGTGACCGGACGCTACACCAACGGCAACCGGCCATTCAGCGAGTTCCACCATCGCGACGGCCGCGTCAGCGGGCACAACCGCGACATCCCCAACACCGACGCCTGCTGGACCGTCGTGCCGGACGGCGTCTGCTACTATTACGGGCCGACCGAGCGTCGGCGGACTTATTGTTTCGACATCGAGCGAAGCGGCGCGCTGATCGTGATCAAGCGCCGCCCCGGCGGGCAGATCAACGGTCTGGCCGCGATCGAAGCCGGCGACCCGCGTGGTTTTTCGCCGAGCGCCGCTCAGTGGAGCTGTGATGGGCTGATTTCGGAGCGGCGGGGCTCGCCTGCGTTGATGGCGACGGCGCGGTGACGCAGCCTTCCGATCCGATCGACGACGTGCTCACCGACCTCCGGGCCTGCCGAACCTGCCGTGATGCGCCGCGTTTCCTGCCGGCCCTGCCGCACCAGCCCCGCCCGATCGTGCAGGCTTCCGCCACGGCGCGCCTGTGCATCGCGAGCCAGGCGCCCGGAACGCGCGCCCATGCGATCGGCAAACCCTTCTTCGATCCCTCGGGCGTCAGACTGCGCGACTGGCTGGGTCTCGACGAGGCGGCCTTCTACGACGCCGCGAAGGTCGCGATCGTGCCGATGGGCCATTGCTTTCCGGGTCAGGACGCCAAGGGCGGCGACCTGCCGCCGCGCCGCGAATGCGCGCCGCTCTGGCGCGAGCCGGTCTTCGCCGCCATGCCGGCGCTCGAACTCGTGCTGGCGATCGGGATGTATGCGCAGGCCTGGCATCTCGGGCCGCGCGTGAAGCTGTCGGATACGGTGGCCGATTGGCGCGCGGTTCTGGCCGCGCCGCGCCGTCCGCGCATTCTGCCGCTGCCGCACCCGTCCTGGCGCAACAACGCCTGGCTCAGACGGCGGCCATGGTTCGAGGCAGAGTTGCTGCCGACGCTGCGGGCGGAGGTCGCCCGCTTGGTGCTGTGATCAGCGATAGGGCCAGTTGCCGGAATCGAGGTTGCGCTCGATGCGCCCTTGCGTGCTGATGACGGTGCGGACGGAGCCCAGCCCCGTCTCGCCCCGGCTTTCGAGATAAAGCCTTCCGCCCGCGCCGGAGCCATAGCCGCTGCGCGAACTGCTCTTGCCGAATTCGACCTGCACCGAGCCGCCGGCGCGCACGCATAGCGACGAGCCTTCGACCCTGATGAAGCCCGGCCCGTATTCCGGGCAGGGGCGGGCGGCGCGCTCGGTCTGGGCGGGGCGCAGCTTTTCGGCTCGGGGCTGGCCACGGCCCGGCAGCGGTTCGCCGATCGATTGGGCGAGCGCCGGAGAGGCGACCATGGCGGCGAGGAAGAGGACGAGGATCATGCGCATGCCCTATGATAGAGCCGCGAATGCGGCAGCGCCATGGTCTGACGTCGAGCGGCCCAGCGACATGAAAAACCCCGACCTTGCGGCCGGGGTTCGAGAGGCTTCGAGTTGGGCCGGATGACGGCCGGTCGCTCTCTTCAGAGCTGGTTGGCCGCGCGCGCGCGGATCATGAAATTGTCGAAGGAGTATTCGGCGATCTGGAACCAGAGATATTCGTCGCCGCGGAAGGCAGCCATGTTGTCGTAGACCTTCTTGAAGTCGGCGTTCTTGGCGGTCGTCTCGGCATAGACCTCCTTGGCCGCCTTCAGGCAGGCTTCGAGGATCTCCTGCGAGAACGGCCTGAGCTGCGCGCCGGCGCCGACCAGCCGCTTCAGGGCGGCGGGATTGCGGGCGTCGTATTTGGACATCATGTCGACCGTCGACATGTGGCAGGCGGTGGTCAGGATCGACTTGTAGGCCTTGGGCAGCGCCTCCCATTTGGCCGTGTTGATGAACATATGCAGGTTGGCCCCGCCTTCCCACCAGCCGGGATAGTAGTAGAACGGCGCGACCTTGTTGAAGCCGAGCTTTTCGTCGTCATAGGGGCCGACCCATTCGGCCGCATCGATGGTGCCCTTCTCCAGCGCCGGATAGATGTCGCCGCCGGCGATCTGCTGCGGCACCACGCCGAGCTTGGTCAAAACCTGCCCGGCGAAGCCGCCGATGCGCATCTTGACGCCCTGCAGATCGGCGACGGTCTTGATCTCCTTGCGGAACCAGCCGCCCATCTGGCAGTTCGTGTTGCCCGAGGGGATCGCGTAGATGTTGAATTTCTTGTAGAATTCGTTGAGCAGCTCATTGCCGCCGCCATAGTTGAACCAGGCGTTCTGCTGGCGCGCATTCAGGCCGAAGGGCACGGCCGTGCCGAAGGCGAAGGTCGGATCCTTGCCGACATAGTAATAGGACGCGGTGTGGCACATCTCGACGGTGCCGTTGGTCACCGCGTCGGCCGCCTGCAGGCCGGGCACGATTTCGCCCGCCGCGAACGCCTGGATCTGGAATTTTCCGTCCGTCGCCTCGGAGACCGCCTTCGCCACCACTTCCGACGCGCCATACAGGGTGTCGAGGGATTTCGGGAAGGACGAGGTCACGCGCCATTTCACCTCCGGCGAGGATTGCGCGATGGCGGGGCTGGCGATGGCTCCTGCTGCGGCGCCGACGCCGGCGACCTTCAGAAATTGACGACGCTTCATCGTGGTGTGTCCTCCCTCAAGAACTGGCCGCGCGCCGGTTCTCGCCGGTCGTCGCGTTGGCGCCAGCAAAGCAGGTCTCGTCATAAGTGCAAGCGAAAAAGCATGGCATGCATGCGTCCGTCGCATGAATCTGCGACAAACTGCCACCATGGCGCGTATCGCCCGGCATCCGCGCGGGAGCAGGCGATTTTTTGTGCGTCCTGTCGATGACGCCATGCCGGCCCGGAGAGGTGAAAACCAAACAAAAAAAGCCCGGCTTGCGCCGGGCTTTCGCGATCGCAGGCGAAAAATACCTGCGAAACAGTCTGTTTTATTGCTCAACGCGCTCGCGAGCGGACCTGGAACACGTCGAAGGTCAGCTCCGCGACCTGCCACCAGAGATACTGGTCGCCGCGGAAGGCGGCCATCGATTCGATCGCCTTCTTGAAGTCGGGGTTCTTGGCCGAGATCTCGCTGTAGAGCTCGTTCGAGGCCTTCAGGCAGGCTTCGAGGATTTCCTGCGAGAACGGGCGCAGCTGCGTGCCGGCGCCGACGAGGCGCTTCAGCGCTGCTGGGTTCTGCACGTCGTACTTCGCCGACATCTGCGTGTTGGCGTAGGTGCAGGCTGCGGTCAGCGCGGTCTGATAGGCCTTCGGCAGCGCGTTCCACTTCTCGAGATTGACGAAGGCGTGGACGGTCGGCCCGCCTTCCCAGAACCCCGGATAATAGTAGAACGGCGCGACCTTGGAGAAGCCGAGCTTCTCGTCGTCATAGGGGCCGACCCATTCGGCGCCGTCGATCGTGCCCTTTTCCAGCGCCGGGTAGATGTCGCCGCCGCCGATCTGCTGCGGCACGACGCCGAGCTTGGCCAGCACCTGGCCGGCGATTCCGCCGATGCGCATCTTGACGCCCTGCATGTCGGCGACGGTCTTGATCTCCTTGCGGAACCAGCCGCCCATCTGCGCGCCGGTGTTGCCGCAGGGCAGGCCGTAGATGTTGAACTTCTTGTAGAATTCGTTGAACAGGTCGTTGCCGCCGCCCTGAAACAGCCAGGCGTTCTGGCCCCGCGCATTGAGACCAAACGGCACGGAGGCAGCGACAGCGAAGGTCGGATCCTTGCCGACATAGTAATACGACACCGTGTGGCACATCTCGACGGTGTTGTTGGTCACGGCGTCGGCGGCCTGCAGCGCGGGAACGATTTCGCCGGCCGCGAAGACCTGGATCTGGAACTTGCCGTCGGTCAGGTCGGAGACCATCTTGGCCATGACCTCGGCGCCGCCATAGATCGTGTCGAGCGACTTCGGGAAGCTCGACGCCAGGCGCCACTTGATCTCGGGATTCGCCTGCGCGACCGCGGGGGCGGCGACTGCGGCCGCTGCCGCTCCGACTGCGGCGGTCTGGATGAATTGACGACGCTTCATGGGGTATTCTCTCCTTGGGACTCTTCAGCAGAATGACGTGCAGACGGGTATGGTCCCGTTTGACGACGTTTCAGGACATTGGCGGCGGACCGCAGTTATCTTCAAGGCCTGGTGCGTTGTTCTTTGGTGCAACGGGCAAGCCGGCAAAGACTTTATACTTGCACAGATTTTGCGCACATCTCCCCAAACATAAACCGACCGTCAACCAATTCTACAAGCTCGACAATTGCGCCTGGAACATGGCACGGCTGCGCGCGGAGCACATGAAACACTTCCTCCGCGCGGTCAACCTCCGCGTGCCGGAACTCCGGGGCCGAGACGAAAGGGTGCGCGATGCACAAGGACAAGCTGGCTGAACTCCAGGCGCGCTATGCCGGCGCGAGCGGGGCCGACATCCACGATCCGCATTTCGCCAGGGTCGCCGCCGACCAGTTCAAGGGCGACCGGCGCAAATGGCCGTTCTCGGACGTCGCGACCTTCATCAGCGCGCCCTACCGGCCCGATGCGCTGACCAGCCCCGATCTTGGCGGGCTCGATGTCGCGATCATCGGCCTGCCGATGGATCTCGGGGTCACCAACCGCGCCGGCACGCGGCTCGGGCCGCGCGCTGTGCGCGCCGTCGAGCGCATGGGGCCGATGGATCATGTGCTTGGCACCGCGCCCTTCGGGTTGCTCAAGGTCGCCGATATCGGCGACGTGCCGTTCCGCTCGCGCTATTCGCTGGAAAGCTGCCACGAGGACATCGAGGCGACCTTCAGGACCATCGTCGCGGCCGGCGTCTCGCCGCTGGCGGTCGGCGGCGACCATTCGATCACATATCCGATCATGCGCGCGGTCGGTGAGAAGCGGCCCGTCGGCATGGTCCATATCGACGCCCATTGCGACACGTCGGGCCCCTATGAGGGCTCGAAATTCCACCATGGCGGGCCGTTCCGGCAGGCGGTGCTCGACGGCGTGCTCGATCCCGAGCGCGTCATCCAGATCGGCATCAGGGGCGGCGCGGAGTATCTCTGGGAGTTCTCCTATGAGAGCGGCATGACCGTGATCCACGCCAACGAGGTCGACGATCTCGGGATCGGGGCCGTGATCGCCAGGGCGCTGGCCGTCATCGGCGACGGCCCCACTTACGTCTCCTTCGACGTCGATTCGCTCGATCCGGCCTTTGCGCCCGGCACCGGCACGCCCGAGGTCGGGGGCCTTACGCCGCGCGAGGCGCTGGCCATCCTGCGCGGGCTGAAAGGCGCCAACATCGTCGCCGCCGACGTCGTCGAGGTCGCGCCGCAATATGACGCGACCAGCAACACCGCCCAATGCGCGGCGCAGGTGCTGTTCACCGAACTTTGCCTGATCGCGGAGGCGCGCGCCGCCGGCAAGGGGCGTCTGTGAAACGAAAAGCCGTCGATCTCGATGCCATCGACCGCAGGATCGTCGCGATCCTGCGCGAGGAGGGGCGCATCACCAACCAGGCCCTGTCGGAGCGGGTCGGCCTGTCGGCGCGGCCCTGTCTCGAACGGGTGCGCAAGCTCGAGGCGTCCGGCCTGATTGAGGGCTACAGCGCCAGGCTCGCACCCACATTGGCGGGTCACGCCGTCGTCGCCTTCGCCTCGATCTCGCTGCGCGACCATTCGGTCGGCCGGCGCGAGCGGGTCGAAAAGGTGCTGCGGGCCTGCCCCGACGTGGTCGAGTTGCAGGTCGTCAGCGGCGATGCCGACTATCTCGCCCGCATCGTGGCCGTCTCGCTGTCCGACTATGAGGAACTGACGGGGGCCTGGCTGGCCGACGCCCAGCTCGGCGTGGCGAAGATCGCCACGACCTTCGCGCTCAAGGCGCTGAAGGAGTTTGCGGGGTATCCGCTGGGCGAGGGGTAGCTTGAGTTTGACTGTTGCTACAGTCAAAGCGCCGATGAGAACGGCCAACTGATCGGCCAAACAATCGGCCAGATACACGGAAGCATGGCTTCACGTCAGAATTAAACCACTGGCATATATGCCAATTTATCTTGTAGAGACTGTCGATCCGCGAAACGAATGATCGGCCAAATGATGTCTGCGCCTGCCGAGACGCCAAGTCGCATTGAACCGGCGCTCCTCGAAGACGCCACGGCGGCGATCGCGGACGTTGTCGCTGACGTCTCCGCAGCCTCGGCCGTACTTGGGCGCGCGCTACACCCACAGACGGCGGCCAATCTGGCGAGCCTCGTGCGGATCATGAACACCTACTACAGCAATCTGATCGAGGGGCACGACACTCGCCCGCGCGATATCGAGCGGGCCTTGGCCGGGCGGCTGGACGACGATGAGGGTCGCCGCAACCTGCAACTCGAGGCGGCTGCTCATGTCCGCGTCCAGGCTGATATCGACAGGATGGCGGCGCAAAACGCCCTTCCTGAGCCGGCCTCCTGCGCTTTCATCCTATGGCTGCATCGGGAGTTCTATCGCGACGCTCCCGATGCGATGCTTCGCATCGCAGGTGCGGGACGAAACGTCGTCATGCAGCCGGGCGAGTGGCGTTCCCGATCGGAGCACGATGTCGCGGTCGGCCGACACATGCCGCCGTCCAGCCCTCACGTTGGTGGCTTCATGCAGCATTTCGAGGACCGCTTTCGCTTCGATCGTCTTGGCAAGGCCGGCCGCATCATGGCGATGGCGGCTGCGCATCATCGGCTGAATTATATTCACCCGTTTCCGGACGGGAATGGCCGCGTCAGCCGTCTGATGAGTCACGCCATGGCGCAGTCCGCGGGCATCGGCGCATACGGGCTCTGGTCCGTCTCGCGCGGTCTTGCGCGGGGCCTCGAAAGCCGCACGGAATACAAGACCATGATGAGCCACGCCGACATGCCGCGGCAGGGCGACCGGGACGGCCGGGGAAACCTGTCGGAACGCGCCTTGGTTGATTTCGTGCTCTGGTTCCTGCGCGTCTGCCTCGATCAGATGACGTTCATGACAAGTCTGTTCGAACTCGACGCTCTGGCCCGGCGATTGCGCGCTTATGTCGAGCGAAGCGATGGTCTGAAGCCGGAGGCTGCCCGCTTGCTGGAGGAAGCCCTGTTCCGGGGAGAGTTCGAGCGCGGCGAAGCGGCCAGGATCACCGGGCTTCCGGAAAGGACTGCGCGCCGGGTTCTGAACGATGTGGTCGCGGACGGATTGCTGGCTTCGGACACGCCGAAGGGCCCGATTTCGCTCCGATTCCCTGCCGACGCGCTGGAAATCCTGTTTCCGCGCCTGTATCCGCAAACCTGACGACGCTATTGCCGCTTCGCCAGCCAGATCACATGGCGCTTGCCGCGTCCGCCTCGACCCGCCCGCACCGTCATCTCCTCGACGGCAAATCCCGCCCGTTTCAGCCTTTGCGTGAAACCGCGATCGGGCCCCTGCGACCACACCGCGAGAATGCCGCCCGGCGTCAGTGCCGTGCGCGCGGCAGCCAGCCCGGCCTCGTCATAAAGCGCGTCGTTGGCCGCAACCGTCAGCCCGTCGGGGCCGTTGTCCACATCGAGCAGTATGGCGTCGTATCCCGCAGGCGCAGCCGCGATCAGCGCGCCGACATCCGACACCGCCACATCGACGCGCTGATCGTCCAGACATCCGGCGAACAGGCCGGCCATCGGGCCGCGCGCCCAGACCACGACCTGCGGCACGAGTTCCGCGACCTCGATCCGCGCGTCCGTGCCGAAGGTCGCCAGAGCCGCGCGCAGCGTAAAGCCCATGCCGAGCCCGCCGATCAGGATCCGAGGGGCCTTGCGTCCCGAGAGCCGTTCCGCAGCGAGCCCTGCCAGCGCCTCCTCCGAGCCGCTGAGCCTGTTGTTCATCAACTCGTTGGCCCCGAGCATGATCGAGAACTCGGCCCCGCGCCGTTTCAGCCGGAGTTCGCCGCCGCCGGGCAGGGGCGCGCTGTCGAGGGTCACCCAGGGGATCATGGTGTCAGTGACCCGGCGATGCGAGAGCCGCGCCCTGCTTGTCGTGCGTCGCCAGACGCTCGATCATGGTCGCTGTCGCGGCATTGATGCCGATGATCTCGACGGGCACGTCGTGATGCCGGAATTTAAGCACCACCCGGTCGAGCGCGTTGATCGCCGTGATGTCCCAGAAATGCGACCCTTCGAGGTCGATCACCACGCCCTTCAGACCCTCCTCGCGGAAGTCGAAGGCCGAGTGGAAGGCTTCGGCGGTCGCGAAGAAGATCTGGCCCGTGACGGCATATGTCCTGACCGAGGTCCCCTCATCGCGCACCGAGCCGACGCTGAAGAACTGCGTCACCTTATGGGCGAAGAACAGGCCGCTGAGCACGACGCCGAACAGGACGCCCTTGGCGAGATCATGCGTCCATACGACAACGGCGACCGTGCCGAGCATCACGAAGCTGGAGCTTTTCGGATGCGTCAGCAGCGTCTGGAGCGAGCGCCACTGGAAGGTGTTGATCGAGACCATGATCATCACCGCGACCAGCGCAGCCATCGGGATCTGCGCGACGTAAGGGCCAAGCACGACGATCAGGAACAGCAGCAAGGCGCCGGCCCAGAGCGTCGAGAGCCTGCCGCGCCCGCCCGAGGAGACGTTGATCACGGATTGGCCGATCATGGCGCAGCCGGCCATGCCGCCGAAACAGCCGGCGGTGATGTTGGCGAGACCCTGGCCGGCGCATTCGCGGTTCTTGTCGGAGGTCGTGTCGGTCATCTCGTCGATGATCGCCGCCGTCATCAGGCTCTCCAGCAGCCCGACCATGGTCAGGGTCAGCGCATAGGGCAGGATGATCCGCAGCGTCTCCAGCGTGAACGGCACCTGCGGCAGGGCGAAGAAGGGCAGTTCGCTCGGAAGCGCGCCCATGTCGCCGACGGTGCGGACGCCGAAGCCGAAATACATCGAGGCGGCCGTCAGCAGCACGATGGTGACGAGCGGAGACGGCACAGCTCTCGTCAGATAGGGCAGGCCGTAGATCAGCGCGAGGCCGATCGCCGTCATCAGATAGACGGTCGGCCCCTTGCCGAGCAGTTCCGGCATCTGCGCCATGAAGATCAGGATCGCCAGCGCATTGACGAAGCCGGTGACGACCGAACGCGAGACGAAGCGCATCAGGTCGCCGAGCTTGAGTACGCTGGCGGCTATCTGGAACAGACCGGTCAGGATCGTTGCGGCGAACAGGTAGCCGACGCCATGCTCCTTCACGAGCGTGACCATCACCAGCGCCATCGCGCCGGTCGCCGCCGAGATCATGGCGGGACGGCCACCGGCGAAGGCCGTGACGACGGCGATGCAGAACGAGGCGTAGAGCCCGACCTTGGGATCGACGCCGGCGATGATCGAAAAGGCGATCGCCTCGGGAATCAGCGCCAGCGCGACGACCGTGCCGGCCAGAAGTTCTTTCGTGATGTTGGGAGCCCATTCGCTCCGCACATGCATGAGGTTCATAGGGTCTGATCTTTCATCGCCTCTCAGGCCGAAAGCGCGGACGGCTGTGCGAGGCTCGCATCACGGGAAGGCGGTCTCTGGCGAGAGCCGCGACATCGTCACTGTGAATTGCGTGGTCCGGCGGATCGGCGGCCGGAAGAGCCACCCGGAATTACACCGGGTCCATTGCGATAATTCTGTCTAGCGCGTCGAGATGCTGCGTCGCAACATTCATTTTGCGGCTTTTTCGATGCGATCCGCGCATGACGGAGCCCTTCAATACACCGATTCTGTCGTCGAAACGACAGAATCGGCTGCTGTATTCGATGCCTCGCACCACTCCTGCCGCCCTGGCCTGCCTACGCTCTTTACCAAGCGAGGGAGAGACGCCATGAACGCCATCATCCGCGAGCGCCAGATCTGTCGCGAAAACGCGGTCTGCGCCCAGAACTACGCGCCGCTGCCGATCATGCTGTCGCATGGCGAGGGCGTCTGGCTCACCGACATCGCCGATGTCAGGCGGCTCGACATGATGAGCGGCTATTCCGCCGTCAGCCTCGGCCATGGCCATCCGCGCATCCTCAAGGTGTTGTCGCAGCAGGCGGCGCGGCTCGCCGTGACCAGCCGCGCCTTCCACACCGAGCCGCTCGGGCCGTTCCTGGCGAAGCTCTGCGCGGTCTCGGGTCAGGAGATGGCGCTGCCGATGAACACCGGCGCGGAAGCCGTCGAAACCGCGATCAAGGCGGCAAGGCGCTGGGGCCATCGCGTCAAGGGGATTGCGGAGGGCAGGGCGCGGATCATCGTCGCCGACGGCAACTTCCACGGCCGCACCACGACGATCGTCGGCTTCTCCTCGGAAGATGGCTATCGCGGCGGCTTTGGCCCCTTCGCGCCTGGCTTCGTCAGCGTTCCCTTCGGCGATGCGCAAGCAGTCGCGGCCGCGATCACGCCCGACACCGCCGCGATCCTGATCGAGCCGATTCAAGGCGAGGCAGGCATCGTCCTGCCGCCGCCGGGCTATCTCAGGCGTCTGCGCGAGCTTTGCGATAGGAACAACGTCCTGCTGATCCTGGACGAGGTCCAGTCCGGACTCGGCCGCACCGGCGCCTGGTTCGCCCATCAGCATGAAGGCGTGCGGCCAGACGGGCTGATCGTCGGCAAGGCGCTCGGCGGCGGGGTCTATCCGGTCTCGGCCTTCCTGTCCTCGCGGGCCGTGATGCAGGTCTTCGGGCCGGGCTCGCATGGCTCGACTTTTGGGGGCAACGCGCTCGCGGCCGCGATCGGGCTGGAGGCGCTGAGCGTCATCGACGACGAAGGGCTCGTCGTCCGTTCTGCCGAACTCGGCGACTACCTCAAGACGCGGCTCGCGAGCATGACGCGCGGTCTTGCGCGCGAGGTCCGGGGTCTCGGCCTCTGGGTCGGCGTCGAGATCGACCCGCGAGTCGCCTCCGCCAGGACTCTGGTGGCCGAGCTTGCCCAGGCGGGCGTGCTGACCAAGGAAACCCATGAAACGGTGATCCGCTTCGCCCCGCCGCTCACGATCAGCCGGGCCGAACTGGACTGGGGGCTGGCCCGCTGCGCGGCGGTTTTCAGGAAAGCCGGCGCAGCGCCGGAAGCCGCTGCAGCGTGACATTAGGCCGGCTTGGCCTGCCGCAGCACGGTCAAGGGCGACTAGTCGTCTGAAAAACATGAAGAAATCCGCCCGGCGTCGTGCCGGTTCTTTGGGCGCTGCCGCTGCAAAAAGCTGCATCGCCCCACTTGCGGGCAGGGCGCATCCTCGCCCAATCTGTGAGCATAAGCCGGAAGCGGGAATTCGAAACGCCCGCCCGGTCAAACCCGTGGGAGGCACCATGAAAGGTTTCGTTCGTTTTCTCGCCGCCGCCGCATTGACGGTTGTCGGAGCGACCGGCGCTCTGGCCCAGGCCAAGGAGTGGAAGGAGGTCCGGATCGGAACAGAGGGGGCCTATCCGCCCTACAACAACCTCAACGCCAAGAAGGAACTCGAGGGCTACGAGATCGACTACGCCAACCTGCTCTGCGAGAAGATGAAGGTGAAATGCACCTGGGTCGTGCAGGACTGGGACGGCATCATCCCGGCGCTGCTCGCCAATAAATACGACATCATCATCGCCGGCATGAACGCCACCGACGAGCGCAAGAAGCAGGTCGAATTCACCGCCGTCTACAACAAGACGCCGATCTGGATGGTCGGGCCCAAGGCGACGAAGGGCAACGAGATCACGCCCGCCGCGCTCAAGGGCAAGGCCGTCGGCGCGCAGGGCTCCACCATCCACGCCAACTTCCTCGAGAAGTTCTACAAGGATTCCAATCCGCGTCTCTACCCGACGCAGGAAGAGGCCAACCTCGATCTGATCAACGGCCGGCTCGACTATATCGTCGCCGACGCGCTCGCCCTCTCCGATTTCCTGAACGGCAAGGGCAAGGATTGCTGCAGGCTCATCGCCGAGGTGCCGCGCGACGCCGCGATCCATGGCCCGGGCGTCGCGGGCGCCGTCCGCAAGGCCGACACCGCGCTCAAGGCCCTGTTCGACAAGGCGATCGCCGAGACGATCGCCGACGGCTCGAACAAGAAGCTCGAAGACAAGTGGTTCAAGCTGGCGGCGACGAACTGACCCGCGAAACACGCGCCCGCCGGCGTCGCGTCGGCGGGCGGCTTCGACACAAGCCGCCAGCGTAAGTCGCCAGAGTAGGAAGCGATGATCGAAAAGCTCGCTTTGCTCGGCTTTGGCGATGGCGGCTGGGGCCTCGCTTTGCTTCAGGGCGCTGGCATCACCATCTCGATTGCGCTGGCGACGCTGCCCTTCGGCCTCGCGCTGGGGCTGATCGTGGCGCTCGGCAAGCGCTCCGAGAATGTCGTCCTGCGCTGGCTCGCGACCGGCTACACCACGGTGTTTCGCGGCGTGCCGGAGTTGCTGACGCTCTACATCATCTATTTCGGCGTCCAGATCCTGCTCCAGCGCCTTTGGGAGTGGCTGGGGCTTCCAGGCAATTTCTCGATGCCGCCTTTCGTGGCCGGCATGGTCGCGCTCGGCGTCGTGCTCTCGGCCTTCTCCAGCGAGGTCTGGGTCGGCGCGCTGAACTCGATCCAGAAGGGTCAGCGCGAGGCGGCCGCCGCGCTCGGACTGTCGAAGGGGCAGGCCTTCCGTCTCGTGGTGATGCCGCAACTTGTCCGCGTCGCGCTGCCGGGCCTCGGCAACAACTGGATGGTGCTGCTGAAGGAGACCTCGCTGGTCTCGGTCATCACGCTGCCCGACATCATGTTCATCACCACCCGCGCCAATGTCGCGACCAAGGAGCCGTTCCTGTTCTTCGGGGCGGCGATGCTGATCTATCTGTTCTTCTCGCTCGTTTCGGCCTGGGGGCTGGGCAAGGTTGAAGCGCGCGCCAACCGTGGCTACGCCGCCTTCGGGGGCGCGACGCGATGAGGTGGTGCGAGTATCCGGGTTCCATCGTCGGCAGCGAGGTCTTCCAGAACTATGGCTGCCGGATGTTCTCGGGCCTCTGGGTCACCTTCGAACTGGTGGCGATCTCGGTCACGCTCGGCTTCGCGCTCGCGATCGGTCTGGCCATCGCAAGGCTGTACGGGCCGCGCTGGGCGCAAGGCCTGATCAACGGCTACACCACCTTCTTCCGGGGCACGCCGCTGCTCTGCCAGCTCTTCCTGGTCTATTACGGCCTCGGCCAGTTCCGGCTGTTCTGGCAGGATGTCGGGCTGTGGTGGTTCTTCCGCGAGCCATTCTATTGCGCGGTCTTCACCTTCACCATCAACACGGCGGCCTATCAGGCCGAGATCCTGCGCGGCGCGATCCAGTCGATCCCGCGCGGCCAGTTCGAGGGCGCCCTCGCCTTGGGCCTGCATCGCTGGTCGAGCCTGCGCCACGTCATCATGCCCCAGGCGATGATCCTGGGCCTGCGCCCGCTCGGCAACGAACTGATCGTGATGATCAAGGCCAGCGCGGTCGCTTCGCTGGTGACGCTGTTCGATTTGATGGGCGCGACCCGGCTCGCCTTCGCGCGCTCCTTCGACCTCTCGATCTACCTCTACGCTGCGCTGATCTACCTTATCATGGTCGAGATCATCCGGCGCGTCTGGGACAGGCTGGAGCTCAGGCTGACGCGGCACATGGCGCTGCGCTGAGGTTGGACAGGCGATCCTGCGGGGCCTAGATTGGCTTGACCGTCGTTCACCGCCCGAGGATGGCATGGATACATCGCTCGACATCGATCCGAAGCTCGAAGCGCGCATCCGCGAGTTGGCCGAGCGGCAGCAACGCTCTCCGGGTTCCGTCATGACCGAAGCTATCGAGCAATATGTCGCGCGCGAGGAAGCGCGTGTGAGCTTCGACGAGGAGGAAGAGGCCTCTTGGCAGGACTATCAGAAGACGGGCCTTCATCTCACATTGGATGAACTCAACGTCTGGCTTAAGACGTGGGGAACCGACGCGGAGGGAGACCCGCCGCCTTGCCACACGTAGTTGTGTCCCGGCGCGCCATAATGGGCATCAATCGTTGTCGGCGCTTTCTTGAGATCAGAAATCAGCGCGCAGCTCGGGACGCTTCCGATACGATCTATCAGTGTCTTCAGAAGCTGGAATCGACGCCACAGGTCGGACGGCTCTTGCCCGGATCGAAGGCAGTTCGAGAACTGATCATCCCTTTTGGTGATGCAGGCTATGTCGCACGGTACCGCTTCGATAAAGCCGCCGACGTTGTGCTTGTGACCGGGGTACGTCACCAACGCGAAGTGAGCTTTTGAACCTGCCTCAACCCCATTCTTCCCGTTTCGCGCAAGCTGACATCGCGTCCGCGCCGCTTTGCGGTAACGGCCCGGCGCGCTAAACCCCAGCCCAGACAACTCGATCCCAGCGGAGCGGAACAATGACCAAGGTCGCCTTCATCGGTCTCGGCGTCATGGGCTATCCCATGGCAGGCCATCTCAAGGCCAAGGGCCACGAGGTCACGGTCTACAACCGCAATCCCGACAAGGCTGCCAAATGGGTCGCCCAGCATGCCGGCGCCTCCGCCGCCACGCCGGCCGACGCCGCCAAGGGGCAGGAGATCGTCTTCTGCTGCGTCGGCAATGACGACGACTTGCGTTCGGTGACGCTCGGCGAGACCGGCGCCTTCGCCGGCATGGAGAAGGGCGCGATCTTCGTCGACCACACCACGGCCTCGGCGGGCGTCGCCCGCGAGCTCGACGCGGCGGCGACCGCTGCCGGCTTCGGCTTCGTCGACGCGCCGGTCTCGGGCGGGCAGGCCGGGGCGGAGAACGGCGTGCTCACCGTGATGTGCGGCGGCGATCCGGCAGTCTATGCCCGCGCCGAGCCGGTGATCGCGAGCTTCGCCCGCATGTGCAAGCTGATGGGCCCGGCGGGCTCGGGCCAGCTCACCAAGATGGTCAACCAGATCTGCATCGCCGGCCTCGTCCAGGGCCTGTCCGAGGGCGTCCATTTCGCCAAGCGCGCCGGGCTCGACGTCGAGGCGATGCTGGAGGTGATTTCCAAGGGCGCGGCCGGCTCATGGCAGATGGAGAACCGCGGCAAGACCATGAACGCCGGCAAGTTCGACTTCGGCTTCGCCGTCGACTGGATGCGCAAGGATCTCGGCATCGTGCTGGAGGAGGCACGCCGCAATGGCGCGCAGCTTCCCGTCACCGCGCTGGTCGACCAGTTCTATGCCGAGGTCCAGAAGATGGGCGGCAGGCGCTGGGACACTTCCAGCCTAATTGCGCGCCTTGAGGACTGAAAGCGGCCACTGGCGGCCGCGTCTCAGCGGCCGACAGTGGCCGGGGCCCGCGACACTGCCAGGAGCCCCGCCGCCATCATCAGCCACATCATCAGAACCAGCGCCTGCGGCCAGACCGTCACGGCCCAGCTCGCCAGGATGGTGGCGAGCGCGCCGGCGCCGAGCTGGATCGCGCCCATCAGACCGGCCGCGGAGCCGGCGAGTTCCGGCTTGGCCGAGAGCGACTCTGCCGTCGAGCCCGGAATCGTCAGCCCGTTGCCGATGGCGTTGATCGCAAGCGGCAGGAACAGCGTCAGCGGCGTCCAGTAGGGCGTCAGGGAGAGCGCCATCGCGCCGGTCATAGCAACGAAGGAGATGGCGAGCCCGGTGCGCACCAGGCGCGCCGTGCCGAGCTTCACCGCCAGCCGCGACATGGCGAAGTTGCCGACCATGTAGCCAAGCGCGTTCAGGATGAAATAGGCCCCGTAGACGGCCGGTCCCCTCCCCATCGTCTCGACGACGATGAAGGGCGCGGCCGCGATGAAGGCGAAGAACGCGCCCGAGGTCATCGACAGCGCGATCACGTTGACGACGAAACCGCGGTCGACGATCAGCCCCGGGAACGCCCGGAAGATGCCGAGGAACGAGGTCCCGACGCCGATGCGCGGCGCGGTCTCCGGAAGCCGCAATGTCGTCAGCGCCAGCACGACGACGCCGACCCCGGTCATGAACCAGAAGATCATCCGCCAACCCAGCCAGGTCTCGATATGGCCGCCGAGATAGGGCGCAAGCATCGGGGCGACGACCATGACCATGGTGACGCTGGCGATCATGCTCGCGGCCTCGTCGCGGCTCGCCGTATCGCGGATGATGGCGCGCGACAGCGCGAAGGCGGAGCCCGCGCCCGCGCCCTCCAGCAGGCGCGCCGCCAGCAGCACGCCGGTCGTCTCGGCCAGCGCGCCCAGCGCGGAGCCGGCGACGAAGAGCGCGATTCCGGCATTGACGCAAGGGCGGCGGCCGAAGCGGTCCGAGAGCGGGCCGATGATGAGCTGCGTCAGCGCCACAGCCACCAGAAACAGCGTCAGCGTGAGCTGGATCGTCGCGTAGCTCGTCGCAAAATGCCGCGCCAGCGTCGGCGTCGCCGGTGCAAGCAGGTTGAGCGCGATCGGCTGCAGCGTCGAGATCGCGACGAGCACCATCAGCGTCGGTTTCGCAGGGAGAGGGCTCGCGTTCATGCCGGCGGGCCGCCCGGCAGCTTCAGCCTGGAATCGGACCTCACGCGCTGGCGGTGCATGGTGTAGAGGCCGCTGCCGACGATCAGCGCGATGCCGGCGATGGCAAGCGCGTCGGGGACCTCGCCCCAGACGACATAGCCGATCACGACGGCGAAGACGACGATGCTGTAGCGATAGCCCGAGATCACGCCGATATCGGTGTTGCGGAAGGCGCTGACGATGCACAGGCTGCCGGTCGAGACCAGCACGGCCGCGCCGGCGAGATAAAGCGTCTCGATGCGCCAGAAGGGCTGCCAGACCTCGAAGAGGCCGTAGCCGATCGACACCAGGCCGACGAGCACGGTGGTGGTCAGCGAGATCACCGTCGAGGGCACCTCGTTGCCGATGCTGCGGGTCAGGAGATCGCGCCAGCCGACCAGGATGGCGCTGATCAGCGCGACGATCGCGGCCAGGTTGAAGCCATCCGCTTCCGGCCGCACGATCAGCAGCACGCCGCAGAAACCGACCGCCACGGCAACGGTCCGCCGCCAGCCGATCCGCTCGATCCGCAAAAACACGGCGAGCACGACGATGATCAGCGGCGAGGTCATCAGGATGGCGGTGATGTTGCCGAGCGGCAGAAGCCCCAGCGCCCAGATGAAGGAGAGCGCGACCGCGCTCTCGATCAGCCCGCGCAGCAGCACGATCGGCCGCAGCGCCAGCCCGAGCTTGCCGCCTTCCTTCAGCAGGAAGACCATGGCGAGCCCGGCCATGACGGCGAATACGGTGCGCAGCGCGATCGCCTGCCCGGCCGGATAGACCTCGCGGGCGAGCTTCATCAGCGTGTCGTTGCCGATGAACAGCGCCATCGCCGAGACCATGGCCACGATGCCGCGTCGGTTGTCGGCTGCACTGGCCAAGGCGATGATCCTGTCTGCGCGCTCGCTCAGGCCGCGAAGCGGGCGAGCGAGAAGGGCGCAAGGTCGAAGGCCGGACGGACTTCGGTCGAGAGATCGGCGAGGATTTCGCCGATCGCGCTGGCGAATTTGAAGCCATGGCCGGAGCAGCAGGAGGCGAACACCACCTGCGGCGCACCGGGCGCCCTGTCGATGATGAAGTCCTCGTCGGGCGTCACGCTGTAGACGCAGCCCTTCAGCGTCAGCGGCTCGCCGGCCGCGTCGGGGATATAGCGCTTGAGGCATTCGCGGATCAGCGCGACCTGGCACGGGCTGGGCGTCCTGTCGTCGTCGCGCGGGTCCATCGGCTCGCGGCCGAAATGCGGTCCGCCGAGCTTGAAGCCCGGATGTTCGTAGAGCGGGAAGCCGTAGAAATGGCCTTCCTCGACGGTGAGGATGAAGACCGGGAAGGCGCCTTCCCGGTACAGTTCCGGCCGCCGCGTCGTGAACCAGCCGATCGCCTGCCGCACGGTCGCGACATTGGCGGCCAGCGCAGGGACCGCGTCCGCGATCCAGCCGCCCGAGGTGATGACCAGCCGGCCCGCCGAATAGCTGCCGCGCCCGGTCCGGACCTCGACGCCGCCATCGGCGGTCGGACGCCAGTCCAGCATCGGCTCGTTGGTGCGGATCTCCGCCCCCCGCGACTGGGCGAGCCCGACATGGGCATAGATCGCCTTTTCCGAGGCGACGAAGCCGCCATCGGGCTGCCACAGGGCGTGATGCCCCCCGGGAAGCTGGAAGCCGGGAAACCGCTTCGCGATCTCGCCGCCGTCGAGGACCTCGTGCTCGAGCCCGTGGTCGAGGCAGGATTGCAGCGAGGCTTCGACCTCGCCCGAGCCCCTTGGCGCAAGGTCGAGCGAGCCGGTGACGTGCAGCAGCTTCAGACCCGCGGCGGCGCCCGTCTCCTTCCAGAGGTGGTGGGCGCGCTGCACGATCGGGACATAGTGCGAGCCTTCGAAATAGGCGATCCGGATGATCCGGGTCATGCCGTGCGACGAGCCCATGGCATGGCCGAGGTCGAAGCGCTCCAGCCCGAGCACCCTGAGACCACGCTGGGCGAGATGCCAGCAGGCGGCCGAGCCCATGGCGCCGACTCCGGCGACGATGACGTCGTAGCTGTTGGACATGCGGGTCGGGCTCGGGGAGACGCCAGGGGGCGGTTGTGGGAGCAGGATGCGAATCCCTTAACCCGTGCCCAGGGAACGGTCCATGCCCGCGAGGTCTGGCGCGATACGCGGCAGACGCCGGTGAGGTTTCGTTAACGGTGTTGCCTGATTGTGGGTCAGGTCTATCCTTTCAGGATTGGTTGATGCTCCGCACGGTTCGGCGCTGGTTCGGCAGTCGAGACCACGAACGCGCCGTTGTGGCGGCGCCGGCGGGCGAAACCGTGCCCGCCTCCGCCGACAGCCCGGCTGCCGTCCTCTCCCGGATTGATGGCGCGATCGAGGAATCGATCGTCACGCTGGAGCAGGATGTCGTCGCCGCCATGCGGCGCGTCACCGGCCGGCTCAAGCATGCCGGGGCGTTCTCCGCCGGGGCCGAGGCCCGCTCGCGCGAGATCCATGACAGCATATCGGATTTGCGCGCAGCGACCGCGACCGCCAACAGCCATTCCATGGCGCTCGCCACAGCGACGCAGCAGGTCTCGGATTCGGCCGAGCAGGTCGGCCATGCCATGACCGGCGCGCGCGAGCGGCTCGACGCTGCCGCCATGCGCGCCGACGAGGCGACGCAGATGATGAGCGGCCTGGCCCAGGCCATGGCCGAGATCGGCGGCATCGTCGATTCCATCTCCGAGATCGCACGCCAGACCAATCTGCTGGCGCTGAACGCAACGATCGAGGCCGCCCGCGCCGGCGAGGCCGGGCGCGGCTTCGGCGTCGTCGCGCAGGAGGTCAAGACGCTCTCGGTCGAGGCGCGCAACGCCGCCGACCATATCCGCAGCCGCGTCGCCCGGCTGACGCAGACGGCGCATGGCTCGGCCGGCATCGTCAACGAAGCGCTGCAGATGGTGCGCGACGTCAATCCCGTGATCGCGGCGATCGGCGGCGCGTCGCAGGAGCAGGCCATGGCCGCCTCCGAGGTTTCGCGCAGCGCCGAGGCGACGGCGCGTTTCGTCGAGACGGTGCTTCATCGCTTCGACGATATCGACAGGGTTGCGCTGGCGGCGGCTTCCGAAAGCCTCGGTGCGCGGCAGGCACTGTCGGAAGGCGCGCGCCAGGCCGACAGCATGCTGCGCCGCTTCATCCCGACCCTGCGCCATGCCGGCTTCGCCGACCGCAGGCAGCATGACCGCTTTCCGGCCGAGCATCGCGCGGAGTTCACCGCTCCGGGCGCCGCCGTCGCCAGCCAGACGATCGACATCGGCCTTGGTGGCGCGTTGATCGCCAGTTCCTCCGGACCGCCTCCCGCCATCGGCACGCAGGGCACGATCCGGATCGGCGCACTGCAGCCGCTGGCCGCCCGGATCGTCGCGGTCAGCGATCTCGGCCTGCACATCGCCTTTGCCCCGGACTCGGCGGCCGGCCATGACGGACTCAAGGCGCTGGTTGCCGAGACCGAGCTGTCCTACCGGCCGCTTATCGAACGGACGCAGGCGTTTGCGGTCAAGGTCGCGGATCTGATGCGGCAGGCGCTGCGCGACGCGCGGCTGAGCGAGGACGATCTGTTCGACATCGACTACCAGCCCGTTCCAGGCAGCGATCCGCTACAATACACGAACCGGGCCTTGCCGGCCCTGCTCACATGCCTGCCGCCGCTGCTGGCGCAGACCATGGCGAGCGACGAGCGACTCGTCTTCGCGCTGCCGATTGACCGCAACGGCTACATCCCGGTCCACAACGCCGCGTTTTCACAGCCGCAGCGTGCCGGCGAACCGGTCTGGAACGCGCTCCACAGCCGCAATCAGCGGATTTTCGACGACCGCGCCGGCATCATGGCCGGGCGCTCGCAGCGGCCATTCCTGGTCCAGTCCTATCTGCGCGACATGGGCGGCGGGGTGACCTACTTCATGCGCGAGGTCGATGCGCCGCTGCGCATCAACGGCCGCCACTGGGGTGGCGTGCGCATGGCCTACCGGATGTGAGCGGGACGCTGTCGGCTCACAGCCGCTCCCAGTTGAAGGCGATGTTCAACCGCCGCAGCGCGTCGCGCCACAGGGTCGAGGCCTGTTCGAGGCGCTGCGGCTCGTAGCCGCCCTGCACCTGATGCACGCTGAGCGCCCAGCCTGCGGCGTCCGAATCCTTCCAGACCTTTTCGACCAGCCGGCGCAGCCGCTCGGGCTCGCGCGCCGCCGCATTCGTCCCGAACACCGTGAACTGCGCCGAGTTCTGCAGCATGTCGGAGACGACGACGAGCGCCTTGTCGCCGGCCGGCACGCGCGTTTCGCGGCGCGCCATCACGTCCCCCATCGCCTCGGCGATCGGCGAGAGGTTGCCGCGCGAAGGCTGGCTCAGCTGCGCCAGCGCCTCGTCCAGCGGGCGGCCGAACTTCTCGACCCAGCGGACATAGTCGCGGCGCGGATTGCCGATCAACTCGCTGACCGTGCGGCCCGGATTGCACAACGAGAGCAGTGGCGGGAACCCGGGCTCGAAGGCGTCGCTGAAGGCGTAGATCGAGATCATCCGGTCGGCCGGCAGTTCGTCGCCCATGCGCTTGACCAGCCGCTTCAGCCGCCCGGCCTGCACCTCGCTCCACGGGTCGCTCTTGTCGACCAGCACCAGCGTATGGCCGACCGCGCCCGTCGTCGGGCACAATGTCTCGGCGTCGCGCGGCGGTCCGCGCAGCAGCGCGGGCGCGGCGAAGAAGCCCGCCAGCACCAGTCCCGCCGCCAGCGAGCCGACGATCGCCCAATGCTCGCCCTTCATGCCGAGGATCCGGAGGTGGGGGAGGGCGCAGCCAGCCCGCCTGCAAGCGCCCTCCGGCTGGCCTCGTCCTGCGCAAACGCGTCCTCGCCGGCCTTGATCGCGGCGGCCTTGACGCGCGCGACCTCGCCCGGCCAATCGACGCCGCGCAGCATAGCGAGCTGGTCCTTCAGCTTGGCCTCGATCAGCGCCGGCAGATTGGCGAGCTGGCGCTCGAAATCGGCGATCGCGCTACGCACCAGCGCATGCTCTGGCGGCGGGCCTGCGTGATCGAGTTCCGGCATCGACAGGCCTTGCGAGAAATAGGCCGGCGGATAGTCGCTGCGCACCTTCAGATTGGCCTCCCGGTATTGCATCAGCGCCCCGTCGCGGGCGGCGCGCAACTGGGCGAGCCGCGTCTGGTCGAGATCGCGCGCCTGATCGGCCGAGGCCTTGCTGAGCTGCAGCCTGTCGATCTGCGCCTGGCATTCCGAGCGGAAACCGTCGATCTGGGTGCGGATCGCCATCAGCTCCGGCATCAGGCTGGCGTCAAGCGCCTGCTGCTCCTCCTCGACCTCGCGCCAGCGCTGCCGCCAGCGCTTGAACGAAGCCGCGTGGCCGGGATAGCTGCCAAAGGCGGAATAGCCCTTCACAGCGGCGATGAAGGCGACGATGCAGCCGATGATGACGAGCGCGATCGATTTGAGGTCGGCGATCGCCAGCAGGTTCGCCGCCATCCGGGGGGCGACCTGCACCGAGGTCGCGTCGGGATTGGCGAGCAGCAATTCGCGATAATGCCCGACCGCGAGGTTGAACAGCAGGATCACGGCGATCATCGCGACATAGGCCGGCAGCGCCCAGAACAGATGCGAGGCGCGCACATGCTGGGTGTAGCGCGCCGGTCCAAAGCCCAGAATGAAGCCGAGCGCGATATTGAGCCCGGAGATGATGACGGCGGTCGCCGCGCCGCCGACGAGCCCGAATTCGCTCGCCTCGGCGAAGAAGGTGCCGTTGAGCAGGCTCTCGATCGCCAGCGGCACGATCAGGAAGAGCAGCGTGAACTGCCATTTCTCCAGCTTGGGGTCGGCCGGGCGCTGGTGGACATGGCAGAAGAAGTCGTATTCGCGCTTGGCGCGCAAGGCGTCATGGACCCTCTGCTTCAGCGAGCCGCCGCCCTTGGTGAGCAGCCCCCGCATCGTCTCGTCGAGCGAGCGGATGCGCGCCTCGTAGCGCTCGGTGGTGAAGGCCTCGCGCGCGCCGATCACCTCGGCATGGAGCATGTTCAGCCGGGCGCTCGACTCGCGGCGGATGGACGACTGTAGTTCGCCGACGCGCGCCAGCACGTCCTGCTCGGTCCGGGACGGTACGGTCGCATGCGCGGCCGGCGCGTTGTCGAGCGCGTCATGCGCGCCGTTCCAGCCGGCCTGCGTCATCTCGGCGAGGTGATGCACCGAGATGCGCTGCCCGCCGGGGTCGATCTCGTCCTCGTCACGCGCCATGGCGTGCGCCTTCCAGCGTCCGCCGCGCCTCGACGAGATCGACATGGAAGCTGCGGAAGCCGCGCGCGGCCGGGCGCAGATAGGTCCGGGTGAACCAAAGGGCGAGCGCCGCTGCCACGACGGCGATCACGGCGACGACGATCTGCCCCGATGCGGGCGGCGTCGCCGTCTGCACCCGCCAGAGCCGCGCGGCCGCGATGGCTGCGGCGCAGAGCGCCGCGATCGCCAGAACCGCGCCGAACCGCGCTTTGCCGATATCCCAACCGAGCCGCAGCACCATCTGGAGCACAGCCAGGATTGCGGCTGCCCAAAGCTCGATCAAGACAAGAAGGACGAACAGGGCGGCCGGGACCGCGAGCAGCAGATGCGGCCAGCGCCAGCCGCCGAGCCAGGCGAACACGGCAAGCATCGTCGAGCCTGCGAAATAAAGGACGGCAAGAAGAACCAGCCCCAGCAGAAAGGCCAGCAGCGGCGCTCGCCGGCGCAGGGCCGCGACCATACCGGTCAGATGGCCGAAACGGCTCCCGACGACCGTTCGCGTGACGGCTCGCCAGACGGATCGCGGGATCGCTTTCAGCCGCGCAAGCATCATCCCGACATCAGACGCAAAGGAAATGGCACACCTGCTGAAACGTTAGCCCATCGCAGAAGAGCGTCAAGTTGCGGCGGAGCTATGGCGCGCGCATGCGGCGAACCGTCCGCATGCAGCAAGCGGCCGGTCAGCCGCCGGTCACGCTCATGTGCCGGCCGACGGCGGGCGTGGCGCGCCTGCGGTCGATGACGAAATCATGGCCCTTGGGCTTGCGCGAGATCGCCTCGTCCATGGCGCGGTGCAGGGCGGCGTCGTCAGGCGAGGCGCGCATCGGCGCACGCAGATCGGCTGCATCCTCCTGGCCGAGACACATATAGAGCGTGCCGGTGCAGGTCAGGCGGACGCGGTTGCAGCTCTCGCAGAAATTATGCGTCATCGGCGTGATGAAGCCGACGAGCCCGCCGGTTTCCTTCACACGGACATAGCGCGCCGGGCCGCCTGTCCTGTAGGGATCCTCCACGAGGTTGTAGCGGTCCATCAGCCGCGCCCGCACAACCGAGAGCGGCAGGAATTGGTCGATCCGCCCGGGCTCGATCTCGCCCAGCGGCATCACCTCGATCAGCGTCAGGTCAATGCCGAGCCCGTGAGCCCAGATCATCAGGCTCTCGATCTCGTCCTCGTTGACGCCCTTCAGCGCGACCGCGTTGATCTTGACCCTGAGGCCTGCCTTGCGCGCCGCCTCGATGCCGGCCAGCACCTTGTCGAGATCGCCCCAGCGCGTGATCTTGCGGAACTTGTCGGGGTCGAGCGTGTCGAGCGAGACGTTGATCCGGCGCACGCCGTAATCGGCCATCTCCTGCGCGTAGCGCTCCAGCAGCGAGCCGTTGGTCGTCAGCGTCAGCTCCTCCAGCGCCCCCGAGGCGAGATGGCGCGAAAGCGAGCGGAACAGGCTCATGATGTCGCGGCGCACCAGCGGCTCGCCGCCGGTGATGCGCAGCTTGCGGGTGCCGCGCTGGATGAAGGCGCTCGAGAGCCGGTCGAGTTCCTCAAGCGTCAGCAGGTCGCGCTTGGGCAGGAAGGTCATGTCCTCGGACATGCAGTAGACGCAGCGAAAATCGCAGCGATCCGTCACCGAGATGCGCAGATAGGAGATGTCGCGGCCGAAGGGATCGACGAGCGGCGCGCGCATCAGCGGATTCTGGGTCTCGATCAGCACGCCGGGCTATCCTTCGCCCGCCGCGCCGTGAGTGGCTGCGGCGGCATTGTCCTGTATAGAGCGCGAGACATTGGCATGGCCGGGGCGCACGTCAAGCGCGGCCACGGCGCATGCATCGGGGAGCATCGCACGATCATGTCAGCCTGGCCGACCGAATTGCGCCTGTCGAAGGATCGCCGCACCCTGAATGTCGCCTTCGAGGACGGCGCATCCTACGCGCTCGCGGCCGAGTTGCTGCGCGTCGAGAGCCCCTCTGCCGAGGTCCAGGGCCATGGCCCGACCCAGAAGAAGACCGTGCCCGGCAAGGCCACCGTCGAGATACTGAAAGTGGAGCCCGTCGGCCATTACGCCGTCAAGCTGACCTTCGACGACATGCACGACACCGGCATCTATGGCTGGGACTATCTGCGCGAACTCGGCGAGACAGGCGAAGCGAAGATGCAGGCCTACTGCGAGGAACTGGAGCGTCAGGGCCTGTCGCGGGAGCAAACGAGGCGGGGCTGATCGCGCTGTGGCGTCACGTCGCGCAAGGGTGCATTGTCATACAACCGTCATCCGGAGCCGACACGACGACAGCGCCATTCATATGAAACGGGAGTTGACCATGAGCCTTTTGAAGACGCTGGCCACCCTCGCCGGCGCCACCGCGCTGTCCCTTACCCTTTCCGTCAGCGCCGCATTCGCGCTTGACGCCCGCTTCAAGGACGCAGACGGCGACATGGTCGCCGACGCGCCGACCAACCCGGCCGAATTCGTCGATCCCGCGACGCTGATCTTCGCCTACACCCCGGTCGAGGACCCCGCCGTCTACGCCAAGGTCTGGGACGAGTTCCTGAAGCATATGGAGAAGGTCACCGGCAAGCGGGTGCAGTTCTTCCCCGTCCAGAGCAACGCCGCCCAGCTCGAGGCGATGCGCGCCGGCCGCCTGCATGTCGCGGGTTTCAACACCGGTTCGAACCCGATCGCGGTGGCCTGCTCCGGCTTCGTGCCCTTCACCATGATGGCCTCGAACAAGAACGAGTTCGGCTACGAGATGGAGATCATCACCTATCCCGGCTCCGGCATCGAGAAGATCGAGGACATCAAGGGCAAGAAGCTCGCCTTCACCTCCGAGACCTCGAACTCCGGCTTCAAGGCCCCGTCTGCCCTGCTGGCGCAGGAGTTCAAGATGGAGGCCAAGAAGGACTACGAGCCGGTCTTCTCCGGCAAGCACGACAACTCGATCATCGGCGTCGCCAACAAGGACTATCCGGCCGCAGCCATCGCCAACTCGGTCAAGGCCCGCATGATCGCGCGCAACGTCGTCAAGGCCGACGCCACCAAGGTGATCTACAAGTCGCAGACCTTCCCGACCACGGGCTATGGCTACGCCCACAATCTCAAGCCAGAACTCGCGGCCAAGGTGAAGGAGGCGTTCTTCAGCTTCAAATGGGACGGCACGGCCCTGCAGAAGGAGTTCGCCTCGGCCGAGCCGCCGCAGGAGAAGTTCATCCCGATCACCTTCAAGGAGCATTGGGAGGTCGTGCGCAACATCGATAAGGCGCTGAACGTTAGCTACGCCTGCAAGTAAGCCGGGCCTGTCGCAAGCTCGCCCTGTTTAGGGGCTGCCGGCCGCGCCCGCGCGGCCGGCATAATTTTGGAGGCGCGCATGCTCGTCATCGAAAACCTGACCAAGCGCTACGCCACCGGCGATCTCGCCATCGACGGCGTGACGCTGTCGGTGCCCGCCGGCCAGGTCGTCGGGCTGATCGGGCCGTCGGGGGCCGGAAAATCCTCGTTGATCCGCTGCGTCAACCGGCTTGTCGAACCGAGCGAGGGTGCGATCCGCCTCGGCGACACCGACCTTGCGAGGCTGTCGCGCGGCGCGCTCGGCCAGGCGCGCAGGCGCATGGGCATGATCTTCCAGGAATACGCGCTGGTCGACCGGCTGACCGTGATGGAGAACGTGCTCTCGGGGCGGCTCGGCTATGTCGGCTTCTGGCGCTCCTTCCTGCGCCGTTTCCCGCAGGCCGACATCGACCGGGCCTTCGCCGTGCTGGAGCGGGTCGGCCTGACCGACCATGTCGACAAGCGGGCCGACGCGCTCTCGGGCGGGCAGCGCCAGCGCGTCGGCATCGCGCGCGCCCTCGTGCAGGAGCCCGATCTGCTGCTCGTGGACGAGCCGACGGCGAGCCTCGATCCCAAGACCTCGCGCCAGATCATGCGGCTGATCGTCGAGATCTGCGCCGAGCGGCGGCTGGCGGCGATCGTCAACATCCACGACGTCGCGCTGGCGCAGATGTTCGTCCAGCGCATCGTCGGGCTGCGCAAGGGCAAGGTCGTCTTCGACGGACCGCCCGAGGGCCTGACGCCGGAGGTGCTGACGGACATCTACGGCGCCGAAGACTGGGCCGCGACCATGCGCAAGGCCGATGACGAGGACGAAGCGCGCGACGCTCCCGCTCCCACTGCCCCGGCCCTGGCGCTCGCATGAGCACTGTCATCCCCGCGCGGCGCTGGTCGCCGCCGCCGCTGATCGCGAGCCCTTTGCTGCGTTACGCGATCTATGGCGGCGTAGCGCTCTATCTCGTGCTCGCGTTCGGGACGATCGAGGTCAACTGGACGCGGATTTCGGAAGGGGCCGAGCGGGCCGTCAGGCTGTTCGCCGCCTTCCTGCAGCCGGACTTCACCTCGCGCTGGGGCGATATCCGCGACGGGCTGCTCGAAAGCCTGACGATGACCGTGACCTCGACCATCGTCGGCGTCGCGATCTCGATCCCCTTCGGCATCGGGGCCGCGCGCAATATCGCGCCGCTGCCGGTCTATGCCTTCTGCCGCGCCTTCATCGCGGTGTCGCGCTCGCTGCAGGAGGTCATCGTCGCCATCCTGCTCGTGGTGCTGTTCGGCTTCGGCCCCTTCGCCGGCTTCCTGACGCTCGCCTTCGCCACCATCGGCTTTCTCGCCAAGCTGCTGGCCGAGGACATCGAGGACATCGACCCGGCCCCGCTCGAGGCGATCCGCGCCACCGGAGCCGGCTGGTGGCAGGTGCTGGCCTACGCCGTGCTGCCGCAGGTCGCGCCACGCCTGATCGGGCTGTCCATGTACCGGGTCGACATCAATTTCCGCGAATCGGCCGTGATCGGCATCGTCGGCGCCGGCGGCATCGGCGCGACGCTCAACACCGCGATGGATCGCTACGAATTCGACAGCGCCGCCGCCGTCCTGCTCATCATCATCGGGATCGTGCTCGCCTGCGAATACGTCTCCGGCTTCATTCGCGCGAAGGTGCAGTGATGCCTGTCGAGACCGCTGCGAACGGTACGAAACTCTGGCGGCGGCGCACGACGCTGGCCGACAGGCTGCATTTCGCCGGCTGGCTGGCCCTGCTGCTGCTCCTCGTCTTCACATGGCAGGTGATGACGAAGGACACGATCTGGGCCTTCGTGCTCGACGCGCCGCGACAGGCCGCCGATATCGGCTCGCGGATGTGGCCGCCGCGCTGGTCCTATATGGACGCGCTCTGGAAGCCGCTCTGGGACACGCTCAACATGGCGACGCTGGGCACGCTGCTGGGCGTCGCGCTGGCGCTGCCGATCGCGTTTCTGGCCGCGCGCAACACCACGCCGAGCGTAGCGTTCGTTCGACCCGTCGCGCTTCTGGTCATCGTCTCCTCGCGTTCGATCAACGCCATCATCTGGGCGCTCATTCTGGTGACGATCCTCGGGCCGGGCGTGCTAGCCGGCATCATCGCGATCGCGCTGCGCTCGATCGGCTTCATCGCCAAGCTGCTCTACGAGGCGATCGAGGAGATCAACATCGAGCCGGTCGAGGCGATCCGCGCCACCGGCGCCTCGCCGCAGCAGGTGCTGGCCTGGGGCATCTGGCCGCAGATCACGCCGGCCTTCGCAGGAATCAGCGTCTTCCGCTGGGACATCAACATCCGCGAGGCGACCGTGCTTGGCCTCGTCGGCGCGGGCGGCATCGGCGTCAATCTGGAGGGCTCGATGAACATCCTGGCCTGGCCGCAGGTGACGCTGATCCTGCTCGTCATCCTCGCCACGGTGGTCGTGAGCGAATGGGTCTCGGCAAAGATCCGCCACGCCATCATCTGAAAAGGTCGGCGCGTTGACGGTCTGCGCTCACCCGGGCCAGAGCCTGTGGGGGCGGCTTTCTCTGGACCGGCCTCGCTGAAACGAAAAAGACCGGCGCATTGCGCCGGTCTTTTTCGTTGGCGTAAAGTCGCGAAATGCTCAGCGCGCGACGACGACGCGGGTGCCGACCTTGACGCGCTCGTAGAGGTCGATGACGTCCTCGTTGAGCATGCGGATGCAGCCCGACGAGACGGCCTGGCCGATCGTCTCGGGCTCGTTGGAGCCGTGGATGCGGTAGAGTGTCGAGCCGAGATAGAGGGCGCGCGCGCCCATCGGATTCTCCGGGCCGCCGGGCATGAAGCGCGGCAGGTCGGGGCGGCGCTTCAGCATCTGGGCCGGCGGGGTCCAGGTCGGCCACTCGGTCTTGCGGGTTATGCTCTGCGAGCCGGCCCAGTCGAAGCCGGGGCGGCCGACGCCGACGCCGTAACGCATCGCCTTGCCATCGGGCATGACGAGATACAGGCGGCGCTCGCTCGTGTTGATGACGATCGTTCCAGGGCGGTGCGAGCCGCTATAGGAGACGATCTCGCGCGGGATCGCGGTCGCCTGCGCCTTGGCGGGATCGACCGCCTGGAACAGCGGCTGGCGGGTCAGCGGGTCGATTTCGGCATGGGCGGATGTGGCGACACCAAGCAGGCCAAGGCCGGCAAGCGTGGCCATACGGAAAAAGCGGTTCATCAGGACCTCGGGCGGACGGCGGGGGGAGCGCGGATCATGAAATTGACCTCAAAAGGTCAACGTCTTCTCAATTTTCTGTCAGAGTCCCACATTCTCCGCTAGTGCGCCCTCATCACATCGGTGCGAGGCGAGGGGCTTTGCAGCCTCCCGTTGCGCGCCTGCAACATGATTGACGCAGGGTCAGCTCTTCAGCACCACGCAGGCTCCGCCGCGCTCCCGGATGCGCGAGCACAGCGCCGTCGCCTCGCCCCGCGTCTGCGCCGGCAGCCTGACGCGGTAGAAGGCGCGCGTGCCCCGGCTGCGCAGCCGCGTGCCGATCACCATCGGGCGCGCCTCGCCCAGGATGGCGCGGTGGCGGCCGGCGCTGCGCTGGAAGGCCGACAGGGCGCGGGCCTTGACGAAATTGCCGGCGAGCTGGACGCCCCAGGGCGCGAACGCCGCCTCGGCGATCGTCGGCATCGGCGAACGCCCGGCCCGTATCGCCGCGACGGTCACCGCGCACTCGGCATTCGCATCCGGGGCGGCGGGCCGTGCGGGGGGCTTGCGCCCCTCAGAGCCGGCGCGCGCATCCTCCGCCCAGTCGTCGGCGGCCGCACCCGTAATCGCGAGCACGTAGTTCTCGGTCTCGAAGGGCAGCCCGCCGCGCCCGGCAAGCCAGGTCGCGACGCGCGCCGGCCCGCCATTATAGGCCGCCGCCGCCAGCCCCCAATTGCCGAAGCGGGCGTTCAGATCGGCGAGCAGTTGCGCCGCCTTGGGGATCGCCTGCTCGGGGTCGAACGGGTCGGCGAGGCCGCGTTCGCGCGCCGTCCCTGGCATGAACTGCGCCACCCCTTGCGCGCCGGCGGGACTGGTCACCGCGGTGCGAAAGCTCGATTCCTGGAAGATCAGCCGGGTCAGGAAACCGGGCGGGACGCTGTGTCCGGCGGCGGCCGCGTCGATCAGCCGGCACAGGGCCGCGTCGATGCCCGAGGAGGGCGGCTCCTGCGCCGCCGCTGGCGCGGCCGGCGCGAGCAGCGCGCAGCAGATGGCGGCGACGAGCAGCGGAGGCCGCGTCATGGAAGCCTTCGTCCGCTCAAACGAAGCGCTTGGCCGCCACGGCGGTGATCTCGATGGCATAGCCGGGCTGTGCCAGCGCCGCCTGCACCGTGGCCCGGGCCGGGGCATGGCCGGGCGCGACCCAGGCGTCCCAGACCGCGTTCATCTCGGAAATCTTCGTGATGTCGGTGAGGAAGATCTGCACGCTCAGCAGCCGCTCCTTGCCGCTGCCGGCTTGCGCCAGCGTGTCCTCCAGCAGCGCCAGCACCTCGGTCGTCTGCTCGGCCAGCGGCTTGCCTTGCGTCGTCTCGGCGACATGGCCGGCCAGGAAGACAATGCCGTTGAAGGCGGCGGCGTCGCACCAGCGCGCGGTCAGGCCGGTTCTCTCGATGGTCATGGCGTCAGGCTCGCTATCGGGGAATGCGCTCCCACCATAGGCTGGCGACCGCGCACGCGACCACGGCAAAAGCACGCGCCGCGCATCGAACACCCGGGCGAGGCGTCACAGATCGGGTTTCAATGAAAGAGAAATGGTGGGCGACACAGGGATCGAACCTGTGACCACTCCCGTGTGAAGGGAGTGCTCTACCGCTGAGCTAGTCGCCCGCACCGCGCTTCTCCTAGTCGCCGCGCCCGGCGGCGTCAAGAATGCGTCGCCGCAATCGCCAGCACCTCCCGCACCGCCCCCGGCAACTCGTCGAAATGCCGGATCACCCGGTCCGGGTTCAGGCTCTCGATCGGGACGTCGGTGTAGCCGAAGGGCACGCAGATCGAGGGGATGCCGGCGGCGCGCGCCGTGTCGATGTCGGTGCGCGAATCGCCGATCATCACGGCGCGGCCCGGATCGCCGCCCGCAGCCTCGATCGTCAGGGTCAGGTGGCGCGGATCGGGCTTGTGGTAGGGGAAGCTGTCGCGCCCCGCCACGGCGGCGAAGCGGTCGGTGATGCCGAAATGGTCGAGGATCAGGCGCGTATGCAGGATCGGCTTGTTGGTGCAGACCGCCAGCTTGAAGCCGTCGGCTTCGAGGTCAGCCATCGCGTCCATCACGCCGTCATGGATGAAGCTGTCGGATGCCACGTCCTGCGCATAGATCAGCAGGAAATCCTCGAACAGCCGCTCCAGCGTCTCAGACTCCAGCGGCTTGCCCGAGACGCGGAACCCGCGCTCGATCAGCGCGCGTGCGCCGGCCCCGACCAGTTCGCGCGCCCGCTCCAGCGGCAGCGCCGGAAGCTGCTCCCGGACCAGGATGACGTTGAGCACGCGCATGATGTCGGGCGCGGTCTCGGCCAGCGTGCCGTCGAGATCGAAAACGACGATGGGTGACAGGCTCATGAGCGGCTCCGGCGGTCTGGCGTCCGGCGCATAAAGGGCGTCGCGCCCGGCTTGGCAAGCCATGTTGCAAGCGTGACGATCCCGCATCGAACCGTCGCCGCTGCGATGATAGGCTGGCCACGATTCGGCGGTCTGGCCGTCGTGGAGGGTTGCGCCGTGGTGTCGATGGGTCTGGAGCGGCTGGGCGGTCTCGTCGGAGGCTTTGCACTCTTGGCTGCGTGCGTGATGTCAGCCGGCGGTGCGCTTGCCGCGCCGTTCGAGTTCGCGCCCGCCCCGCAGAACGACCTCAACCGCATCTACAGGGTCGATCGCGCCACCGGCGAGGTCGGAGCCTGCCAGTTCCAGCTCAAGGATGGCGGCGTCGGCATCACCATCTGCTTCCCGGCCGGCGAGGGCGCTGGCCCGCAGGCGCCCAGCGACTACCTGCTCGTGCCGTCGCGCCATGAGCGCGAGGGCGGCATCTTCCGCGTCAATGTCCGCACCGGCGAGATGAGCATCTGCTATGTCTTCGACGACAAGGTGGTCTGCACGCCGCAGGCCAAGTGACGGCGCTCAGGATCACGTGACGCCGCTTCGGACCGAAGCCGAAAGGATGCCGGTGAACCCCGACGATCTGAAGAAGCTCGCCGCCGCCCGCGCGCTCGAACTGGTGCGGCCGGGCATGCGGCTCGGACTCGGCACGGGCTCGACCGCGAAGCATTTCGTCGATCTGCTGGGCGCGCGCGTGGCCGGCGGGCTCGATGTTCTTTGCGTCGCGACCTCCCAGGCGACGCAGGCCCAGGCGCTCGCGCTCGGCATCGCCATGTCGAGTCTCGACGAGACGCCGGAACTCGACCTCACCGTGGACGGGGCCGACGAGATCGACCCCGAACTTCGGCTGATCAAGGGTGGCGGCGCGGCGCATCTGCGCGAGAAGATCGTCGCCAGCGCCTCCCGCCGCATGATCGTCATCGCCGACGACGGCAAGCTGGTCGAACGCCTCGGGCGCTACCCGCTGCCGGTCGAGGTCGTCCCGTTCGGGCTGGGAGCGACGCGCCGCGCCGTGGCCGCCGCCATCGAATCGGCCGGCGAGTCCGGCGAACTCGTGCTGCGGCGGCGTCCGGACGGCTCCGCGCTCGTCACCGACAACGGCAACCACATCCTCGACGCGCATCTGCGCGCGATCGGCGCGCCGGAGCGCCTCGCGACCGCGCTTAACGCCGTGCCCGGCATGGTCGAGCATGGCCTGTTCCTCGGCATCGCGTCCGGCGCGATTTTGGCCGGCGAGGGCGGTCTGCGGCTGCTCGGCGCAATCGAGTGATTCCCACAGCAGGAAAAGCGCGCTAAGGGGGCCTCATCGCGCGGTCGCCCGGCCGCCCCACCCATGAAGGTTGCCATGGCCATGTTCCGTCACCGTCTCGCCGCCGCGGCGTTCGCGCTCGTCCTCGCCGCCATTCCGGCCTACACGCCGGCCGCCGCGCAGACGCCGGCTCCCGTCGCCTCGCCGCTATCGGCGTCGCACATCCAGGCGGCGCGCGAGGTTCTGGAACTGACCGGCATCACCGCGACCTTCGAGCAGATCTTCACCGAATTTCGCGACAACACGCGCCAGCTCGTCACGACGACGCGGCCCGAGATGCTGAAGGACCTCGACGAGGTCGTGGCCGGGTTGAAGCCCGAGGCCGACAAGCGCCGCGAGGACATCACGCTGGGCGCCACGGAGGTCTTTGCCCGCCGCTTCACCGAAGCCGATCTGAAGGAGATCGCGGTCTTCTTCCGTTCGCCGGTCGGGCAGCGCTATCAGTCGCTGCGCAACACGGCGCTCGAGGAGGTGTTCAAGCTGCTCACGCCCTGGAGCCTGCAGACAAGCAACTTCCTGTTCGACCGTTTCGCCGAAGAGATGCGCAAGCGCGGCCATAATCTCTGACCGATCTATCGTCGCGCTGCCCTACAGGGAGGCGGCGGCGCTCGATGTCGGCGACTTTTCGCGATCGGGCCGGGCCTCGATGTCGGCGAACATCTCCAGCACATTGCCGTCCGGGTCACGGAAAAACAGCGTGCGGTGCCCGAAGGGCTGGTCGGTTGGTGGCGACAGCAGGGCGATGCCGGCCTGTCGCAACTCCTCGGCGCATTGATCGACCTGTTCGAGGCCGACCCTGAAGGCGAGCTGAAGCGCCGCGCTGCCTGTCGGCAACAGCGCATCCGTCGGAGTGCGGCGTGGTCGGGCCAACGTCAGGGTGTTCGGGCCGATCTGGTATTCGATCCAGTCGCCCGAAAGCTCCCGGTGCGGCCGAAGGCCAAGCACATCCTCGTAGAAGCGGCGCATCGCCTCCATGTCACGCACAAAAATGACCGTGTAGTCGATTGCGCGGATGCTCTGGAACGTCGATCCCTTGCCGGCGCCAGGCATCGGCATCAATCCTCAGCCGCCTTGAACCGGTTCATTCCTTTCATCACGAAAGGGGCGACCAGCGCGATGAACGAGATGCCCAGCAGCGTCGCGGAACCGGGATTCTCCAGCAGGATCATCGGGTCGCCGAGGCTGATCTGCAGGGCGCGACGCAGTTGCGCCTCCGCCATCGGTCCCAGGATAAGCCCCACCACCATGGGTGCGACGGGATAGTCGTAGCGCCGCATCAGATAGCCGAGATAGCCGAACAGGAAGAGCATGCCGAGTTCGACCGGGGAGGGGTTCACGGCCAGCGTGCCCATCGTCGCGAAGACGAGGATGCCGGCATAGAGCCAGGGCTGCGGGATCGCCAGCAGCCGGACCCAGAGGCCGATCAGCGGCAGGTTGATGATGACCAGCATGACGTTGGCGATGAACAGCGAGGCGATCAGGCCCCAGACCAGATCGGGCTTCTCGGCGAAGAGCAGCGGGCCGGGGTTCAGCCCATATTGCTGGAAACCCGCCAGCATGATCGCGGCCGTCGCCGAAGTCGGCAGGCCGAGCGTCAGCAGCGGCACCAGCACGCCGGCGGCGGCCGCATTGTTGGCGGCCTCGGGTCCGGCCACGCCCTCGATCGCGCCCTTGCCGAACTCGCCTGGATATTTGCAGAGCCGCTTCTCGGTCGAATAGCTCAGGAAGGTCGGCACCTCGGCGCCGCCCGCCGGCAGCGCGCCGATCGGGAAGCCGAAAGCCGTGCCGCGCAGCCACGGAGCCCAGGAGCGCTTCCAGTCCTGCCTGCTCATCCAGAGCGAGCCTCTGATCGGCACGATCTCCTCGGGCTCGCGCTGGCGCTTGGACGCAACATACAGGGCCTCGCCGACGGCGAACAGCCCCACCGCCAGCGTCGTCACCTCGATGCCGTTCAGAAGTTCCGGCACCCCGAAGGTCAGCCGCGCCTGCCCGGTCAGGCGGTCGATGCCGATCAGCCCGAGCGCGATGCCGATGAACAGGCTGGTCAGGCCGCGCAGCGGCGAATCGCCGAAGGTCGCCGAGACCGTGACGAAGGCCAGGATCATCAGCGCGAAATAGTCCCACGGCCCGAACTTGACCGCGAGGCCGACGAGCCACGGCGCGAGAAAGGCGAGCCCGATCGTGGCGATCAGGCCCGCGACGAAGGAGCCGATCGCGGCGGTGGCCAGCGCCGGGCCGCCGCGCCCGGCCTTGGCCATCTTCGAGCCTTCGAGCGCCGTCGCCAGCGAGGCGCTTTCGCCGGGCGCGTTGAGCAGGATCGCCGTGGTCGATCCGCCATACATGCCGCCGTAATAGATGCCGGCGAACATGATAAGTGAGCCGCCGGGATCGAGCTTGAACGTCACCGGCAGCAGCAGCGCCACTGTCAGCGCCGGGCCGATGCCGGGCAGCACGCCCACGGCCGTCCCAAGAAACACGCCGATCAGGGCAAAAAGCAGCTTCGACGGTTCGAGCGCGACCGAAAAGCCGTTCATCAGGGCGACAAGCGTGTCCATCGTCTTGTGCAGCCTTTACAGGAACAGGCGTTCGAGCGGCCCTGACGGGAGGGTCAGCGTCAGCAGCTTCGAGAACATCAGGAAGATCGCCAGGCCGAGCCCGAGCCCGATGGCGAGATCGGCCGGCAGCGCTTCGCGGCCGAAGCCGCGTGCCGTGCAGGCGAAGACGATCGCAGTCGCTGCGATGAAGCCGCCGCCCGCCGCGACGCAGACAACGAGGCCGACGAGGCCGCCGATGATCCAGAGGATGGCACGGTTGTCGGCCGCCTCGGGCTTGGGGATGCCGTCGCGAAACGCCACGACGAGATGGGCGAGGCCGAGCACGACGAGGCCCGCGCAGACGACATAGGGCATCGCCGTCGGCCCCAGGCCGTAATTCGAGACGATGGTCTGTTTCGAGGCGTCATGGGCGACCACGGCTGCGAGCCCCAGCAGCAGGCCTGCAACGACAAGGGCGGGACGATCGACGCCACGGGCGGGAGAGGCTGGAGTCATGGCGTCCTCGTGAGGGCGGATGGCGAATGGGCGAGGGGATGAAGACGGCGAAGGGCGAGGGTGAACCGCTGTCACCTCGCCCCTCGCCATTCGCGCCTCTTACTTCACCAGACCGACGTCCTTCATCACCTTGGAGACGCGCGCATCCTCGGCCTTCAGGAAGGTCTCGAACTCGGCGCTGGCGAGATAGGCGTCGTCCCAGCCGCGCGCCTTCAGGATCTCGGCCCACTCCTTCGACTTCACCATCCTGTCCATGGCGTCGGAGAGAACCTTACGCTGGTCGGCGCTGATGCCGGGAGGAGCGACGACCGAACGCCAGTTCAGCAGTTCGACGTCGACGCCCTGCTCCTTGAACGTCGGCGCATCGGGCGCATTGCTCAGCCGCTTGGGCGCCGAGACGGCGATGACGCGCAGCTTGCCGGCCTTGATCTGGCCTTCGAACTCGCCATAGCCGGAGACGCCGGCGGTGACGCGTCCGCCGAGCATGGCGGCCAGCGCCTCGCCGCCGCCGGAGAAGGCGATGTAGTTGACCTTGCTGGTGTCGCCGCCGACGGCGCCCGTCACCAGGGCCGCCAGGATGTGGTCGGCGCCGCCCGCCGAGCCGCCGGCCCAGGTCACCTTGCCGGGATCGGCCTTGATCCGGTCGCCGAGATCCTTGGCGTTCTTGATCGGCGATTCCGTCGGCACGACCACGACGAGCGCTTCGGCCGTCAGCCGCGCGATCGGCGTCGTCTGGCTCAGATTGACCGGCGACTTGTTGAGCAGGATCGCGCCGACCATGACGAAGCCGTTGACCATCAACTGGCTGCCGTCGCCCTTGCCGCTGTTGATCAGCTGGGCGAGGCCGATGGTGCCGCCCGCGCCAGGCACGTTGGCGACCTGAACGCTCTTGGCGATGCCCGACTGCGTCAGCGCCTGCTGCATCGAGCGCGCCGTCCCGTCCCAGCCGCCGCCGGGCGCGGCCGGCGCCATGATCTTGAGTTCGAGCTGGGCGAAGGCCGCCGTGGTCAGGCCGGCGAGCGCGACCGCCGTCACGGCCCCGCGCTTCAGAATGGATGTCAGCATGGTGGTTCCTCCCATCGCGGATTCTCCGCTGGTTCCCGTCGGCAGTGGCGCGTTGACGCAGCTCCCGTCAATTGCTCCAGATTGCATAATCTCAAGTCAAGGTCTTTCGCATGGCGGCCACGTTGCGGGAAGACGAATGGCGCTCCCGGCAGGCCGCCCCCGATCACGCGGCTTTTGCTTTGCCGCCCGGTTCGTGATCGCGTAAGCGCTCCGCCATGACCCCGCCACCAGTCGCGCTTCAACCCGGGTATGAGCCGCAAGCCGAAGCGCCGGCGGCCCGTCGCGCCCGCATGCTCGACAGGGTCGGCGCTGGCCTGCTGGTCGCGCTGCCGCTGGCGATGTGGCTCGCCAACCGTTCGGCTCCGCTTTTGCTCGGCCTGTCCGCCATCGCATTCCTCGCGGCGCTCTGGCAGCGGGGCGGACTTCGCGAGCTGTTCGACCGGCTGAGCGGCGCGCTTGCGAGCCCGATCGGCCTTGCGGTCGCAGCCTTCCTGCTCTGGTCGCTCGTCTCGCTCGGCTGGAGCCATCGCCCGGCGCAAGGGCTGGCGATGTGGGGCGAATTCGCCTTGCCGCTGGCATGCGGCCTCGTCATCGCCATGAGCGGCGGGTTGCAGCGCGACATCCGCCTGTCGCGCGCGCTCGCCATCGCGATCATCCTGACTGGCGCGCTCATCATGTTCGAGCTGGCGAGCGGGTTGTCCCAGCGCGCCCAGCTCGGCATCGGCCGGCCCTATGGCTTCATCTTCAACCGCCCGGTGCTGACCTGCGTCGTGTTGATGGCAGCGGCCCTGCCGCCCTTGCTGCATCGCGGCCTGGCTTGGCGGCGCGACCGGGCGCTTGCGGTTCTCCTCGCGGCGACCGTAGGCGCGCTGACGATCGCGGCCGACAGCGGCGCGGCGGCGCTCGGCTTCGCCATCCTGCTGCTGGTCTGGACGCTGGCGCTTCTCGCCCCCCGTCTGACGCTGGCTGCGGTCGCGCTCGGCTTCATCGCGACGATCGCGCTGGCGCCGGCCCTCGGTCTGCTCGCCAATGCCACTCTGCCTCCGGCCCTGCACCGAACGCTGGCGCAGTCCCACACCAGCGAGCGCGTGGCGATCTGGCTCAGCTTCGGCGAGGCGATCCGCGCCAGGCCGCTGATCGGCTCGGGCTTTGGCGCGTCGGCTTCGCTGGACAGGCACCCGGTCGCCGCAAGCGTCACGCCCCGGCATCGCGAGATGCTCGCCGTCGGCCATCCCCACAGTGCGCCGATGCAGGCCTGGGTCGAGACCGGGATCGTCGGCGCGGCCTGCCTCGCTTTCGCGGGACTTGCGCTGCTCTGGCGGCTGCGACATCTGCCGGCGCGCGGTCTCGCGCCGCGTCTGGCGCTGTTTGCGATGGCGTTCAGCGTCGCCTCCGTCGCTCATGGCGCCTGGCAGGGCTGGTGGATCGCGGCGCTGGCCGCAGGCGCGGTCTGGCTCTGGACCGGGCTCGACGTACACGATCAAGCGAAAAGAGACCTGTGATGAGCGAATTCGACGTCGATCTTTTCGTGATCGGTGCTGGCTCCGGCGGCACGCGCGCCGCCCGCATCGCGTCGGGCCACGGCGCGCGCGTCATGATCGCGGAGGAGGACCGCATCGGCGGCACCTGCGTGATCCGGGGCTGCGTCCCCAAGAAGCTCTTCGTCTACGCCAGCCGCTTCGCCGAGGATTTCGAGGACGCCGCCGGCTTCGGCTGGAGCGTCGGCAAGCCGAGCTTCGACTGGCCAACCCTGCGCAACGCCGTCGCCAACGAGGTTACCCGCCTCTCGGGCCTCTATCGCAAGGGGCTGGAGGGGGCGGGCGTCGCGATCCGCGAGGAGCGCGCCGTCGTCGAGGGCCCCCATGAGGTGCGCCTGCAGAAAACCGGCGACCTGATCCGGGCCAGGCATATTCTCGTCGCCACGGGAGGCTGGCCTGCCTTCGATCCGCCGATTCCCGGCGGCGAACTCGGCATCTCCTCCAACGAGGTCTTCCATCTGCCGAGCCTGCCCAGGCGCATGCTCGTCGTTGGCGGCGGCTATATCGCACTCGAATTCGCCAGCGTCTTCGCCCGGCTTGGGGTCTCGGTCACGCTGCTGCATCGCGGCGACAACGTGCTGCGCGGCTTCGACGAGGATATCCGCACCCGCCTGCGCGACGCGCTCTCCCATGCCGGCGTCACGCTCAGGCTCGGCTGCACCGTCGAGCGGATCGAGGATCTCGGCGGCGGCGTGAAGCGCGCCCATTGCGCTGCGGGCGCGCCGATCGATGCTGAGGTCATCCTCGTCGCGACTGGGCGCAGGCCGCACACCGCAGGTCTGGGGCTCGAACAGGCCGGCGTGAAGCTCGGCCCCATCGGACAGGTGATCGTGGACAGGGATTCGGCCTCCAGCGTCCCGTCGATCCACGCTGTCGGCGACGTCACCAACCGGGTCAATCTCACCCCGGTCGCGATCCGCGAGGGGCACGCCTTCGCCGACTCCACGTTCGGAGGCAAACCCTGGCGCATGGACCACGGACTGATCGCCTCCGCCGTCTTCACCACGCCCGAGATCGGCACGGTCGGCCTGTCCGAGCAGCAGGCGCTTGCCGCCGGCCACGAGCTGCGCATCTTCGAATCCGGTTTTCGCCCGATGAAGGCGACGATCTCCGGCCGGCAGGAGCGCATCTACATGAAGCTCGTGGTCGATGCGAAGACCGACAAAATGCTGGGCGTCCACATCCTCGGCCACGACGCCGGCGAGATCATCCAGGCTGTCGCCATCGCCGTCACCATGGGAGCGACCAAAGCCGATTTCGACGCCACCATCGCGCTGCATCCGAGCGCGGCGGAAGAACTGGTGACGATGCGGACGGCAAGGGCGGGGTAGGGCTCAAGGCGAGACGGCGACGCCGAGCCCTTTGGCGGCGGCGGCGAGCGTCTTGTCGCGCGTGGCGAGGTCAGCGCCCTTGCGCAGGGCGAGTTCGAGATAGGCGGCGTCATAGGTTGTCAGAGCATGGCTCCTTGCCAGCGCCATGACGTCGCGCCAGGAGCGCCCGGCCGTCTCGGAATCGGTTGCGATCGGCAACTCGCCGAGCAGAGCCAACCTGATGGCGACGTCGGACGGGGTGAGCCGCCCCTTGCGCTCGGCCTGCAGCAGGATGTTGCCGACTTCGAGCTGGAACAGGCCTGGCACGATCGCACCCTCGCGCCGGACCTTTTCGGCAATCGCGTCGGTTTCCGGAGAGGCTTCGTCCTCGAAGCACCATGCCAGCGCGATCGAGGCGTCGATCACCAGCATCAGCGCCGGCCCTCGTCGCGCAGCGCCTGCCAGGACAGGCCGCCGAGCGTCACGCCCTTGCGAAGCTCTCTCAAGCGTTCGAAGGCGTCGCCGCTGCGGCTTGCATCGAGATCGGTCGCACCGATCAGGCGTGCCAGCGGTTTGCCATGCTTGGTGATAACCACCTCCTCGCCGGCGGCTGCGCGCTCCAGCAGCGAGGACAGATGGGTCTTGGCCTCGAACGCGCCGATCGTGATCATGCTGAAAATTCCAACCAGATTTTTCGACTGGTTGAAGAAATAGATCTGAATCCCGTAGCCCGCAAGCGCGCTGACTTCTGTCAGGGAACCGTTTATAGAATGACTGGGAGGGCTTCTAGAAAGCAGGAGCGGTTATGGGAATCAGCATCAAGAACGACGAGGTCGAGGCGCTGGCCCGCAGGCTTGCCACCAAGCATGGCAAGGGCCTGACCGAGATCGTCCACGAGGCGCTGCGCGAGAAGGCCGAGCGCGAGGCTGCCGAGCCGACGCTGTGGGAAAAGCTTGCGCCGATCCATGCCGAACTGGCGAGGGCTGGGAAGACCGGGCTCAAGGCCGACAAGGCGTTTTATGACGAGATCAATGGCGAGGACGAGCGCCGATGATCGTCGTCGATGCCTCGGCAGTCGTCGCAATCGTGGCGCGCGAGGAGGACGGAGCCGAGCTTGCCGATCGCCTGGAGGCTTGGCCGCGTGGCGCGGGCCTGCGATGGACATCGACGGTGACGATGTGGGAAGCGGCCCTGGCCATTGCGCGGCTGAACCGGGTGAGTCGAGATCGGGCGCTGGAACTGGTCGAGCAGTTTTGCGCGCTCGCTGCGATAGCTCCTATCGCTCCCGACATGACAATCACCACGCTGGCCGTCGCGGCAGCCGAGCGCTACGGCATGGGCGGCGGCAGGCCCGGCATCCTCAATCTCGGCGACTGCTTTTCCTACGCGACCGCCAAGCATCTGAACGCCGCGCTGCTGTTCAAGGGCGAGGATTTCAGCCGCACGGATATCGCCGTGGCGTGACGGGCCTGCGGCCAGGCCATGGCGGCTGTTTCGCATGATTCAAAATCCGAATTGCTTGAATCAGGGTCCGAGCAACCTGAATCGCTGCCTTCGCGGTCGGCTGCATCGCCTTGCATCGACTCGGTATTCTTCATCCGAGCCGGGCAGCGGTTCGGAGGCGATCCGGCCCGTTGCCGCGCCGCAGTGGCCAGCCAGCGATCTTGGGTGTATAGGCCCGCCTTCGCGCTGACACGAGGTTAACAGCCGCGCGATTGTCGAAGCAGGAGTAGACGAAATGTCCGAGCGGTGGACGCCAGAGAGCTGGAGGCATAAGCCCGTCCAGCAGATTCCGGACTATCCGGACCAGGCAGCCCTCAGGGCCGTCGAGCAGCAGCTCGCCGGCTTTCCGCCGCTGGTTTTTGCAGGCGAGGCGCGCAAGCTCAAACGGGCGTTGAGCAAGGTCGCCGCAGGCGAAGCCTTCCTGCTGCAGGGGGGCGATTGCGCCGAGAGCTTCGCCGAGCATTCGGCCGACAATATCCGCGATTTCTTCCGGCTCTTCCTGCAGATGGCGGTGGTGCTGACCTTCGCCGGCGGCTCGCCGGTGGTGAAGGTCGGGCGCATCGCCGGCCAGTTCGCCAAGCCGCGTTCTGCTCCGATGGAGTCGATCGGCGGCGTCGAGCTGCCGAGCTACAAGGGCGACATCGTCAACGACATCGAGTTCACGGCGCAGGCGCGCATCCCCGATCCGCGCCGCCAGCTCGAGGCCTATCGCCAGTCGGCCGCGACGCTGAACCTGATCCGCGCCTTCGCCACCGGCGGCTACGCCAATCTCGACCATGTCCATGGCTGGATGCTGGGCTTCGTCAAGGATAGCCCGCAGTCGCATCGCTACACCGAGGTCGCCGGACGCATCACCGAGGCGCTCGATTTCATGCGCGCCATCGGCATCGATCCCGAGACGCATCCCGAGATGCGGATGACGGATTTCTACACCAGCCACGAGGCGCTGCTGCTCGGCTACGAGCAGGCGATGACGCGCACCGATTCCACCACCGGCGAATGGTACGACACCTCTGGCCACATGGTCTGGATCGGCGACCGCACGCGCCAGCTCGACCATGCCCATGTCGAGTTCTTCCGCGGCATCAAAAATCCGATCGGCCTGAAATGCGGCCCCTCGACCACGGTCGACGGGCTGCTGAAGCTGATCGAGGTGCTCGATCCGCAAAACCAGCCGGGGCGCCTGACGCTGATCGGCCGTTTCGGCGCCGACAAGGTCTTCGACAACCTGCCGGCGCTGGTGCGTGCGACGAAGCGGGAAGGGCGCAACGTCGTCTGGTCCTGCGACCCGATGCACGGCAACACGGTCAAGGCCGGCAACTACAAGACGCGGCCGTTCGACCTGATCCTGACCGAGGTGAAGAACGTCTTCGCCGTCCACCAGGCGGAGGGGACCCATGCCGGCGGCCTGCATCTGGAGATGACCGGCAAGAACGTCACCGAATGCACCGGCGGCGCGCGCGGCATGACCGACGCCGACCTGAACGACCGCTACCACACGGTCTGCGACCCGCGCCTCAACGCCGAGCAGGCGCTGGAACTCGCCTTCCTCGTCGCCGAACTGGTCAAGCGTGAGCGGGCAGGGCGGGCGCGGCCGGCGGTCGAGGCGGCGGAGTAGGCGCGCTTTTCAGCCAGGCGCGCCGCGTTCCAGCCAGTTCGCCAGGACGAGCGGCGCGCCGACCTGGGCAAAATGGCGCGTGTTGTTGGTGACGAGGGTGGCCCCCGCCGCGATGGCGTGGGCCGCGATCAGCGTATCGAAATCGCCGATCCTCGTCCCGGCCCGCGTCAGGCGATCCTGGATGTCAGCATAGCAGTCCGCTGCGACATGGTCCCAAGGCAGCGTCTGGATGACGCTGAGAAAGCGCCGGACCGCAGTTTGCAGCGAATGCTCCGATGGCAGCCGCTTGAGTCCGTAGAGGAGTTCAGCCCGTGAGACTGCCGAGATGCAGGTATCGTTAGGTGACAGGCGGGCCAGTATCTCCTCGCCCCTCGGCAGGCGACCCTTGATAAGGTAGCTCGCGATATCTGTATCGAGCATGTGGAGCCGACTGGTCATTCGTCGTCGAACAACCGACGAGGCTCGGAGATGACGTTGAGCGGCCGCTCAGCCATGAACTCGTCGGGGACATCGATGCCCTTCATGTACTCAAAGAACTCCGCCCAACTGGAGATTTCAGGTCCTTGCGACAGGATCACATCCCCGGTTTTCTCGTCGCGCCTGACATAGACTTCCGTACCGGAAAACCGAAACTCGGCCGGCAGTCTGACGGCTTGGCTCGCGCCGTTTTTGAAAAGCTTGGCGGTTCGGCTCCGAGACATTTCGCATACTCCCTCAAGAGTCTATGCGAGAGTATAGACTCTTGAGGGGCGTGGTGCAATTTTTGAGCGTGGCCGTCAGAACTTCAAAGCCGCCGCCACGCGCCCGGTGTTGATGGTCGTCGTGGTTCCTTCGACATCGGCGAAGCGGACGGCCTGGTATTCCGCGCGGAGGAACAGGTTGTCGGCCAGCGCCCAGTCGACGCCGCCGCCGAAGGTCAGGCCGTAGCCATAGACATTCGTCTTGGAGTTGCCGACCCGCAGGAACGGATTGTAGCCGTTGGCGGTGAAGTTCTCGATCGCGCCCGTGACGGGGTTCGTTCGGGTGACACGCCAGGTCGCATCGATCGTCGATGTCGTGTCGAACCGACCGACAGCACCGCCCATCGTGACATACGGCATGATCTTGCCAAAACCCCAGCCGAATCGAAGGCGCGCCGAAACGTAGTCCTGCAGGCGGGCAGCCTGTGTCGTGGTCAGCGAAATGTCGTTGAGAGCGCCATCGGATGTCGTCAGACGGCGGGCTACGAAATCGTTGATGCGGTAATCGTGACCTGATCGCGTATAATCTGCCTCGATACCGATCACGGCGTCGCCGAAGGCCCAGTTGTATCCCGCAAAGCCGAAATATTGCGCTCCGCTATCGCGCTTCTCCGGCAGGTCGCTCACGAAAGAACCGATGTCGAACTCCCGGCCCAGCGTCGTGTTGCGATAAGCCTGCCGAGCCAGCGTCTGCAGGCCACTACCGGATTCGAACGTCGTGTTTGACATGCCGGCCCCGCCTCCGAAGTAAAACCCCGTCCAGCTGAACCGCTCGTTGAAATAATCCGACGAGGGTGGCGGCGCGTCCTCGATCTGCGATCCGCGCAGGACCGGATAATCGGCGGCCAGTGCCTGCGATGCGGTGAGGCCTTGCGAGGCGGCGCTGAAGCCGCAGGCGAGCAGGGCGGCTGCGGCGATGGACGGGTTACGCATCTTCGCTTCTCCGGGCGAGGGCCGGCGCGGATTCGAGCGTGGCCTGTCCTGATTCATGCGCGATTAACCCTAACGGTCGGTTAAGCCGGCCCAGCCTCGCATTGCTGGCGCGGCGAGGCCGCGCTAAAGCCGCGCCATGACAGCGATCTCTCTCACCATTGCCCTCGGTCAGGCCAACCCCACGATCGGCGACATCGCCGGCAACGCCGCTCTGATCCGTGCGGCACGTCGCGAGGCGGCGGGAGCAGGGGCGGAGCTGGTGGCGTTTCCAGAACTGTTTCTCTGCGGCTGGCCACCAGAGGACCTCGCGCTCCTGCCGGCCTTGCAGGACGCCTGTCGCGAGGCCTGCGAGGATTTGGCGCGCGAAACCACCGATGGCGGCCCGGCGCTGCTGGTGGGCCTGCCCTGGGTCGAGGGCGGCAGGCTCTACAATGCGGTTGCGCTGCTCGACGCCGGGGTGATCCAGTCGGTGCGCTTCAAGGTCGCGCTGGAGCAAGGCGAGGGCATCGACGAGGCGCGCACATTCACGCCCGGCCCCCTGCCGGGCCCGATCCTCTTCCGAGACAAGGTCCGGCTCGGCGTCCCGCTCGGCGGCGACCTTCGGGACGAAGAGGTCGTCGAATGCCTCACGGAGACCGGGGCGGAGCTGCTGCTGGCGCTTGCGGCTTCGCCCTTCCGGCGTGGCGGGGGCGACGCCCACCTGAGCACAGCGGTCGCCCGAACCTTAGAATCCGGCCTGCCGCTGGTCTGGCTCAACCAGACCGGCGGGCAGGGCGAACATGTCTTCGACGGAGCGTCCTTCGCACTCGCGGCCAACCGCAGCCTGACGCATCAGCTTCCCGCTTTCCGGGACGCGCTCGTGATGACGGAGTGGCGGCGCGAGGGCGGGCGCTGGCGCAGCGATCCAGGCGAGATCGCGGCGGTCGAGACCGGCGACGAGGCCGACTATGCGGCGTGCGTGCTGGCCTTGCGCGATTTCGCTTCCAAAAGCGGGCTCGGCCGCATCCTGCTGCATGATCTCGGCGATGCCGGCTCGGCCCTTGCCGCCGCCATGGCGGTCGATGCGCTCGGGCCGGCCAATCTCCTGCGCGAGTCGGCGTCCGGCGCAGCCGCGCCTCAGGTGCTGGCGATCGTCGGCATCGACGCATCGCGGCAGGCGCTGGGCGAAGACTCAAGGCACGGCGGTTTCAATCCGCTGAAAGACATTCCCGCGGCGCAGGTTCTGCGGCTGCTCGCCTTGCGCCGGAGCTGGCGGCCGCCGGGCGCGCTCGGCCCGGTTGCGGGCGAGGGGGGCGACGGCTTCGCGCCCGCCGACGACGCCCGGGACGCGATCGTCGCGCTGCTGGCCGATCCGGCTTTGCGCGTCGCCGATATCGTCGCACGCGGCCATGACCGCGAGACCGTGCAGCGGCTGGCGCGGGCGTTCTTGCAGAACGAGCACGCCCGCCGCAGGGCCGCGCCGGGGCCGCTGCTCTCACCCGCCGACAGGCATGGCCGCTTTCCGCTGATCCACCGCTTCGAGAATACGGGACGCGAGCGCCATGAGCCCGACCAAAACCTCGTCAAGGGCGTCGGCAAGGCGGGCGGCGAAGGCTTCGATTTCTGAAGCGCCCATTTGGGATCCCAAGATTGCCGCCCATCGGCAAACCCGCCATAAGCCCAGCCCATGACAACCCCCGCCATGACAACACCGCTCGTCCGCTCCGCGCCGTCGCCCACCGGCTATCTGCATATCGGCAACGCCCGCTCGGCGCTGTTCAACTGGCTGTTCGCGCGCCGGCATGGCGGGCGCTTCCTGCTGCGTTTCGACGACACCGATCTCAGCCGCTCGACCCCCGAATTTGCCGCAGCCATCGCCGAGGACCTCGCCTGGCTCGGCATCGCGCCTGACGCGGTCATCAGCCAGTCGCAGCGGCTCGCGCTCTATGACGAGGCGGCGGACAGGCTGCGTGCGTCGGGCCGGCTCTATCCCTGTTACGAGACCGCCGACGAACTCGATCGCCGCCGCAAGCGCCAGCTCGCGCGCGGCCTGCCGCCGGTCTACGACCGCGCCGCGCTGAGCTTGACCGAAGACGATCGCGCAAGGCTGGAGGCCGAAGGCCGGCGGCCGCACTGGCGCTTCAAGCTGGAGCCGCGCGTGGTGACGTGGAACGACCTCGTGCGCGGCGAGGCCCATGTCGATTGCGCCTCGCTCTCCGACCAGGTGCTGATCCGCGAGGATGGCAGCTATCTCTACCACCTGCCCTCGGTGGTGGACGACGCCGATACCGGCATCACCCACATCATCCGGGGCGAGGACCACGTCACCAACACGGCGGTTCATATCCAGATCTTCGAGGCGCTGGGCGCTTCACTGCCGGTTTTCGCGCACCACAATTTGTTGACCACGGTCAGCGGCGAGGGCCTGTCCAAGCGCCTCGGCCATCTCTCGCTGCGGGGCTTGCGCGATGCCGGAATCGAGGCGCTTGCCGTGGCCGCGCTGGCGACGCTGACCGGCTCGTCCGATGCGGTGCGGCCGGTGTCTAGCCTCGATGAACTGGCCTGGCTGGTCGATCTCGCCCATGTCTCGCGCGCGCCGGCCAAATTCGACGAGCACGAACTGGCGACCCTGAGCGCCCGCACGCTGCATCAGCTCCCGTTTGAGGCGGTTACGGCGCGGCTGGAGGCGCTGGATGTGCCGGCGACCGAGCCGTTCTGGCTCGCCGTTCGCGGCAACCTCGCCCGGCTCGACGAGGCCAAAATCTGGTGGCGCGTCGTGTCGGGGCCGATCGATCCTGTTGTCGTCGAAGCCCCTCTGGCTGCGACGGCAGCCTCCCTGCTTCCAGCCGAGCCGTTCGACGCCACGACCTGGAAAGGCTGGACCAGCGCGGTCGCGGCCGCCACGGGCCTGAAGGGCAGGGCGCTGTTCATGCCGCTGCGCCAGGCTCTGACCGGGGCCGATCACGGGCCGGAGCTTGCTGCGCTGCTGCCGCTGATCGGCCGGGAGAAGGCGCTGAAGCGGCTGGGCGGCGAGGCCGCTTAAGGCCGTAACGCCGAGGGGCCGAGATTGGGCGCAAGGTTCGGCGCCACGATCCTCACGGTTCGTTTCTCGCCGGTGACGCTCTGCGTCTCGCGCTTCACGCCGTCGCCCTTGTCGAGAACCTTTTCGCCGACCGATTGCGGCCCGACGCCGGCCGATTCCGTGCCCGCCGTCGGCGAATTCTCGGAGGGCAGGGGCGCCTCGTCGGCGGGAGCGGGCACGGCCGTCGGCTGAACGGCTGGCGCGACTCCGCGCCGGCGGGGATCGGGCCGTTCGGCCTTCGGGCGCGACAATTCGGCGGCGCGCTGCTCGGTGACGATGACGTCGCCCTTGCGCTTGTCGAGCAGGTATTCGGCCTCCTTCAGCACCTGCGACCAGCTCTGTCCCTGCGCCTTGCAGGTGCAGGCGGAATCGAAGCTGCGCTGGTATTTGCCGGCATTGGGCAGCGAGATGTAGGGCTGGCCCGTGCTGCGCGAGACGGCGTTCTGGATGTCGCCGCCATTGGTCATGCCGAAGGCCGAGGTTTCCGCGCCGGGGCATAGCGCCTGGCACATCTCGTCGGCGCCGTCGCGCCCGCCGGGGCTGTTGGCGAGCGGGAAGAAGAAGCCGTCGCAACTGCGCACGCAGACGGTGTAGGGCCCGCCCGAACGCGGCTTCTCGGGCTCCACCGGCTGCTCCGGATCGAGCTCCGGCAGGGTCGAGTCGTATTCTCCGCGTCGCGGCTCCAGCCCGAAGATCGTCTCGAAGAAGCCGCGCTGCTGCGGCTGGGCGCGGCAGTTGTTCTCGATCGCCGCCATGAGCTGCGATCTCCGCTGCGGATCGCCCCCACCCTGCGCCTGGCGCTGCAGCGCGCCGTACTGCGCCTGCAACTGGCCGATCTGCGCACGCAAGCCGCCGCATTGCGGAGGCGGCTGCTCGCCGAAAAAGAGAAACCCGCCGCGCTCGCAGCCCATGGCGCGGAACTGGCCGACGGCCTGGTTGAGCTGTCCGCCGACGCGCCGCGCCGCGTCCGCCGCGCGTGCGTCCCCGCGCTGCCCCTGCAGGCTCGCGAGTTCCGAGCGCCATGCGCTGCAGGACGGCGATTGCGCCAGCGCCGTGCCGGTCATCGCGGCGAGAGCGGCCAGCGCTATGGCGAAGCGTCTCGATAAGGCTGACTTCATCGCCGTTGCGGCCATTCCACCCGAGTTCTGCATTCGACCCTTCAGGCCGTCGACACCAAAGCCCAAGAACGCGACGGAACTATGGACGATGTCCGGGAAAGTCACAGCCGGCGGGCCGCAAGCCCTGTCAGACCGCTCCGAAATGGCAGATTCGGCGCCCAGCGGCAATCGCTGCCGGGTTTGTGACCGGCAAGGACGCGGTGGTGAATGGTCGGCCGACGAGATAGAACGGCATGGCGTCCGGCAATCGCGCCGTCCGCCGCTCCCGCCGCGATGCCCCGATGTCGATCAAAGCCCCATCTCCTAGGTTTGAAAACTCCCTTCCGCTGGACCACGCCTTCATTCCCGAACTGCCGAACTATTATCGCGGCAAGGTCCGGGAGAATTACGACCTGCCCGATGGCCGACGCATCCTGATCTCGACCGATCGGCTCAGCGCCTTCGACCGCGCCATTGCCGCGATCCCGCTGAAGGGGCAGGTGCTGACGCAAGTTGCCCGCCACTGCTTCGAGGCGACGGCCGACATCTGCCCCAACCACGTGCTGGAATACCCCGATCCCAACGTCGTCATCGGCAAGCGGCTGGACATCCTGCCCGTCGAGATCATCGTGCGCGGCTATCTCGCCGGCACGACCGCTACCTCGATCCTGACGCTTTACAGGCAGGGTCGGCGCGAGATGTACGGGATGCGCTTTCCGGACGGGCTGCGCGACAACCAGGCCCTGCCGCAAGCCGTGATCACGCCGACGAGCAAGGCCTTCGACGGCGGCCATGACGAGCCGCTCTCCGCTGCGCAGATCGTCGAGACCGGTCTGCTGACGCAGGCGCAATGGGACGAGGTGTCGGGTTATGCGCTGGCGCTCTTCGCGCGCGGACAGGCGCTTGCCGCCGCACGCGGCCTGATCCTCGCCGACACGAAATATGAGTTTGGCGCCGACGCCGAGGGCCGCATCCTGCTAGCGGACGAAATCCACACCCCCGATTCCAGCCGTTACTGGTTCGGCGAGAGCTATCCCGGGCGCTTCGAGCGGGGCGAAAAGCCCGAATCCTTCGACAAGGATTTCGTCCGCAACTGGGTCGTCGCCCGCTGCGACCCGTACAGGGAAGAGCTGCCGCCGATCCCGCCCGAGCTGATCGCGCAGACGTCCGAGGTCTATGTCCGCGCCTATGAGACGATAACGGCCCAGACTTTCGTTCCCCCGCCTGCAGGCGAGCCGCCGCTGGAGCGGATCAGGCGCAATCTGGCGCGGTTTTTCTAGCCGCCATTGCGCGCGCAGCGAAGCAATCCAGCGTCTCGCGCCAACCTCTGGATTGCTTCGCTGCGCGCGCAAGGACGAGAAGCGACGCAGGTCAAGCCTCCTCCTCGCGATACCCTCCCGCCAGATGCCGGCCGCGCTCGGTCAGCGTCGCCAGCACGCGCTCGAACACCTTGAGCTCCTCAGTCGCGATCCCTTCGGTCCAGCGCGCCTGAAAGGCCAGCGCCAGCGGCACGATCTGGGCGTAGACGCGGGTTCCCGCCGGGGTCAGCGCGATGAAGGCCTCGCGCCGGTCCTGCCGGTTCTCGGCGCGCGAGACGAGCCCGCGCGATTCGAGCTCGCGGACGGCCCGCGAGACCTTGGTCTTGTGCATCTGCGCCAGCTCGCCGATGTCGCGCGAGGTCAGCTTGCCGAACTCGCCGAGCTGCGCGACGACCCGCCATTGCGGGATGTCGATGCCGAAATGCGCCCCGTAGATCCGCCCCAGCGCGCGGCTGGCGAAGAAGCCGACGACGTTCAGCCGGTAGGGCAGGAACTGCTCGAGATGCAGTGCGGGCTCGCTCGGCTTCGTTGACATCGGCTCCGCTTCGCTATCAGTTTCAAACGCAACTAATTGGCGCGATTGCCCAAGCGCGCCATCCGCCGCGAGAGGATTGCCCAGCCGTGACGCGACCCTCAGCGCGCCCTGAGCCGGTTCATGAAGCTGTCATAGGACAGCTCCGCTACTTGCCACCAGAGCAGGTTCTCGCCGCGGAAGGCGACCATCGAATCGTAGCCCTTCTTGAACAGCTCGCTCTTGGCGGAGGTCTCGGCATAGTACTCCTCGGCGGCCTTGAGCGCGGCTTCCATCACCGGGATCGGGAAGGCCTTGAGCTGCGCGCCCTGCGCCACGAGACGGCGCAGGCCGCCCGGATTGACGGCGTCGTACTTCGCCAGCATCCAGTTATTGGCCGCCTCGCAGGCGTGCTGGACGATCGCCTGATAGTGCTTGGGCAGCTTGTTCCAGGCCTCCTGCCCGATGACGAGATGCAGCATCGCGCCGCCTTCCCACCAGCCGGGATAGTAGTAGTTCTTCGCCACGCGCACGAAGCCGAGCTTCTCGTCGTCATAGGGGCCGACGAACTCGGCAGCGTCGATCGTGCCGCGCTCCAGCGCCGGGTAGACGTCGCCGGCCGCGATCTGCGTCGGCACCACGCCGAGCTTGGCCAGCACCTGCCCGCCCATGCCGCCGATGCGGAACTTCAGGCCCTTCAGGTCGTCGACCGTGTTGATCTCCTTGCGGAAGAACCCGCCCATCTGGCAGCCGGAATTGCCGCAGGGGATCGAATAGGCGCCGAACTTGGCCAGCGCCTCGTTGACGATCTGCTCGCCGCCGCCGAAATACCACCAGCTATGCTGCTGGCGGGCGTTCAGGCCGAAGGGGATGCCGGTGCCGAGCCCCAGCGCCGGCTCCTTGCCGACATAGAAATAGGTCGGCGTATGGGCGCATTCGACCGTGCCGGAGGTGACCGCGTCGAGCGCCTGCAGGCCGGGCACGATCTCGCCGGCCGAGAAGGCCTGGACCTGGAACTTGCCGTCGGTCGCGTCCGCCATGAACTTGGCGAACATCTGGGCGGTGCCGTAAATCGTGTCGAGAGACCGTGGAAAGCTCGAGGTCAGCCGCCAGCGCACCTCCGGCATCGCCTGCGCGATCGCGGGCATGGCGACAGGCGTGGCGGCGGCGGCGAGAGCGCCTGTTTTCAAAAAGTCGCGGCGTTTCATAAGGTCGTCTCCCAGAAGAATTCTTGCTGCCATTCTTGACGCTATCCTTGCGCCATTTCTGGCGCGTCCGGGAAGGAATGAAAAGACATGAAGCTCGCTTCGCTCGCGCATGGCCGGGACGGCCGCCTCGTCGTGGTCTCCCGGGATCTGACGCGCGCCACGGACGCCTTCCCGGTCGTCGCGACATTGCAGGCCGCGCTCGACGACTGGGAGCGCCTTGCGCCGCGTCTGGCCGATCTGGCGGAGGGGCTCGAGCACGGCTCGGTGCCGTCCTTCCGCTTCCACGAGCATGACTGCGCCTCGCCCTTGCCGCGCGCCTATCAGTGGCTCGACGGCTCGGCCTATGTGAACCATGTCGATCTCGTCCGGAAAGCGCGGGGGGCGCAGATGCCCGAGAGCTTCTGGACCGATCCGCTGATGTATCAGGGCGGCTCCGACGCCAGCCTCGGCCCGCGCAGTCCCGTCCATGCCCGCAGCGAGGAGCACGGCATCGATTTCGAGGCCGAGATCGCGGTCGTGACCGGCGACGTGCCGATGGGCGTGAGCGCTGCCGAGGCGCTCAGGTCTATCCGCCTCGTCATGCTCGCCAACGATGTGAGCCTGCGGAATCTGATCGCGAGCGAACTGGCGAAAGGCTTTGGATTCGTCCAGTCCAAGCCGCCGACCGCCTTCTCGCCGGTCGCGGTGACGCCCGACGAACTCGGGGCGGCCTGGCAGGGCGGCAAGCTCGCTCTGCCGCTGCTGACACAGGTCAACGGCAAGCCCTTCGGTAAGCCCGACGCCGGAGCCGACATGACCTTCGATTTCGGCGCGCTGATCGCACATGCCGCAAAAACCCGGCCGCTGGGGGCCGGCACCATCATCGGCTCGGGCACGGTCTCCAACCGCGACAAGAGCGGCGGGCCGGGGCTGCCCGTCGCCAAGGGTGGGCTCGGCTATGCCTGCATCGCCGAGCAGCGCATGGTCGAGACGATTCTCGACGGCGCGGCGGCGACGCCCTTCCTGCGCTTCGGCGACAGCGTCCGCATCGAGATGAAGGACGCTGCCGGACATTCCATCTTCGGCGCCATCGAACAGGACATCCTGCCCCATGCAAAGTAACGTTACGGACAAGCCAGCCTTCGCCTCCAGCGCCGATCTCGGCGAGAAGACGATCTCGTTCGACGAGATCGGCAAGGGCGTCTATGCCTACACCGCCGAGGGCGACCCCAATACCGGCGTCGTCATCGGCGACGACAGCGTGCTCGTCTTCGACGCGCAGGCGACGCCGAAAATGGCGCAGACCGTGATCGACCGCGTTCGGGCCGTCACCGACAAGCCGATCCGCCATGTCGTGCTGTCGCATTACCACGCCGTGCGCGTGCTCGGCGCACCGGCCTATGGCGCCAGCGAGATCATCTGCTCGGACGCGGCCCGCGACATGATCGTCGAGCGCGGCGAGGAGGACAAGGCGAGCGAGATCGGCCGCTTCCCGCGCCTGTTCCAGGGCGCGGAATCGATCCGCCCCGGCCTGACCTGGCCGACCACGACCTTCTCCGAGGATTGCTCGCTCTGGCTCGGCTCGCGCGAGGTCAGGCTGATGTCGCTCGGCCGGGGCCACACCGCCGGCGACATCGTCGCCTGGATTCCCGACGCGGATGTGTCGTTCGCCGGCGATCTCGTCGAATATGGCGCGACGCCCTATTGCGGCGACGCGCATTTCACGGATTGGCCCGACACGCTCGACAATCTGGCCGGCCTCGGTTCTGTCGCGATGGTGCCCGGCCGGGGTGCGGCGCTGGTGGGCGAAGCGATGGTCGCCGACGGGATCGGCGGCACGCGCGCCTTCCTCAGCGACCTGTTCGAGGCGGTGAAGCAGAATGTCGCTTCCGGCCGCTCGCTGCGCGAAACCTTCGAGCGCGTCCATGCCAGCCTGAAGCCGGCCTATGGCGATTGGGTCATCTTCGAGCACTGCCTGCCGTTTAACGTCAGCCGCGCCTATGACGAAGCCAACGGCCTCGACCATCCGCGCATCTGGACCGACGAGCGGGATCGCCAGATGTGGGCGGAGTTGCGGGGGTAGGGGGCGGCTTTGAAGATCGTCACGTCGCACTGGCTTGATCAGGTCGAGCCGATAATTTTCTTTGCGACGCTTGTGGCGACCCTATTTTGGCTCGCAAGGCTGTATCCTCTTCGCAGAGCTTGGCTGATCGAATCTCGCCAGTGGTCGATAGACAAGGATGTCGGATTTTTTGACGAGATGTCTTGCAACAAGACCGGAGAGAGTTTCAGCCGCTGGCTACATCGAAATGGATATCGCCGATGGCTGATCATGCAGGGAGCGATAATGCTGTTGATGTTGTTTACGTTTATATGGCCGGTCATTTCGAAGGATTACTGTTCGATAAACAAGTGCAAAGGCCATCCTGTTCCTGTAGGGAAAGTTTCGCAATGACAGTAAATTTGCTCATGTTAGGCCCTCAATAAGGGCGCGCGAGATCCGGGAACATCGGAAAATGCTTGAGGTTCAGGGTGACGAGTTGGAGCTTGTGATGGATGGCGGTGGCGGCGATCAAGGCGTCAGCCGTGGCAAGGCCATGACTTCTCCGAAAGCGTCGCATCAAATCGCCCGATATCTCCGCGATCTCCTTCGTAACGTCGTGGAGGACCGCCGAGGCCAGCACGGCATCGATTTGCCGTGCTTCACTGTCGCCGCGCTGACCATCACGCAACTCACTGATGCTGACGACCGATATCCGCGGCTTATCTGTCAACGCCTTCAGCAACGCCACGGCCGGCGGCAATCTGCGCAATGCATCGATGATGATCGCTGTATCCAGCAGGACCGTCACTTGCGCCGCCAATGCTGCTCCAGTTCGGCGTCGCGACGCTGGCTGTTCGCCCGCGTCTCTGCTCGCATCTCGTCAAGATCAGTTCGACCCTCCCACATTCCGATGGCGGCTAGCCAAGCTTTCTTCCAATCATCGTCTTTCGTTTCTGCGGCGGTCTCCGCTTGCGTTTCAGGTGCCGTCTTCGCCTCGGCAATCGCGAGATCGACGCCATGACGGACGAAGTCGCCCGGCGTTCGGCCGGTCTTGCGGCTCAGGGCCTGCAGTTCGGCCTCCTGATCGTCTCGCAGCGACACCTGCAGCTTGCCCATGATCCCGTCCAGTCGCAATCTCCGCCTCGATTGTATGGCGGATCGCCCGCCGAAACCAGCCGGCGCGTCTGTTCCGCATCGAACCCGCACGGCACATCCTGATGCAGCGCCAGTTCGCCTACCACCGCTCGCCCGATCAGGACGCAGCCGTCCCCGCACACCGCCCCGTCGTCATCGTCGGGGCCGGCCCGGTCGGGCTGACGCTGGCGCTCGATCTCGCCCGCCGCGCCGTCCCGGTCGTGCTGATCGACGACAGCGACCGCATCGGCGAGGGCTCGCGCGCGATCTGCTTCGCCAAGCGCACGCTCGAGATCTTCGACCGGCTCGGCCTCGCCGAGGCCATGGTCGGGAAGGGCGTCACCTGGCGCAAGGGTCGGGTCTTTCGCGGCGAGCAGGAACTTTACGAATTCGATCTCCTGCCGGAGGACGGGCACAAGCAGCCGGCCTTCATCAATCTGCAGCAGTATTACGTCGAGGCTGCGCTGGCCGAGGCCGCGCTGGCCGAGCCGCTGATCGATCCGCGCTGGAGCAATCGGCTCGCCGCTCTCGACCCGCGCAATGACGGTGCGCTGCTGACCATCGCCACGCCCGAGGGCGACTATCGCATCGAGGCCGGCTGGGTCGTCGCCTGCGACGGTGCGCGCTCGCCGACGCGGGCCATGCTCGGGCTGGAGTTCAACGGCGAGGCTTTTGAGGACAAGTTCCTGATCGCAGACGTGAAGATGCGCGCCGATTTCCCGACCGAACGCTGGTTCTGGTTCGCGCCGCCCTTCCATTCCGGGCAGTCGGCGCTGCTGCACAAGCAGCCTGACGACATCTGGCGCATCGACCTGCAACTCGGCCCCGACGCCGATGCGGAGGCCGAAAGGCAGCCCGAACGCGTCCGCCCCCGCATCGAGCAGATGCTCGGCCATGGCGATTTTTCGCTCGAATGGGTCTCGGTCTACCGCTTCCAGTGCCGCAGGCTCGACAGCTTCCTTCATGGCCGAGTGATCTTCGCCGGCGACGCCGCCCATCAGGTCTCGCCTTTTGGCGCACGCGGGGCGAATTCCGGCATCCAGGACGCCGACAATCTCGGCTGGAAGCTCGCTCTGGTGGTCCAGAACAAGAGCCCGCTCTCGCTGATCGACAGCTACGATTCCGAGCGGGTCGCGGCCGCCGACGAGAACATCCTCCACTCGACGCGGGCGACCGAGTTCATCGCGCCGCGTTCGCCCGGAGAGCGCATCCTGCGCGACGCGGCCCTGTCGCTGGCGGCGACCTCCGCGCTGGGCCGCCCCTTCGTCAATTCGGGCCGGCTCTCGCAGCCAACGAGCTACTCCAACTCGCCGCTTTCGACGCCCGATCGCGGCTGGCAGGGCGGCGTCGCGCCGGGCGCGCCGTTCAGGGACGCGCCGGTGGTGGCGGATGGCGGCGAGACATGGCTCAGCGAGGCGCTGCGGCTCGGCCGGCCGGTCGTGATCGCTCATGGCGAGGACGCAGCCGAGCTTTCGCCGCCGGGCGTGGCGGGTGTCGCCGCGCCCTGCGCCGAAACGGTGATGGACAGTCCAGACCGCGCCGGCCTGCTGGCGGCGCGCTATGCACTGACAGCCGGCGACGCCGTGGTGCTGCGGCCCGACGGCCATGTCGCCGCGCGCTTCCATCAGGCGACGCGGGCCGATATCGCGGGTGCGATCGAGAGGCTGGAGGGCCGCCTGCCATGATGCAACACGCTTCGCCCGCGTCGGAACCGGGCCTGCAAACGCGCCTTGCAGACCCCGACGCCGCCTATCGCCTCCTCGCGCTTGGCCATCGCGGGCTCGACGAGGCGCAGAGCGCCGCCCTCAACGCCCGGCTCGTCCTGATTCTGGCCAGCCAGATCGGCGAGATGGGCACCCTGCGCGAAGCGTTGGCGCTCGCCCGCGAGGCGGGTTAAACGTCAAGGCCAGAGCCGAGCGAGAACCGAGCGAGCCATGATCGAACCGCTGCCCTTCTATCCGACCGCGATCCCGCTCGCCTTCTTCATCTGGGGGCCGGTGCTGGTGATGCTGCTGTTCTGGCTGGTCGGAATCTGGGCCGGGCGACAGGGCGTCGCCCGCTTCCTCGAGAACGACTGGAACGGATTTACCGTCGCCGATGTCGACAAGCTCTTCGCCGCCTATGGCCCCGAGCGGCGCGCGAAATACCGCACCCGCGTGCTTCCGGCCGACATCGCCTGCGCCGCAACCTACGCGATCGTCGGCGCGACGCTGGTCGCGGGCCTCTCCATGCGCGGCCAGCCCTGGTGGGTGGCGGCGCTGTGCGGCGGCGGCTGGCTGCTCGGCGGCCTCGCCGACATCGCCGAGAACCTCTCCATCGCCAAACTGCTCGACAGCTATCCCAAGGTCGAGCCCGGCAACGTCGCCTTCGCCAGCAGGGTCACGCAGGTCAAGCTCGTGCTGTTTCTGGCGGGCACGGTCGGCGCGCTGGTCGCGGCCTGGCTCGTGTTCAGGCCGCTGGCGGCGTAAGCCGGGCGAGCCACCTTCGGCGCGGCAGGATATAGACCGCGCCCTCGACCGGCGGATCGCCGATCGTCTCACCGCCGGCATTCGCGACGCTGCGAAAACCCAGACGTTCGGCGAGCCGGCACGAGGCGGCGTTGTCGGGATGCGTCAGCAGCGCGATGCGGGGAAGGGCAAGCGCCTCGAAGCCGTATCGAAGCAGACAGGCGGCCGCCTCGCCTGCATAGCCATGGCCCCATGCTCGCGGCGCGAAGCGGTAGCTCAACTGAACGCCGTCATGGCCTTCGCCTTGCGGGATCAGCCCGACATAGCCGAGCGGCTGCTCGTCGCCGGCAGCGAACACGCTCCAGTATCCGAGCCCATCTTCGACATGCGCAAAACTGCGCGCCGCGACCGCCTCGCGTCCCATCGCCGGCGATCCCGGCGGCGCGATGAAGCGCATCACCAGCGGGTCGGCGTTCAGCGTCATCACCGCGTCGAGGTCGGCCGGCGTGCGGGGGCGCAGGACAAGGCGCGCCGTCGTGAATTCGGGCAATGCACGGGTCATGATTGAAGCGGGAGCGGACTGGCGGGAACGACCGCCGCATCCCATATCGCGCAAATCCTACCGGCAACAGGGGTCCGGCCGATCATGCAAATCCGTCTTTTCGCCACGACACTCTGCGCCGCGCTCGCATTGGGCGTGCTTGCCGCGCCTGCATCCGCGCAGGAAGACCTGATCTTCAAGAAGTCTACCGTCTGGAAGATGCTGACGCCGGACGACAAGCTCGCCGTCTACGGCGTCGACGATCCGGTCGTCGAGGGCGTCGCCTGCCACTACACCGTGCCGGAGAAGGGCGGCGTTTCGGGAATGTTCGGCGTCGCCGAGGAGGTCTCGGAGGTGTCTCTGGCCTGCCGCCAGGTCGGTCCGATCAGGTTCAAGGAAAAGTCGGGGCAGGGCGACGTCGTCTTCCGCGAGCGCCGCTCGCTGATCTGGAAGAAGATGCAGATCGTGCGCGGCTGCGACGCCAAGCGCAACGTGCTGATCTACATGGTCTATACCGACAAGCTGATCGACGGCTCGCCGCAGAACTCGACCTCGACAGTCCCGATCATGCCTTGGGGCGGGGTGGGAGAGCCGGCGAAATGCGGCGAGTGGGTGAGGTGAATCTGTCGACCCTGACCTGAGCTTTGACGAGCGCGCGTTGAAAGTGTACACTTTTAGGTGCGGGTTTACGGATCGGCAGCGGGCGCGACTTTGAGTAGGACATTGCTTGGAGTTTCAATGGGACGAAGCCAAGCGTCAGAAGACGATCCAGGAGCGCGATGTCGATCTTCTCAAGGCCGCCCGCATTTTTGAGAATCGGGTTCTGATCGTTCGCGACGGACGGCAAGATTATGGCGAGCTCAGGTATCGGGCGATCGGAATGCTCGAAGAAGACTGCTTCGTGGTGATTTATACGGAGCGCGATGGCGTAATCCGGCTGATCACGGCTTGGAAAGGAGGACGTGATGACCGGGCAAGATATCAGGCGAGCATCGCTTGAAGAAATCAGGGACATGGATCGCCGCGGCGAACTTTACTACAATCCCGATGCCCCTGCAGGTCCAGACCTAGGCGAGGATTTCTGGGCCAATGCGGTCGTCGTCGAACCTGCTGTCGAGCGGACATCGGTCCATTTGAAGCTCGACCCGGCCGTGTTCGATTTCTTCAAGCAGGGCGGCAAGGGCCACCTGACGCGCATGCAGAATGTGTTGAAAGCCTATGTCGAAGCGCAGAAGCGCAAGACGGGCTGAATTGCCTCAGCCGCCGCAGGTGATGACCAGCGGCTGCTCGGGGGCTGCGCCTGAAGCAGATTTCGACACCGATCCGGTGAAGTCCTCGCGCGAGGCCAGCCCGAAGGCAGTCGCCTGCCTGTAGCCCTGCGCCTCGCACCAGGCGTTGGCGACGATCTTGCCGCATTCCGATTTGGTCGAGATGCAATCGGCGACGCCATAGCCGTCGCTGGCGGGTATCAGGAAGGTCTGCTCGCCCTTGGGTTTTGCCACGCTGTCCGAGGTCGGCAGGACCGAGAGCGAGATGCCGGCTCCGAGGATGCCGAAAAGGCCGAGTAGGGCGACGGCGCGGCGCATGGTTCAGAGGTTCCTGGTGACCGGTCTGGCTCACAACCTTCGAATCGGAAGAATGGTTCCAATCGGTTAAATTTGAGTGAAGCGGCGCATGTTCCATGCTGCAGCGCAGCGCGAGCGGGACGCCCTCTTGACGGAAACGCGGCGCACAGGCAAGCAGAATGTCATGACGCGAGCCGCCACCCTGATCTGTCGGATTTGCCGCTAGCTTTCGCTGGCCGGCTGCTTACGTCCTCGTCCCGAAAAGACCTGACAACAGCGCCCCGGCCAGCGGCCGTGATATGCCTTTTGCTGTTTTCGCCGGGACGAGTCCGATGCCGCCGACCCTCAAGCTCTACAACACGCTGACGCGGACGAAGGAGGCTTTTGCCCCCATCGATCCCGCAAATGTCCGCATGTATGTCTGCGGCCCGACGGTCTATGACTACGCCCATATCGGCAACGCCCGCCCGGTCATCGTCTTCGACGTGCTCTACCGGCTGCTGCGCCATCTGGCGAAGCAGGGCGCTTGGGACGGCGGCAAGGGGCAGACGAAGGTCACCTACGCAAGAAACCTCACCGACGTCGACGACAAGATCAACGCCCGCGCGGCGCGCGATTTTCCGGGCCTGCCGTTGAACGAGGCGATCGGCAAGGTCACGCAGAGCACGACGGCGCAGTTCCACCGGGACATCGCGGCGCTGGGCAATCTGCCGCCGGACGCCGAGCCGCGCGCCACCGGCCATATCGCGGAGATGCAGGCGATCATCCATCGCCTGATCGCGCGCGGCGTGGCCTATGTCGCGGAGGAGCATGTGCTGTTCCATGTCCCGGCGGTCGCGCATCTGAAAAGCGCGCCGGGTTACGGCTCGCTGGCGCGCCGCCCGCTTGACGAGATGATCGCCGGCGCGCGCGTCGACGTCGCGCCCTACAAGCGCGACCCGATGGATTTCGTGCTCTGGAAGCCGAGCCGCGACGGCGTCGATCCCGGCTGGGACTGGCCGGACGGCGCGCCCGAGGGCATCACGGTCCCGGGCCGGCCGGGCTGGCATATCGAATGCTCGGCCATGTCGATGGCGACGCTGCTCGCCCCCTTCGGCGGCGGGCTGTCATGCGACGATCCGGAGAAGAACGTCTTCGACATCCATGGCGGCGGCATCGACCTCGTCTTCCCGCACCACGAGAACGAGATCGCCCAGTCCTGCTGCGCCTTCGGGGGCGGCGACGGCGCGCCGCGCATGGCTAATATCTGGATGCATAACGGCTTCCTGCAGGTCGAGGGCGAGAAGATGTCGAAAAGCCTCGGCAACTTCGTAACGATCAACGAGCTGCTGGAGACGGACACCTTTGGCGGGCGGAGATGGCCCGGCGAAGTGCTGCGGCTGGCAATGCTGAAGACGCATTATCGCCAGCCGATCGACTGGACGGTGAAGGCGCTGGAGGAGGCGGAGAAGACGCTGGATCGCTGGCTCAAATGGGTTGAGCTTTCGGGCTCGCCTTCAGGCCATTTGGAAGCTGAGTTCACTGCAGCGCTTTGTGACGATCTGAATCTGCCGAAGGCTATGGCCTTGATGGCTGGCTATATGCGTGAAGCTTCCGGTGTTTGGTTTGGCTCTGGCCCACCGACCGTTCCAGAAAATTACGACGAGAATAGACATCGCGCGGCATCAGCGTTGGCCGGCGCGATGAAATGCTTGGGCCTGCCCACCAAGCGGCGTGAGATAGAGGCCGAAGATGAAGCCGTATACGCCCTCATCACCGCCCGCCTCGCCGCCCGCCGCGCCAAAAACTTCGCCGAATCCGACCGCATCCGCGACGAACTCGCCGCCATGGGCATCCAGCTCAGGGACGGCAAGGACGCCGCTGGCCAGCCGACCACGATTTGGGAGGTGAAGCGATGAGCGATCTCGCCGCATTGCTGGCGCCGCCGAGCGAGGCTGACGTCGAGCGAGCGCTCGCAGCCTATGCCGAAGCCGGGGCACGAACCTATGGTCCACGCCTCGTTGGCCTGTTCCTGTTCGGCAGCCGCGCGCGCGGCGACCATCGGCCCAATAGTGACGTCGATCTGGCTGTCGTCCTTACCGACCTTGAAGCCAGCGCGCTTGTCGAAAAGATGAGGCTGGTTGATCTCGGGTTCGATGCGCTCACAGAGCACGGCGTGATGATACAGCCCTGGCCGTTCACGCAGGCCCAGTGGGATGACAGCGCGCCCGGCGGGCGCTTTGGCAATCTTCTACTTGCTGCCCGCAGAGATGCCATTCCAGTGGTCACGCGATTATGAGACCGCATCTCCAGAAGGCGGAGCAATCGCTCCGCTCAGCAAGGTTGCTGTTCGACGCGGGCGATCTCGATGGCGCGATCAACCGCGCCTATTACGCCTGCTTCGATGCGGCGCGCGGCGTGCTCCAAGCAATCGCGGACATCGACACCCGCGAGGTGAAAACGCATAGCGGCCTGATCAGGCTGTTCAACCTCAAGATCGTCAAGGCAGGCCTGATGCCGTTGGAGATCGGACGGCTGATAGGCCGAGAGGAACAACTGCGGTTGTTCGCCGACTACGGCGATGGCGTCCATGATCGCGCAGAGGCCGAGCTGGCGATCCGGCAGGCCAACGAATTCCTGGCGGCATGCGCCGCGTTGATCAACGACAAGAGCGACAAAACCCCATGACCCCTCGCATCCGCCCCGCCGGCACGCTCTCCGTCGCCATCAAGCTCGTCATGCTGGCGATGGTGATGCCGCGCCTGCTGCGCTTCAAGCTGGGGCGCGGACGATGAACCGCGACGGAACCCCCTCTCCCCTTGCGGGAGAGGGCAGGGGTGAGGGGTCGCATTGCGCTATGCAGAACTTGGACAGCATCGCGAACGGCGGCCCGACCCCTCATCCGTCCGCTGCGCGGCCACCTTCTCCCGCAAGGGGAGAAGGAACCACCGCCCGCATCCACCTCTTCGACACGACCCTGCGCGACGGGGCGCAGACCACCGGCGTCGATTTCTCGCTCGACGACAAGCGCGCGGTCGCTGGCATGCTGGACAGGCTCGGCATCGATTATGTCGAGGGCGGCTACCCCGGCGCCAACCCGCTCGACACGGCCTTTTTCGCGAGCAAGCCGACCAAACAGGCGCGCTTCGCCGCCTTCGGCATGACCAAGCGGGCAGGGCGCTCCGCCGCTAACGACCCCGGCCTCAAGGCGCTGCTCGACGCCGACGCCGACGCCATCGTCTTCGTGGCCAAGAGCTGGGACTATCATGTCCGTGTCGCGCTGGAGATTTCGCTGGAGGACAACCTCGCCGGCATCCGCGAAAGCGTCGAAGCCGCCAAGGCCGCCGGCCGCGAAGTCATGCTCGATTGCGAGCATTTCTTCGACGGGTACAAGGCCAACCCCGACTATGCGCTGGCCTGCGCGAAGGCGGCCTTCGATTCTGGCGCGCGCTGGATCGTGCTCTGCGACACCAATGGCGGCACGCTCCCCGACGAGCTCGGGACAATCGTCGCCGAGGTCGCGAAATCCATCCCCGGCGAGAACCTCGGCATCCACGCCCATGACGATTGCGGCTGCGCCGTCGCCAATTCGCTGGCCGCGATCGAGGCCGGCGCGCGCCAGATCCAGGGCACGCTGAACGGGCTCGGCGAGCGCTGCGGCAACGCCAATCTCGTGACGCTGATCGGCGCGCTGAAGCTGAAGCAGCGCTACCGCGAGCGCTTCACGATCGGCGTGGACGAAAAACAGCTCGGCGAGCTGACCCATGTCTCGCGCGCGCTCGACGAGATGCTGAACCGCGCGCCCAACCGCCACGCCCCCTTCGTCGGCGCGTCCGCCTTCGCCACCAAGGCCGGCATCCATGCCTCGGCCGTGCTGAAGGATCCGCGCACCTACGAGCATGTCCCGCCCGAGGCGACCGGCAACGTGCGCAAGGTGCTGGTCTCCGACCAGGGCGGCAAGTCGAACCTCGTCGCCGAGCTGGAGCGCATCGGCGTCACGCTCGGCCGCGACGACCCGCGTCTGGGGCGCGTGCTGGAGGAACTCAAGGACAAGGAAGCGCAGGGCTACGCCTTCGAGGGCGCCGATGCGTCCTTCTACCTGCTGGTGAAGCGCATCCTGCGCGAGGCGCCAGACTATTTTGAGGTCGAGCGCTTCAAGGTCAATGTCGAGCGCCGCTACAACGCCATCGGCGAACTCGTCACCTTCTCGGAGGCGATCGTGAAGGTGAAGGTCGGCGAGGAGGTGCTGATCTCGGCGGCCGAGGGCGCGGCCGGCCCGGTCAACGCGCTCGACGTGGCTCTCCGCAAGGATCTCGGGAAGTACCAGTCGCTGATCGAGGGCCTGCGGCTGGTCGACTACAAGGTCCGCATCTTCCAGGGCGGCACCGACGCCGTCACCCGCGTTTTGATCGAATCCGCCGACGAGACGGGCGAGCGCTGGACCACGGTCGGCGTCAGCGCCAACATCATCGACGCGTCGTTCCAGGCGCTGACCGATTCGATCATCTACAAGCTGATGCGCGAGGGCGCGACGGCGTGAGGCCGCGCCCATCGCAATCGCGCGAAGTCTACTCCGTCAGGCGGATGACCTTGTCGGCGCAGAGGTCCATGCCCTCGCTGTCGCTCTCGACCTCATCGCCGAATTTCGCGAGCACGTAATAGCTGCAGCCAGCCGGCCGGGTCAGCTTCAACGCGATGCTCTTGCCGGGCGCGAGCGGCTTGGCGAGCTTGGCGACGAGGCGCGGCTGTTCGCCCGTGGTGGCGATCTCGAAGGTCGTCAGCGGCACGCTGCGGGCGTTGGTCACCGTGACCTGCGCGGGCGGCCTGGCGGCGCGCTGGGCTTCGGCGGGGGCAATCGCCAGCAGCATGCCGGCCGATGCCGCAAGCAGGGCGGCGGCGGAAACGCGTTGAACTCGCATCGTGATCTCTTCCCCAAAGCAAGGGTCTTTTCGGCCCTCCATGCCATCTGATACCGCGGTTGGGACGAGAACAAGGCGATTTGACATATGTCCCGGCGAGCCTCGTCCGGCCGCCACGCGCCGCATGCATTCGCGCGCGAATGTGCCTATATCGGCAGCCCAACCTGGAATCGTTTCAAGATGTCCCCGCCTGCCGCGCCGTCCCCGGCGCCGACCTTCGCCGCGCTCCAGCCAGGCTCCGGCTTCATCGCGACCTTCCGTGCGCTCTGGCCCTATCTCTGGCCGGCGGACCGCGCCGATCTGCGCCGGCGCGTCGTGCTCGCCTTCGCGCTGCTGGTCGCCGGTCGCGTCGTGCTGATGGGCGTGCCCTTCGCCTTCAAATGGGCGACGGATGCGCTCGCCAACACGCCGTCCAGCTTGCAGAACTGGCTACCCTGGCTCGTCGGCGCGCCGCTGGCGCTGACCGTGATCTACGGCCTGGCCCGCGTCGGCTCGGCCGCCTTCATCCAGCTGCGCGACGCATTGTTCGCGCCCGTCTTCATGCATGCGGTGCGCAAGCTCGCGCTGCAGACCTTCGGCCATCTCCACCATCTCTCGCTGCGCTTCCATCTCGAGCGCAAGACGGGCGGCCTGACGCGCGTGCTGGAGCGCGGCCGCAACGGCATCGAGGAGATGGTCAGGCTCGGCCTCAACCAGCTCGTCCCTGTCATCGTCGAGGTCGTGCTGATCATCGCCGTGCTGCTGGCGATTTTCGACTGGCTCTATGTCGTCGTGCTGGTCGTGATGGTGACGACCTACATGGCCTACACCATCAAGGCGACGGAGTGGCGCATCGCCATCCGCACCAAGATGAACGAGAGCGACACCGACGCCAACTCCAAGGCGATCGACTCGCTGCTGAACTACGAGACGGTGAAGTATTTCGGCGCGGAAGCGCGCGAGACCGCCCGCTATGACCTCTCCATGGCGCGCTACGAGCGCAACTCGGTCAAGGCCTACACCTCGCTGGCGCTGCTGAATTTCGGCCAGGCGACGATCTTCGCCATCGGCCTGACGATCTCGATGGTGATGGCGGTGCAGGGCTTCCGCGCCGGCACGCACACGGTCGGCGATTTCGTGCTGATCAACGCCATGCTGATCCAGCTCTACCAGCCGCTGAATTTCATGGGCACCGTCTATCGCGAGATCAAGCAGGCGACGCTCGACATCGAGCAGATGTTCTCGCTGATCGGCAAGGACCCGGAGATCCAGGACAAGCCGGGCGCGCCGGCCTTGCGCGTCGATGCCGGCGAGGTCGTCTTCGAGGACGTGCATTTCGCCTATATTCCCGAGCGGCCGATCCTGAAGGGCATCTCCTTCACCGTGCCGCCGGGCCGGACGATCGCCATCGTCGGCCCATCGGGGGCGGGCAAATCGACGATCTCGCGGCTGCTGTTCCGCTTCTATGAGCCGCAAGGAGGCCGCATCCTGATCGACGGCCAGCCCATCGCCGATGTCCAGCAGGTGAGCTTGCGCGCGGCCATCGGCATGGTCCCGCAGGATACGGTGCTGTTCAACGACACGATCCGCTACAACATCGAATACGGCCGCCCCGACGCCAGCGAGGCGGAGGTCGAGGAGGCGGCGCGGCTCGCCCAGATCGACCGCTTCATCAGATCGCTGCCGGAAGGCTACGCCACCTCGGTCGGCGAGCGCGGCCTCAAGCTTTCGGGCGGCGAGAAGCAGCGCGTCGCCATCGCCCGCACGATCCTGAAAGGTCCGCCGGTGCTGGTTCTCGACGAGGCGACCTCGGCGCTGGACTCCTTCACCGAAAAGGAGATCCAGGACGCGCTCGACCGGGTCAGCGAGGGCCGCACCACATTGGTCATCGCCCACCGGCTCTCGACCGTGATCAACGCCGACGAGATCATTGTGCTCCACAAGGGTCTGATCGTCGAGCGCGGCAGCCATCCGGTGCTACTGGCGGCCAACGGCGTCTATGCCGCCCTCTGGAACCGCCAGCGTCAGGTCGACGAGGCCAAGGCAACGCTGAAGCAGGCCGCCGAGGCGGAAGGGGCGAGCGTGCGGGTTAGCCTGACGGAGTGAGTGAGCCTGACGGAGTGAGCGTCGTCAGCGTTTGCCCGCCATGCGCGCCGATGCATGGAATATCCGACGCGGTTCGGCCATTCTGTCATCGTCGGCGGACATGCCGGTTGTGAAGCTGGGGGGCTTCGATGTTCGATCCGACGACACTGGTTGGCTTCCATACCTGGCTGAGCCTGATCGCGATCGCGGCGGGCGTCCCCGTCGCATTGGCCCTGCTGCGCGGAGAGGTGAGCGGAGGCTGGACGGCAGTCTATCTCGCCACCGCCATCGCCACCAGCGCGACCGGCTTCCTGTTTCCGTTCAGCGGCGTGCTGCCCTCGCACATCTTCGGCGTGGTCTCGCTGTTGCTGCTCCTGCCTGCGGCGTATGCGCTCTACGTCAGATCGCTCGCCGGCGGATGGCGGCGGTTCTATGCCATCGCCAGCATGCTGGCGCTTTACCTGCTGGTTTTCGTCGCCGTCGTGCAGGTCTTCATGAAGGTGCCGTCGCTGAACGCCATCGCGCCGACCCAGTCCGAGCCGCCCTTCGCGATCGCGCAGGGGTTGGTGCTCGTGGTCTTCGGCGTGCTGACCTGGCTTTGCGCCCGGCGTTTCGCGGGCGGCCGGGCCACGGTCTGAGCGTTGCCCCTTTCCCAAGCGGCCCGAACCCCCTAAACCACCGGCATCCGCAGCGCCTCACTCGCGCCGCAGAGAGCCGTCACATCCGCGCAAGGCCGGTCCTTCGGGACCGTCCGCGCCAACAAGACCAACGGGAAGCCTCAATGTCGCTCGTCGATTCCGTCCGCAAGGTGATCGTGCCCATCCACAAGGAGGGCTATGTCTTCATCGCCATCGCGCTCGTGGCGACATTGGTGCTCGGCCATCTCTGGACGCCGTTCGGCTGGATCGGCGCGATCGTCACGCTCTGGGTCTGCTACTTCTTCCGCGATCCGGTCCGCATCACGCCCTTGCGCGAGGGGCTGGTGATCTCGCCGGCCGATGGCCGCGTCAGCCAGGTCGCCTCCGCGCTGCCGCCGCCGGAGCTGAACCTGCCGGCCGAGCCGATGACGCGCATCTCGATCTTCATGAACGTCTTCGACTGCCATGTGAACCGCGCCCCCGTGCCCGGTCGCATCGTCAGGATGGCCTATACGCCCGGCCTCTTCCTCAACGCCGAACTCGACAAGGCGAGCGACGACAACGAGCGCAACGCTCTGGCGATCGAGACCACGGCCGGCATCGTCGGCGTCGTCCAGATCGCGGGCCTGATCGCGCGCCGCATCGTGCCCTTCGTCAAGGAAGGCGAGATGATCGCCACCGGCGAGCGCTTCGGCCTGATCCGCTTCGGCTCGCGCGTCGACGTCTATCTGCCGACCCATGTGATCCCGCTGGTCGGCGAAGGCCAGACCGCGATCGCCGGCGAGACGGTGCTGGCGGATTTTTCAGGCGCGGAGCCGGCGGCAAGGCTGTTCAAGGGGATTTGAGGCTTCTTCCTTCTCCCCTTGCGGGAGAAGGTGGCGCGCAGCGCCGGATGAGGGGTGGTCGTGCCCCTTCCGACTACAGACTGAAAGCGCGGTGCGACCCCTCATCCGTCTCGGCTGCGCCGAGCCACCTTCTCCCGCAAGGGGAGAAGGGAAGCGCTGCTGCGCGTGCGGGATGACACCCTGCCCAAAACCGCGTATCCCGCTCCCATGAGCGATCTCTTCCCCCCCTTCGAGCCCGAGCGCATCGAATCGAAGCGCGCCCGCTTCAGGCCGATCCCGTTCCGGCTGCTCGCCCCCAATGTCGTGACGCTGCTGGCCTTGTGCCTGGGCCTCACCGCCATGCGCCTCGTGGTCGAGGGCAAGCTCGAGACCGCGACCATCTGTATCCTGATCGCGGCCGCGCTCGACGGCGTCGACGGCCGGCTGGCGCGCATGCTGAAAGGCACCTCGCGCTTTGGCGCGGAGCTCGATTCGCTCTCGGATTTCGTCAATTTCGGCGTCGCTACCGGCTATGTGCTGTGGATATTCGTCCTGCACGATCTCAAATCCTTCGGCTGGATTATCGTGCTGACGCTGGCCTGCGCCATGGCGCTGAGGCTGGCGCGTTTCAACGTCATGATCGACGATCCCGACCGGCCCGACTGGCAGAAGAACTTCTTCGTCGGCATGCCCGCGCCCGCCGGCGCCATCACCGCGATGCTGCCGCTCTATCTCCAGTTCATCGGCGTGCCGGTGGCCGATTACGGCGCTCTGCCGGTCGGCCTCTACATCCTGTTCATCGCCTTCCTGACGATCTCGCGCATCCCCTGCTATGCCGGAAAGACGCTGGGCACGCGGGTGCCGCGCGACAGGGTGCTGCCGATCTTCGTGGCGGTCGTCGTGGTGGCGGGGCTGCTCTTCGCCTACCCGTTCGAGGTCTTGTCGCTGGTCGTCGTCGCCTATCTGGCGCTGATCCCGCTCAGCGCGGCGCGCTACCGCAAGCTGGAGCGCGACCACGACGCGGCGCTGGCCGCGCCGGCGGCTGTGGTGGAGAAGCCGGTCGACGCGGTCTGACGGCGGGCGCTCAGCGTTTCCGACGCCCCGTCAACCTGGCCGCATTCGCCGTTGTGCGCTTGGAGAACGGCTCCAGCGTGCTGTTGGCGAGCTTGGCGGCGGCTTCCGCATAATCGACATGGGCGAGCGGGTTCAGCGCCATGCCCCACCAGAACAGCGCCGCGGCCTGACCGGCGGCAAAGCCGCTCTCCATCACCGCCGACATCTTCTCGCTGACGGCCTTTGCCGCCTCGCGCTGGCCCTTGGCGTCGCCCAGCGCGCCCTTCATCAGCATCGGCATGCGCATGGCGATGGTCAGGCCGGCATCGGCCTGCATCGTCAGCATCCTTGTGGTGAGCGCCTGGGCTTCGACGCCCGCTCCGGTGATGGAACTCATCTGCTTGTGCGAGATCGGCATGGCCTTGGTCGCTCCGGAACATCGCCGGTGGACGCTGCGGAAAGCGCATCCATCGGCCCCGCAATGTGGCGAGGCCCAGTTCATTGTGCAATGCAATATGACGCATGACTGCAAACTATTTTATGCGCTTGGCGAATGCCGGAGAGAACATTCTGCTTCGCGCCTGCGCCGAGCGCATCGCGTCAATCGCGGATTTGTCCCCGCCATAAAATGCTTTAGAGCCAGCATGGAGCGCGCGGGATCGCCGCGCCGATTGACCCTCGCAGGCTGTCCTTGAGCATCTTCTCGACTCCCAAACCGCCCGGCTGGCGGCCCATGCTGGTCCTGGCCTCGGCCTCGCCGCGCCGTCTCGCGCTTCTGGAGCAGGCCGGCCTCAAGCCCGACGCCATGCTGCCCTCCGATCTCGACGAGACGCCGCTCAAGGGCGAGCGCCCGCGCGATCTCTCGCGCAGGCTCGCCCGCGAAAAGGCGCAAGCCGCTCAGCGTGGCGCGAAATCGCGGCCCGATCTCGAAGGCTGCTACATCGTCGCCGCCGACACCGTCGTCGCGGTCGGCCGGCGCATCCTGCCCAAGGCCGAGATCGTCGACGAGGCCGCCGCCTGCCTGCGCCTGCTGTCGGGCCGCTCGCACCGGGTCTACACCTCCGTCGCCGTGGTGACGCCGGGCGGCGCGATCCGGGACCGCATCGTCGAGACGCGGCTGCGCTTCAAGCGGCTCTCGGGCGACGATCTGGAGATGTATCTCGCCTCGGGCGAGTGGCGCGGCAAGGCCGGCGGCTACGCCATCCAGGGCATCGCGGGCTCCTTCGTCGTCAAGCTCGCCGGCTCCTACACCGCCGTGGTCGGACTGCCGCTCTACGAGACGGTCGGTCTGCTGGGCGGCGAGGGCTTCCCGATCCGCTTCGGCTGGATGAACGCCGCCTGACCCCTGTGCGTCGCGCATGCGACGCCTCGCTGCTTTGACATTGCACTGTCTGGCGGGGCTGCTAGCGTCGGCTTTGACGTTGCGTCAAAACAGGAGCGGACATGGCTGACGATCCGGACGCGAAGGTCGTCGCCGAGGACATCCGCCGGGATATGCGCAATCTCGAAGGTTTGCTGCAGCGCGCCCTGAAGCAACTCGCGCTCGCCGACCAGTACGGCCTGCCCGACAGCACGCCTTATTTCAGCTTTCGCTCGGCCGCCAGCATGGAGGAGTTCCTGGCGCAGGCGCGCGCGGGCAAAAATTCAGGCCTTCGCCCGCAATTGCGCTCCGACATCGCGCTTGCACGCCTCAAACTGCGCGAGATGAAGCGACAGGCCGACCGCCTCGCCGCCGGTGAGCGCGCCACGCTCGTCAAGCGCGAATACGAGGCCCTGCTCACCGCCGATCGCAATGGCGACCGGCGTGCGCAGGCGATCATCGATCGGGCCGCCGGCGTGCGCGGCGGCCTCACGGCGGCGGAGTTCGCCCAGGTGCAGGCGCTGATGCTCGGCAGCCTGAAGGCGCACACCGCCTTCATGAAGGCCCACCCCTCGCGCAAGGCCGTCACCGGCACCCTGGACCGCCTTTCGGGCGTTCAGGCGCTTGGTCTCGGCGACACCGATATCGCGACCGGAGCGATCAAGGGGGTGCAATCGGCGCAAAGACGGATCGTCGATCAGACGCGCGCGCAATTCCTGAAGAAGCCGACCCCGAACGGCGCCAAGGTTCTGATCGACGAGATCGCCGTCAACGACCTGCTCGGCGGCGAGAGCGCGATGAACTATGTCAACCGCGACATCGTGCCGAACCTCGCCAAGATCATGCTCGACGCCGAGCGCCGTTTCCGCAATACGCCGACCAAGGACAATTGCGAGGCGATGATCAACGCTGAAATGGCGTGCGTCAACGCCGGCGGGGCAGGCCTGCCCGACCCGCCGAAAGGTTTGCGCCGGATCAAGCAGGGTACGACGCGCCGATTCGGCCCGGGCGACATGCTGAGCGCGGTCTCCAAGGAGTATTATGGCAGCTTTGGCTACTGGGACGTGATCTACAAGGCCAATTGGGCCGCCTTTCACGACCCCGACCGGCCGACCCCGAACACGACGATCGACATTCCCTACTAGGGCCGGATGCCATCGGCTTGCGCCTTTCGGTTTCTGCCGTGATCCTGCCGTCGCACGCGCCAGCCTCAACAAGGCGCGCAGGAGGATACGCATGTCGGCACGTCTGAGGGGCAAGGTCGCGATCGTCGCCGGCGCGGGCTCGGTCGGCCCCGGCTGGGGCAATGGCAAGGCGACCGCCGTGGTCTTCGCCCGCGAGGGCGCAAAGGTGATCTGCGCCGATATCGACCTCGCCGCAGCCGAGGAGACCGCCGCGATCATCCAGAACGAGGGCGGGCAGGCCTTTGCGGTCGAGACCGACGTCACCCGCAACGAGGCCGTGGCCGATCTCGTCGGCCGTACGCTGGGCCGCTATGGCCGCATCGACATCCTCAACAACAATGTCGGCCTGGCCGAGATCGGCAGCGTTCTCGATCTTTCGGAGGAGGCGTGGGAGCGCGCCTTCCGGCTCAACCTCACCGGCGCGGTGTTGGCGATGAAGCACGTCATCCCGGTGATGCAGCGCCAGTTCGCCGAGAGCGGGGAGGGCGGCTCGATCGTCAACATCTCCTCGACGGCGTCGGTGCGCCACACCGGCGTTCCCTATGCCAGCCTCTCGGCCACCAAGGCCGCGCTGAACCAGCTCACCCGTAACACGGCCGTCGAGTTCGCAGCGCAGAAGATCCGCGTCAACGCCGTGCTGCCGGGCCTGATCAAGACGCCCCGCGTCGCGCTCTCCAGCGGGCTCGCCCGAATCTATGGCGACGGCGATGTCGAGGCGATGTGGACCGCGCGCGATGCGCAGGTGCCGATGGGCCATATGGGCGAGGCCTGGGACGTGGCCTATGCGGCTTTGTTTCTCGCCAGCGACGAAGCGCGCTATGTCACGGGCCTCGAACTCGTCGTCGACGGAGGCATCACGCTGAAATATGGCTGAAGACAACACTCCCGCACCGATCGAACCCGCGCCGATTCCCCGGCAAAAACCCTGCGCGGTCTGCGGCAAGCTCGCTCTGGCGAAATACAAGCCGTTCTGCTCGCCCCGCTGCGCCGACATCGATCTCGGCCGCTGGCTGAAGGGCAGCTATGTGATTCCCGGCGCCAGCCTCGACGAGGCCGAGGCCGGCAAGCCCGGAAACCGGCAGGACGATGAGGGCTGAACCGCCGGCCTCGTGCAGGCGGGCTCACAGCGCAACCGGGCGCGCCAGCTTCTTGCGCAAAGCCGGCTCAACCGACTGGACAGCCCCCGCCGCACCGATTATACCCCGCCCACCAACAGGAACGCAGGCCTCAAGGCCGACGCGCCCGGCGCCCAGATAGCTCAGTTGGTAGAGCATGCGACTGAAAATCGCAGTGTCGCTGGTTCGATTCCAGCTCTGGGCACCATCTCCCCTCAGGGGATTGAAATCATTGATTTTGCTACCATATTGGCTGTGAACCGGGGCACAAAACCGGGGCACATTTCAACATGGCGAGGCGCATGAGCTACGTAACCAAGCGAGCCGATTCTACCGTCTACCAGTTCGTTTACAGGACGCCGGCCAAGGTGCTGGCCAAGCTGAAAGGGAAACCAATCCTGATCAGCTTCTCATACATCGCAGAAGAAAATCCTTACACCATCCGGCCGGTTGTCGGAGAGAAGATCAAATTCTCTCTCAAAACATCTGACAAGCACGTCGCGCTGGCGAGAGAGCTTGAAGCGCTGCGGCAGATCGAAGACTATTTCAACGCTGCGAATTCCAATGAAGTCGAACTCTCTCACCGTGATTTGGTGAGAATGTCGCGGGCCATCTATGAAGCCTATCTCGAAATCCATCAGGAAGAGCCCGGCTTGCCCCGACAGCTTGCCGAGCACAAGGCGTTGTCTCGCGCAATCAGCGAAGGCCGCATCAAGTCGCTGCACCCGCTCAGGATGGGAGAGATCAACGGGACGACGGCCAAGGAACTGTTCGGGGAAGACCTGACCGTTGGCGTGAATGCTTTCCCGCAAGGCGAGCCGGATCGCGCGGCGCTCGAAACCCGATTTGGCGAACTGGCGGACTACCTGCTTGCTCGATACCACATAGCGGTGGACGACGCGACACGCGGCCGGCTGCTCTTGCAGTGCGCTGCGGCGTCGATCGATGCAGGGTGGCGGCTCAAAGAGAACGCAGCCGGGGACTATGGCCCCGACAAACGCATTGAGCGGTTCGGGGAGCCGTTTGTCGCGCCCAAGCAGCCTCAGGCCTTGGGGACGTTGCCAGCGGCCTCCAAGACGAGCCTGATGGCGATCCTAGAGGCGTGGTGGACGGAAGCGAAGGCTACCGGGCTCAAGCCGAGTACCTATGAGAGCTACAGCAACGCCGTCGCGGGGTTCGTCAGATATCTCGGGCACGATGACGCCGCGAAGGTGACGGCAGACAACGTCATCGGGTTCAAGGATCACCGGCTCGCGCAGATCAACCCAAGGAGCGGGAAGCCGATATCCCCCCGCACTGTGAAGGGCAGCGACCTATCTGGACTCAAGACGGTCTTCGGATGGGCGGTGGCTAACCGGAAGGTGGCGACGAACCCCACCATCGGGATAACCGTCAAGGTCGGGAAGAAGCGCGTCAACCGGAAGAAGGGTTTCGAGGACGCCGAGGCGACGGCAATCTTGGCAGCGGCTGACGCTCTGACCAAAGGGCAGGAACAGCCCAAGACGTTTGAGGCGAAGCGTTGGGTGCCATGGCTATGTTGCTACACCGGCGCTCGCGTCGGGGAGATGGCACAGCTCCGGAAGGAAGACGTTCGTAAAGATGGGGAGCATTGGGTGCTCCGGATCACCCCGGAAGCCGGCACCGTCAAGACGGACGAAGCACGGGACGTGGTGCTGCATTCGCACCTCGTTGAGAAAGGTTTCCCGGCATTCGTCGCAGACGCCAAGGCGGGGCACCTATTCATCACCCCCAACCGAAAGACGAATGACGTGCTTGGCCCGCTACAGGGCATCACGAACAGGCTAGGGGAACAGGCCCGCAAGATCGTATCAGACCCTGAGGTCAAGCCGAATCACGGTTGGCGGCATAGGTTTAAGACGATCGCCCGCAACGTCGGAATTGACCCCCGCGTGATGGATGCGATCCAAGGCCACGCGGGGCGGACGGCCGGCGACGACTACGGCGACGTGACGGTTGCGGCTATGGCGTTCGCGCTGGCCAAGTTCCCGAGACAGGGCTTAACCTGACGAACACCGTGGCGGTGCCGGAGAGAGAAACGTCACCGCCACGGGTTGCCCATCACCCGCCGCTTAGGGAGTTCGTGATCACCCTCTCAACCTGCGCGGCGGGCAGTGTGACCGCGTACAGGCGGCCAGAGACGGCGTCGCGCAGATTCAGGGTGGCCATGCTCTGGTCAGGGGCAGGGCGGGCTTCCTGAGCGTCCCTGAGTGCTCTTCTGGCCTCATGACGTCTGGTCTGTTCGGCCTGTCGGTCGAGATCGAGCTGACGCGCTTCCGCGCAAATGCGATCAACATCCGTGACCGGCTGGCGCGGGGCCTTGCCCCATTCAGCAATGCGCTGGTCAGCTCTGGCCTGCCACTGATGGGCCTGACCTCTGGCGTTATAGTCGGCATCGGCTACGTCAGCGAGAACACGGGCGAGCCGGTCTCGGATTTCGACGGCGCGACCCGCGTAGTTTTCGAGCCCGATCATGTGCCGACTCCAGCTTCACGTTTCAGCCGGCCGGCAAGGTCAGCGTCAAGGTTTGCGATGAGGCCCTGCTTGCTGAGATTTCTCTTCGCTGTGGCCCAAGGATTTCCGCCGCTCGCGATCTCGGCAGCTCGGGTAGCCTTGCCATCATCCGATCGGCTGGCGGCGATCGTCGCCATCATTCGGCCGGTTAGCGTTTTGGGCTCCGGTGCGGGTTTCGGTGCGGCCTGTATGATGCTGGCGTAGTAGCCGGGATAGCGTTCGCGCCAGTTTGCGAAAAACGCCTCTGGCGCGATCTCACTGCCATCCTCTGCCACGATCGTAACGTTGAGCTGGCCTTGGTCGTCATGGCGGACTTGTAGGTTCTCAGCGAGGTACGGCAGCACGGCATGTCGGCCGGCATCCGAGAGTGTGAGAGCGTGCTTCGCCAGTTCGGACTCGGTGATGGCTTCTGCGTTGGTTTTCATGATGGTGTGCTCTCTTCGATGACCTGGCTCAGCCCTGCGATCATCGCGCCGAGGGTTTCCATGAACTCGTCACCGTCGAGCAAGATCGACAGATGAGAGGCGATCCATGCGGATGGGGTGAGGCCGGCAAAGGCGGCGCGGGTTTCGAGCCTGTCGGCGATATCTGGGGGAAGGTCGAAGGCGATGGCTGTCATCGGCGGAACTCCGGTTTGGGGATCGGGCCTTCGGTTTCAAGGCGACGCAGTTCCGCGAGGATGACGCGACGCGCCCATGCTGACCGTGGTTCAAGCTCCCGTTTCGCCAGCCGGTCGATCACGGCGATGACATCAGAGGGCAGAGCGAGCGCGAGGACGTTTGTCGTCATGCCGCGATCCTCCCGAATGATTTGAGCTTCGCGGTGAGTTTCCGGCCGGTGTCGAGGTAGCCATCAGCGCGGAGCTGATTGGAGATGGCGGCGCGAATATAGTCCGACTGCCTGACCCGCAGTTCGTGAGCGGCGCGATCGAGGATGTTTCGGGTTCCGTCTGGTAGGAGGAGTCCGATCCGTTCGTTGAGAAGTTTCATGGTGTCCCTGGAGGTCTGGAAACGAAAAAAGGCCACCCGAGACGGGCGACCTTTGGATGGTTGAGGTTGTAGCAGTGTGACAGAACTTAGAGCACAGTACCGTGGAAAAGTCAAGAACTATTTTCTCTATATTGAAGAAAAAATGCTGTCCCTCTGCAACGCAGTCCTCATGCCGCCGCCATGTTCAGTCTAGCCCGATGTGCGGCCACCGCGGATACATCGATGTTGCGTGTCATTCCAGCCCTCTTGCCGACGACCGGCCCGCTCTTGCGATAGGGTTGGCTGGACTTGCGTCGGGCTTGGGGTGAAAGCGCCTTCACGACGTAGGTGACGGCCGACATCATCTTGCCGTTCGACGCAGGCCGCGCGACATCCGAGGCCTGCCGGACATCGACCTCGTTTGGCTCGCCGTATCTCCGCTGCAACCTAGACCGCAGCGCTGGCATCAGGGGTTTGGGCAGGTGCATCAGGAGATGCAGGTGTTCGCCCAGCCCATCGCCGGGTCTCGACTCTCTCGACCAGATGAAGACCGGATCGTGCCCGTGGTACTTGGCGAACTCACTGATGCGGTTGCGCTCGGCAGCCCAGAACGCGGATCTTTTCTCTGGCGCGACGTTGTCGATGTTGGCCGGCCTGATGGTGACGAAGGTGTTGAGTGGCGCTTTGATCACTCCTGCATGACGAGTACCGTCCAGCATCGCCTCGACCACGTCGTCTGCTATGACCTTGGTGATCGCCATCCGTCCGATCCTGAGTTTGCCGCTCTGACGACGTTCGTACCAGGGTCGCGTGGGTGGTCGTCCTTGGCGGGTACTTTTGACACGTCCTGAACTATGTATGAGTCCAGTACATCCGATGGCATGGCTGTCGGCAGACCCAAACGATTGAGATTCAACGGCTATTTCGTCGTTGTCGTTTGCATTTGAACTTTGGAAACTGCGGGCGGATTTGACGTGAGCACTCGCGCCCGAAAAGTCGCTCGACACTTGCGCTTTTGGCAAGTCGATGCTATCTATTCTCATACTACAGATCACTCCGAACCCCTGCCGGTGACCTCTCGCAAAGATCACACCGGTAGGGGGTTTTTGGTTTCAGATGCATATCAACAAAACAGACGCCGTGTGAATTATTCACATAGATTTTGTTTTATTGATTCGTGTTTGAGTTCAGCGCCTTGAACACTGTTTCGGTTGGGTTTTTCTCCATAAATCGAGAATATCTGCTTTATGACGAACCAAGGGGCGGCGGGGCAGGAAAACCCACCCCATCACCCTCGTTCCGTCCCGTCTCGTCTCCGCAGGATGCTGACCGAAGCAGAGCCGACGCAGACGTTCCCGATTTGTACAGGTGGTGACACCCCAGCCGACGTTCAAGCTCAGGTCAGTTCGCTCTCATAGTCGTGGGTTCTCCAGCGCATCGCCTGTTCCATTCGACGTTGCACCTGGAGAGCGATTTCCTCCGCCGACTGCCCGCCACCATGGATCGTGATGGGTGCGCTGAATCCCGAGTTGCCGGCCCCGCCGTTGGGATCAAACATTCCCCCTGGCCTTGCGACCGGAGCGGTGTACGGGATGCCTGAGGCGATGGCGCCAGCGGACGGCTGAGACGACGCCAGCGCCTTGGCCTTCTGACTTGCCGCATACTGGTCTGCGGCTTCCTGAGAGTTGAACTGATAGTGGAGATGTCCGCCGCTGCTGAATGGCGATGGGTTCCGATACTCGTCAATAACGCGGAACATCTCGTCTTTCAGGCCAGCACCCCGGAACATGGTTCGAAGCTGCTCAGCGGCCTCGGCCGATCGCGACGGGTCTTTCAGCGTGAAGTCGCCAGCGAGCCCAAGGTTGTGTTTCGAGTTGCGGCCGAGGTGCGCCACATCGTTGAAGCCGGTGAACCGGTTGACGCCGCCCGCGATGTTGCCGGTGATGGCCTGCGCGGCAGCGAGGACACCGGCATGGGTGGCACCGCCACCGAACGCCTGTCCAAAGCCCGCCTTGGGGTCCATCATCGTCGTGTCGCCACCGCTGGTCTTGACCGGGATCAACCCGGCAGAGAGGCCTGCCATGCCTGACCCTGACGACAGCCCCAACGCCCGGTTTGCATAGGCGAGGCGGCTGCCATCGTTCTTGACGCCCGCACGCTCATACGAGCGCTCGAATGCCAGCGTAGCGCCCTGGACGGTCGATTGACGACGGACGGAGACGAGCGCTCCCCGTTCCGATGTCATCAGCTCATGTTTCAGGAAGCCGTAGTTCGCCTGGTCCGATTTCGGATCAAGCCCCTTCGCGGCAGCCCAGCTTTCGAAGGCACGGCGTCGAGGGCCGGTCCATTGAGCCCAGCCAAAGCCGCCACGACCACCGCGTGGGTTGAGTTCCTGCATGTGCCGGAAACCGCCCGACTCATGGCCAAGGTTCCCGACGATGCCGGCTGCCTGTTCGCGCGTGAGACCGAAGTCGCTTTGGAGCTGAGACATGATGCCCGGCGCTTTCGACGCGAACGTCGATCCACCGAAGCTGCCGAGAATGCCCCTGCTATCGAGGCCGCGCGTGTTCACGACACCGTTGCCGATCGAACCCGAGCCACCGACGAAGGCGTTGTCACCACCGCCGCCAGCGCCGCCGCCCATGATCGACGCGGCGATGCCTGGACCACCACCCATGAGGCTGGCAAGCTGGACGCGAGCGCCGGCCTGCTCGAAAGCAGCGCTGATCTTTTCGGCGGACTGCTTCAAGCTCTTGACCGCGTCCGGGTTTTTGTACCCCGGCGGCAGGCCGCCAGCCCTGGCGCCCTTGACGCCGAACAGCTCTTGCAGCGCCCGGCCCAGGTTCTCGAATGGACTGCGCTGCTGCTTCTTCGCGTCCTCGATTGCCTGCCGATGCTTCTCATCCTTGGGGCCGTTCCAGACGTGGTCCCAGAAGCCGGTGACGGCGTCCTTGCCCTTCTTGATCGTCTCCCAATTCATGATGGCGACAGCGAGCGCGCCCCCGACAAGAGCGACACCGGTCAACGAGATCGCCATTCCGCCTGCGAGCAAGCCGCCGGCAACAGCACCGCCACCCACGACCGCAGAGAGCGCGGCGACCTTGCGGATTAGGAATAATGTCGCAATCGCATTGCCCAGCCCGATGAGTCCGGTTGCGAGACCGCCAAGGAAATCGAACGCAGGCTGAGCGATCCGCATGGCGGCGGAGAAGCCCAGGATGCGCGCGGCCCATCTCGACATGCTTTCAGCGTCGCCATTTCGACCAGAGAAGACAGACAGAGCGGATTTGATGGCGTTGACCGCGTCGGTGATTCCCGCAGCGAAACCCTTGGCCACCTTGCGCCACGTCTCGACCGCGCCGGCTTCGTTCGCGCCGGGCTCACCAAAGATGCCGCGAAGCATGTCCGGCAGGCTCTTGAAACCAAAGCCCTCGATCATCCCCTCGACGCCCGCCATGAGCCGGTTCTTGAACCCGCCGTTGCGGACGGACTCGGTCCATTTCATGAAATAGTCGCGGACTTCGCCGGCTAGAGGCGAGAGCACCATGCCGGCCTCGCCCATGATGTTCTGGAAGCCGACCTTGACCTGTTTGAAGGCGAACAGCAGCTTGGTTTGGTGAAGTTCCCAGACCGTGCCGATCGCATCAAGGCCCTTGGCCTCATTCGCGAGGCGCTGTGCCTGGCGCACGGTGGCCATGCCGGTGACCATACGCCCCAGCTCGCCAAGCCATTCCTGGCCAGCGAAGAATCGCAAGGATTCGTTCCGCTTCAATGGATCTTGAATGCGGTTGAACCGATCGAGGAAGTCGAACACGAACGTCTCGGGATTTGCCTTCTGCTGAGCTTGCAGATTGCCGATGCTGCCGTACCCGAGCTGTCCGATGATCTTTCGGGCGTCCTTGGCGTCATCACCGTTTCGACGGACAATCTTGGGCAGCTCGGCGAGCCGACCGGCCATGTAGTCGAATGCGCGCCCCGAGCTGAACGCCTCGTTGCCGAGAGAGGTTGAGGCTGCGCCGAACGCGAGGCCCGCTTCCTGGCTCATGCCAAGGAGTTGAGATGCGCCAGCGCCACGACGCAGAAACGAGATCATCTTCTCGGGCGTCGTCGCCATCGAGGCGGAGAGATGTTGGATCGAATTTGCGACCGAATGGATTCGTTTGATATCGAACGCCTTGCCGCCGCTGGTCAAAATCGTGTTGGTAACGCCCAACACGTCCACAACCTCTTTGAACGGCACGTCCCAAGCCTCGGAAACCTTGGTTGAGAGTTCAGAGAATGCTTTCGCGCCTATGTCGGGAATGCCGACTTTGATGGCTTCGACGTAGGAGCGGAGCAGATCGCCGGTCGCGACGCCCATAGTCTCCGAAAGTGGGCCGGCCCATTGCTGACGAAGCTGGCGCGCCACGTCCTTGCTGAGCTGCCCATAAATCCGTGTGTTGATCTCGGCCGCGTCAACATCGACCTCAGCCGACAGGGCCTTTCGAGCTGCAAGGGCCGTCGCGCCGAACCCGAGAGCCCCTACGAGGCCCGCTGAGCGCGTGGCACGGCCGACGCCTCCCGTGGTGCGGTCATAGGCGTCACGCCCTCTCGACGCTGCCCCACGGCCAGCAGATGCCCGCTCGCGATCGATGCGGCGAAGCGTGGCGCGATGTTCGCTTTCGCGCTGACGGTCTTCCTGAGCGCGCTGACGGCCCATGCGGGTCATGAAGTCCATCTGACTGCGGTTGAACGCCAGCGTCTCGGATTGCCGACGTACCTCAGCACGACCACCGACTGCCTGGAGTCGACCGGCCTTTCCGACCTCGACGTTGAGCGCCCGCTGCGCTGCTCGCGCGGTTCTCAGCTCTGCCGTCTGCCGACGAAGCTGACCTGCGATCTCGCCATGCTGATCTGCAAGGCGCTGAGTGCTCTTCAAGATGTCCGTCGCCGGCGCGAAGGTGAACGCCTTCCTAAGCGATGCGGAGAGGCCATCGACCTCGCGCCTGAGTTTACGGACGACGGCGCTGGCCTGGTCCTCCGCTGTGAATGTTGCTTTGAGTTGTAGTTCTTCGGACATGGTTTTTCTTTTGTTTGTCCGCACCAAATTTCGTTTCGAAACACGGTGGGAACTTTGGATTTGGGGGTGGGGGTCAAATGGACCGCCGTTCGATGGTCACTAATGAAAGCATGGGGCCCCCAAAGAGGCCCCGGTGAGTCAAAATAAAAAAAGTCGTTCGTATCGAAGCCAACGCGTTGCATTCGTAAAAATCAAACTACTAACGTATTGATTTCGGCAGAACGCCGTTTCGATCTAAGTTTGTTTTCGTAGAAACGTCGACTGACGAGGATGTATTGTCACCACGATCTACTCGTGAGATGAAATGTACGATTCAATTCACACCGGAGGCGACAATGATCGACGACATGGACGAATTCATTTCTGAATTCGAGAAAGCTGCCAATCTGTTCGCACGCTTCCGCGCTGGGCATCCGCGCGGGAGTGACTTGCATCTCGTTGCCGACGACGCGGTTGAGGTGGTGTACGCTCTACTCGACGCGGTCGTGGCGCGCATGCCGAGCCCGCAGGCTGATCTCACCTGAAAGACACGCACGAAGACGAGCCGCTGGCGTAGGAGCCGGCAGGGCAAGCCTTCCCTGGCACCTTGGGGAAGGCCTGTTTCGTTTCGACGCGAAAGGCCTCGCAACATCCTCCCGAGGCGAAATACCCCGTGGGGCAGGTGCCCGACTTGGCGAGGCGATCCTTGCCGTCTGACGTGGGGCGGCAGTAGCCCGATGCGCCAGCCGCGCCAGAGAGGCCCAAGGATATGATGATGAACGCGATAGCGGCAGCTCGATACATGTCCTCAAAATACCGATTGACGAGCGGTTGTGGAGTCCTTTACGTTTGTAACAACGAACGTAGTTTCAAATGGAACAGGTGAGTTCATGGCCGAAGGTCGGTTTGTCAGCTACCTCAGAGTAAGCACGACCAAGCAGGGTGCGAGTGGCCTTGGCCTTGAAGCCCAGCGCGAGACGGTGTCGAGCTTCCTGAACGGCGGCAAGTGGCAACTCGTTGGCGAGTTCGTCGAGGTCGAAAGCGGAACTGCCAAGGGAGACAATCGCCCCGAACTTGATAAGGCGTTGGCACGATGCCGCGTGATGGGCGCGAAGCTCATAGTGGCCAACGTCAGCCGGTTGACGCGAAATCCTGATTTCATGACCAAGCTGGTCGCGGCCGATGTCGAGGTCCGCTTTTGCGACCTTCCCCAGATCGAGGGCCCGGCAGGTAAGTTCATGATCCGGCAGATGTTGGCTGTTGCCGAGTTAGAGGCCGGCCTGATCTCAGAGCGGACCCGGAAGGCGCTAGCGGCGGCCAAGGCGCGGGGCGTTCGCTTGGGCGGCGACAGGGGCAACCTACCAGCCGTGGCGTCTCAGGGACGCGCTGTCAGCCTGAGGGTTCGGCGTGAGAAAGCGGCGCGCAAAGCAATCGACCTTCTCCCGATCGTTCAGGACATCAAAGCCAGCGGCGCTCTATCGCTGCGCCAGATCGCGGCAACCTTAAATGAGCGTGGAATCTGGACGGCACGCGGCGGCAAGTGGAGTGCCGTGCAGGTGCAGAGGCTGTTGGAGAACAGCAAGTGACTCGACATCCGCCACAACTGCTGTGATCAGATTGAGTCCATGGACATCCGATTGATTTGCTTGTGTCGCCGTAGCTCGTCTCGTTGATGTTGGAGGTGATGCTCAAACACTTTCGCATCGATGGCGCGGTTGAACGCGAAGAAAATTCCTTTCTCGGTTGCGCCAAAGCGCCAATCTTGATCGCGGCGTCCCATGGTTGCTGCTAGATCGATCAGATCAGGAAGGTGATTGTGCTTGATTAGCGGGTCGAGGGCGACAATTATTTCTGACATGGATGCGAACCTGATTGCAGTCGTCGATCGGTTCATAGCACATTGCTCAGCATGACGCACTTCAATAGGAAAAAGTTCGAAGCCAAAACCGCTGCGTCGGGCTTGGAGATCGTCTTGGCGGCGCGGATGCGATACCAGACCAAGCGGTTCAAAGCGGCAGCAAAATGATGATGGCGTATCTGGAAATCATCGCTTTCGCAGCGTTCTGCGCATACCTGATATGGCAGTTCACGGACGTGCTTGATCGGTGGATCGACTAGGCGGCAGTCGGGGCGCAGGGCTCAAGCGTCGCCTTTCGCCCTGTCGGCCGTCTTCGCTGCCTCTTTCAATGCCTTGGGGCCGTATTCGAGTTCCCCCATCGGCAGCTTGAGCCTGAGGCCAGAAGCGCGGCCAAGGAGCGCAGAGGCGAGATAATCGGCCGGGTTCATGTCAGCGCTCTCATCCTTCTCTGACTTTGAGAAAAGGTTGCGGGAGATGCTTTCGATCAACGGCGCTGGCATGGTGCTGTCTTGCGTCTGACGCCACTCAAGTGCGGTCTCGACAACCCAGCTTGCGCGGTCAACGTCAAGCTCGAACTGCTTCAACTGAAATTCGGCCTCAGAATGTCGCTCGAACCACCGGTTCATCCATCGAATGTACCAAGTGATGATGCCGAGGAATGCTATCGTGAGGCCGATGGACTTGATCAGCAGCGCAATCAGCTCAACTGTGAAGCTTTGCTGACCCGCAATCTGGACGGTTGACGATGAGTAGCTGACGATCAACCAGCCGATAACCGTCAGCGACACCAAGGCCGCAATATGAATCGGCCATCGGAGGCGACGCGTGCCCGTTGTCAGGTTGAACGAGCTTGCATGCTCTTGGATGCGCCGTTTCAGATCAGCACGGATTTCGCGGCGCGCATGCGTATTGTCGCGGTCGTCGAGCAGCTTCTTTCGCTCTTCCAGCTTCTCGGCCTCTGCGGCGAGCTGCTCAACTTTGGACTGATAAGCTGCCTCAAGCTCCTTGCTTTCGCTCTCAGCCTCCGTCAACAACCGTAGCCTCTCGGCAGAGAACTTCTCGCCAACAGTAGTAAGACTTTCTTCAAGTCGAGAGACGATAGCTTGGTGAGATGCTATGACTTCGGAAAATGCTTTGGGATCACCAAAGACCGCAGACGATATTTCCTTCTTCGCGAGGAAAGTTCGGTAGATCGCGGCATTGAGTTTCTCAACCTCATCGGGCGTCGGAATCTTCTTCCGATCACTCGAATAAGATATGCTGCCAATTGACAGGTAATCAAATGCGTATGATGGCGAGGAGTCATCAGACCCACGTTGGTAGGCAATAGGATAATCATCGACGTTGACCGATGCCGAGTGTACGCTGAACGTATTCGGCTTCAAAAAGAAGCGCGGCATCTCAGATATTTTTGCTGTAGCGCCTTGGTATGAACCAATCTGCCTGTAATGAAAATTTGATATAGCAAAAACATCGCTGAGAGCCTTGAAGAATCGCCCAATTTCTTGATCAGACGCCCTTGGGATGACGACTTTTTGGTGAGACATGGTAAATCAACCTAGCCTACGAGGAATCATGCCAACGCAATCAGCGCGCGAACATGTATCACTTGGATCGTTGGCGAAAGATCACCGCCAGCGGTAGCGCCTATTGTTCACATGCAATTTGGGCAGCTCCCGAAGGCCTTCGACGCGGGCCGTGGGCGGCAAGGGCGCTGGCTTCGCAATTGCCAGCGCCCTCCGTTCTCACCGGGCTATTCTCCCGCCGCCTCCTGAGCGTATCGTCCGATCCAGTAATCGGCTTCCGGCAACCCGAGATCGAAATTCACGCCAGCTAGGACGATGTTGCCGACGATCAATTGCAGGCCGCCGCGTTGATTGCAGTGCTCCTGACCGCGAGCTTTCTCAATCCTCATGCCGAAGCGCCTCGCCTTCCTGCGAAGACGGTCGATCGCTGGCTTGTCAGACGAGTCTAGGTAGATACTGGGCATCGCAAATCCTCTCGCCACGAGGGCGCTCTATGGATGATGCGGCAGTTGCGATGCGCTGAACCGGCAAGCCGGGAGCGTATGGAATGATCAAGTATTGGCAGGGGGCCGCGTTTTGATCCCCGCCGATCATAGTGCCAGAGACACTGGCGGTGTCATACGATACCTCAGTCAGGCTGGTCAACGATTCTGACTCGATTTGGGGTAACGTTCGTGAAATTCTTGCTAACATCCGTATTGGTCATGGCTGCCACCGCAATGCCGGCGAAAGCGCAACAATTACCTCGCTATGATCCGGCTGGATGGTGTGATCGGGTGGCCGAAGTATCGGGAGGAAGCTCCAATTTGCTGAAGAACGCCTGCATGGACCAAGAGCAGACCGCCTATGACAAGCTCAAAAACTCATGGGCTCAGGTGCCCGCAAAGACCAGGACTTGGTGCGATCAGGTCGCAAAATCCGGAGGTCGCGGCTCGTACATGATGTTGGAGCAGTGTGTCGACATGGAACACACCAGCAAACAGAAGGCCGGCGACAATTCGAAGTTCAGGTTCTGACGGTCCATCTGGGGCTTGCGCTGAGGCACAAAACCGGGGCACAAACCAGAGACGGTCGGTCAATCGTGGCCTGCATAATCAATGACTTAGGATGGTATCCCGGCAGTCCAGCTCTGGGCACCATTTCCCTCTCATGACATGCGTGTTGCAGCGGCTTCGGCGTCGCCGGTAGCGGGCGGCGTGGCATGCGCCTATTCCGCCAGGCCGCTGCGGTTCCACTCCCTCGCTTGCAGAGCCGGGCATCGAAGCCGCAGTCTATAGTGACGGAACCGGCCGCTGCGGTCCGCGTTTTGCAATGGTCCTTCGCCGCCCGGGATCCTGACCATGTTTCACGCGATGCCGCCCGCCCCGTTCCCGAACTCCGGCTCCATCCCCCATTTCATCGCCATCAGACGCGAAGCTCAGGGCTTCGGCATTCGCTTCGGATTGAGCGACGCCGAGGACGAACTGCTCAAGGGCCCCGTCTTCGAGACCCTGCCGGAAGCGCTGGTCTGGATCGACGAGCTCGACCGGCTGCGCGAGGCCAGCAACTGAGGGCGCTCTCGCCAGCATGGCGTACTTCGCAGCGGCGAATGACCCTGCGCAGGGAATTCACGCAAATCGCCCGGCCGGTGCTTGTCAAATCGACCGGCGATCGGGCATAGAGCTTCCAACGGAGACGTGGCCGAGAGGCTGAAGGCACTCGTTTGCTAAATGAGCATACCCCACAAGGGTATCGAGGGTTCGAATCCCTCCGTCTCCGCCACTTTCTTGCACTTGCGCCATTTTGCTTCGTTCGCGGTTCGGATGGCGCATGCTGACCGGCAGCCCGGCAGCGCCTGGTCGGGCGTTGCGGGCCATTCTGGCGCAGAATGGCCGTCGTCCAGCGGATCTTCGTCCTCTCTGTCTGCGAGCCGGCCGGCAACCGCATCGAGATCGCCAATGCCGGCGCGCGCCCGATCCTCGATCCCGACTGGCAGCGGTGACCTGGAGCGAAACCGAACAGTAGCAAGGCCAGGCCTTGGGGCTCGAGACGATCGAGAGCTTCCACACCCGCGGCATGCCGCCCCTGAAGGCGGCCTGGCTCGTGCGGTCGAACCTATAGCCGCACGAGCTGCTTGCCGGAATTGCGCCCGGCCATCATGCGCAAAAAGGCTTCGGGCACGCGCTCGAAGCCGTCGAGCACGTCCTCCTTCGTGACCAGCCTGCCCTCGCGATGCCAGCTCGCGAGGCGGCTCATCGCCTCCTCGCGCCTGTGCCACCAGTCGAAGACGACGAGGCCCTGGATCATCGCCCGCGTCACGATCAGCCGCGAGGAGGCGCGCAGTCCGATATCCTCCTGCTCGAAATCATTGGCCAGCGCGATCCGCCCGCAGATCACGACGCGAGCCGCGACCGCGAGGTTGCGCAGCACCGCATCATGGATCGGCCCGCCGGTGTTGTCGAAGAAGACGTTGACGCCCTGCGGTGCGAGCGCCGCGATCGCGCCCGCCATGTCGTTGGTGGTCTTGTAGTTGATCGTCTCGTCGAAACCGACGGAGCGGCACCAGGCGAGCTTCTCGTCGGAGCCGGCGATACCGATGACGCGCGCGCCGCAGAGCTTGCCGATCTGCCCGACGATCTGGCCGACCGCGCCCGACGCCGCCGAGACGACCATCGTGTCGCCGGGCCTGGGCCGTCCGATCTCCAGCGTGCCGACATAGGCCGTCAGTCCCGGCATGCCGAGCCAGGCCAAAGTCGCCTGCGGCGGGGCCAAAGTCGGATCGACCTTGTTGACCTTCGCCGAGCCCGGCAGGTCGGGCGTGAGCACGGCATGCTCCTGCCAGCCGACGCTCATCGCCTCGGCGATGTCGCCCGGTTTCCAGCCGGGATGGTTGGAGGCCACGACCTCGCCGACGCCGCCGCCCTGCATCACCTCGCCGACCGAGACGCCCTTGGCGTAGTTCGCCGAGGGGCTGATCCGGCCGCGCATATAGGGGTCGAGCGAAAGCCACTGCGTCCGGATCAGGATCTGGCCGGGGCCGGGCTCGGGCATGGGCGCCTCGTGCAGCGACCAGGTATCGAGATCGGGCACGCCGCGCGGATGGGAGGCGAGGCGCCATTGGCGGTTGGTCATCGAAGGGCTCTCCGGCAATCGCGCTGGTCGTAGCACATGCGCGACCATCTGCGTCAGGGCGTTGAAGAGGCGACGCCCTGCGGTCTGCCACGCGCGGTCCACGCCGTCGCTCTCCGGTCTCCATGGGCCGGCATGGCGGATTTGTCGTCAGACGTCGGTTATTGAACCGGCGGCGGCGTGGCTTGTGCGGGCAGGGACATCGCGGCATTCCCTCAGACGCCAAGACCCTCGATCGCGTAGATGCGCGCCGGCGCGCCGTCGGCATTGGGGATCAGCAATGGCGCGGCCGAGAACAGGTTTCGCGGGGCGCTGAGCTTGCTGGTGTTGACGACATATTCGATCAGCGTGACGCCATGGCTCAGGAGCACGTGATGGGTGACATGCTCGGGCTTGGGAACCTCCTTGCCCTCCAGCAGCAAGCGGATCGGGAAATCCTGCGGGAAATCGAAGGCGACCGCCGTCGGCTTTCGGGCGGCAAGCCACAGCGCCGATTCCAGCGTCAGCCATGGCGCTTCAGTCCAGAATTCCTTCTCGCGATAGTTGCGCCGGTCGGCCCAATGCGCCGCGAGCAGCAGGATCTCGCCCTCGGCTCCGCCGGGGTCGGCCGCCGCCAGATGCTCGGGCTCGATCGCGGCGTTGTCTGGCCGGCTGCTCAGGTTCAGCACCCGGCAGGGGCCGACGACCCGCGAGAGCGGCGTCGCCTCGATCGTCGGCGCACCGGCGACGAAATGCGCCATGGCGTCGACATGCGAAAAACCGTGACAGGGCGTGTTCAGCTTCGAGACGCGGAACTGGTCGCCTGCCGCGATGTCGCCCTTGATCGTCAGTTCGGCCGGCCAGCGGAAATGCGGCTCGATCGGCATCGAGAGGTCGATGATCTTCATGAGATGTTCCTCCGGGAGACGTCGGCCGGGCTTGGGCATCGGTCCGAAAAGTGGAATCCACTTTTCGGAACAAACTGATGCAAAACCAATAAGCTGGATCGCCAATTCGCGTCCGGCAGGACGCGCGGCGATCTAGCGCCCGGTCCAGTTCGGCGGCCGCTTGCCGAGGAAGGCCTCGATGCCCTCGCGGAAATCGGCGCTCATGTAGCACATCACCACGAGGTCGTCGGTCTGCGCATGGCTGCCGTCCTGCGCGAGCCGCCGCAGCGATTCCTTGGTAGCGCGCAAGGTCAGCGGCGCGTGCCCGGCGATCGTCGCAGCCAGTTCGGAAGCGCGCGCCAGCAGCGCGGCGTGGTCGGCAACGATCTCGTTATAGAGCCCGGCCCGCTCGCCCTCCGGCGCCTCGACGAGGCGCGCGGTGAAGACCACATCCTTGACGCGGGCCGGCCCGAGCAGGGCGACGAGCCGCGCATAGCTTTTGGCCGAGAGGCAGTTGCCGAGCGTGCGCGCCACAGGGAAGCCGAACTTGGCCGAGGCGGTGGCGATCCGCATGTCGCAGGCGCAGGCGATGCTCGCCCCGCCGCCCGTGACCGCGCCGGAGATCGCCGCGATCGTCGGGACCGGGCAGCTCTCGATGGTGGTCAGGATGCGGTCGATCCTGCTTTCATAGGCGAGCGCATCCGCGGGCGTCTCAAAAGCGCGGAACTGCGAGATGTCGGTGCCCGCCGCGAAGGCTTTTTCGCCCGCGCCGGTCAGCACCAGCACTTTCGGCGCGCCATGGCCGGCGATATCGCCGCAGATGTCGGCGATGCGCTCATACATGGCGAAGGTCAGCGCGTTGCGCGCCTGCGGCCGGTTCAGCGTGATCGTGCCGATGCCGTCCCTCACGTCGTAGAGAATCTCGTCTTCCATCGGGTCAGGCTCCTTCAGATCGCGCCGCTCGTTCGCAATTCGGCGATTGCCGCCGCGTCGTAACCGAGCTCTGCCAGGATTTCGTCGTTATGGTCGCCGGCGTCGGGCGTCGGGGTCGCGATGCCGGCCGGCGTGCGCGACAGGCCGACAGGCTCGCCGACAACGCGATAATCGCCGATGACCGGATGCGACACGGCCTGCGCGATGCCCAGATGCTTCACCTGCGGGTCCTCGAACATCGCATCGACATTGTAGATCGGCCCCGCCGGCACGGCGGCGGCCTCGAAAGCGTCGAGCCAGTGCTGCGCGTCCTGCGTCGTCAGGATCGCCTCGATCAGCACCCGCAGCTCCGGCCGCGACGCGAAGCGCTTGTCCATGTTGTCGTAGCGCGGGTCGTCCGAGAGGTCCGGCCGGCCGATCGCGCCGCAGAAGGAGCGCCAGTGGCCCTCCGCGCCGACGCCGATATTGATATGGCCGTCGCGCACGGCATAGACGCCCATCGGCGTCGAATAGGGGTGGTCGTTGCCGGCCTGTGGCGGCACCTTGCCCTCGACGAGATAGCGCGCCGCCTGAAAATCCATCATCGCGATCTGGGCCTCGAGCAGCGAGGTCTGGACCCATTGGCCCAAGCCCGAGACCTCGCGCTCCTGCAGGGCGACGAGCGCGCCGACGGCGCCGTAGAGACCGGCGGCCGAATCCGCCACCGCGATGCCCGCGCGCACCGGTCCCTGTCCGGGCAGTCCGGTCACCGACATCAGCCCGCCCATGCCCTGTGCGATCTGGTCGAAGCCGGCGCGCGTCCGGTAGGGGCCGCTCTGGCCGAAACCCGAGATCGAGACCAGGATCAGACGCGGGTTGAGCGCATGCAGCGTTGCGAAATCGAGCCCGAGCCGGTCCTTCACATCGGGCCGGAAGTTTTCGATCAGCAGGTCGGCCGTGCCGATCAGCGTGGTCAGGATCGCCTTGCCCTGCGCCGTCTTCAGATTGAGCGTCAGCGAGCGCTTGTTGCGATGCAGGTTCTGCATGTCGTAGCCGTGGCGCGGCCCGCTCATGTTCTCGTTGGGGTCGAAGCCCGGCGGGCTCTCGATCTTGATCACATCCGCGCCGAAATCGGCGAAGATGCGGGCGCAGGTCGGCCCGGCCCGGACGCGCGAGAGATCGAGCACGCGCAGGCGGGCCAGGGCGGAGGACGGCGTCGGGCGAGGCATGGCTTATCGGGTCGCGACCAAAGGGCCGCGACTATCGGGGCCGTCTCCGGGAGCGTCAATGCGCCGGCAAGGCATGGCGCCAATGCGTGGCTTGGCCGACCGGCTCACGCCTCCTCGACATAACGCCGGCGCAAATGCGCCTTGAACACGCCGGCGTCGAGCGGCTTTCCGGTGGCTTTCGTGAGCAGATCGTCGGTCTCCAGCAGGCAGCCCTGCGCATGGATGTTGGTCCGCAGCCAGCCGACCAGCGGCGAAAAATCGCCGCGCGCGATGCCGGGCAGGATGTCGGGTTTCGCCTTGCAGGCCGCCTCGAAGAACTGCGCGGCCGTCATCGCGCCCAGCGTGTAGGTCGGGAAATAGCCCCAGCCGCCGCTCGGCCAATGCACGTCCTGCAGGCAGCCGAGCCGGTCGTCGGGCGGCGTGATGCCGAGCAGCGAGCGCATGCCCTCGTTCCAGGCTTCGGGTAGCGCCGAGAGCGGCATCGCGTCGGCGATCAGCGCCTGCTCCAGCCGGTAGCGCAGGATGACATGGGACGGATAGGTCACCTCGTCGGCGTCGACGCGGATGAAGCCGGCCTCGACATGGGTGAAGCGCCGGCGCAGCGCCTTTGCCTCCCAGGCAGGGCCGGAGCCGCCAAAGGTCTCGCGCATCAGCGGCGCGGCGAAGGCCAGAAATTCGCGGGATCGGCAGGCCTGCATCTCGACCAGCAGCGACTGGCTCTCATGCAGGCTCATGCCGCGCGCCTGCCCGACCGGCTGGCTCAGATAGGCCTGCGGTCGACCCTGCTCGTAGAGCGCGTGTCCGGTCTCGTGCAGCACGCCCATCAGCGCCTTGTCGAAATCGGCCTCGTCATAGCGCGTGGTGATGCGGACATCGTTGTCGGCCCCGCCGCAGAACGGATGTGTCGAGACGTCGAGCCTGCCACGCGAAAAGTCGTAGCCCAGCGCTGCCATCATCCTGAGGCCGAGCGCGCGCTGGTTCTCGACGGGGAAGGGACCTTGCGGCTCGGGCGTCGCCGGCCGCCGCGCCTGCACGGCCAGCGCCTCCTGCGTGAAACCGGGCAGGAAGTCGGCGAGATCGTCGAACAGAACGTCGATCCGGGCGAAACGCCCGCCGGGCTCGTAATCGTTCAGCAGCGCGTCGTAAGCTGACAGGCCCAGCTTCTCGCCCTTGGCGACGCCGATCTGGCGCTGGAGGTTCAGAACCTCCGAAAGCGACGGCAGGAGTCCTGCGAAATCGGCTTCTGCGCGCGCCTGCCGCCAGCGCATTTCGCAGGCCGAGACCGCCTTGCTCGAGGCCTCGACCAGATCGGCCGGCAGCGCCGTCTCCACTGTCCAGACCCGCCTGATCTCGCGCAGATTGGCGCGCTCCCACGCGCCGAGATCGCCCTGCGCGTCCGCATCGGCCAGCCAGTCGCCGATCTGGGGCGCGGTGGCGAGGTCGTGGCGCATCACCTGCAGCAGCGCCATGCTCTCGGCCCGCGTTTCCGCCGCGCCCGTCGGCATCATCGCGTCGTTGTCCCATTGCAGGATGCCGATGGCGTTGCCGAGCGCGGCAATGCGGCCGTAATGGGCGGTGAGGCTGGAATAGGCGGTCATGGGCGGCTTTCAGTCCGTGTCAGGTCAGCAGGTTGCGGTACTGGCGCGGCTGCGAGCGCAGATACTGGTTCGGCGCCTTCACCGTTGCGCCGAGCTGGGCTGCGGCGTGCCAGGGCCAGCGCGGATCGTAGAGCATGCCGCGCGCCAGCGCGACGAGGTCGGCGTCGCCCGTGCCGATGATCGCCTCGGCCTGGTCGGGCTCGGTGATGAGCCCCACCGCGATGGTGGGGAGGCCGGTCGCAGCCTTCACCGCCCGCGCCATCGGCACCTGATAGCTCGGCCCGAGCGGGATTTTTTGCGCAGCCGAGATGCCGCCGCCCGAGACGTCGATGAAGTCGCAGCCGCGGGCCTTCAGCGCCTGCGCGAAGGCGATCGTCTGGTCGATGTCCCAGCCGCCCTCGACCCAGTCGCTGCCCGAAACTCGGAAGCCGACCGGAACATGCGCCGGCACGACGGCGCGGACGGCGTCGTACACCGCAAGCGGGAACCGCATCCGGTTCTCCGGCGCGCCGCCATAGGCGTCCTCGCGCGTGTTGGAGAGCGGCGACAGGAACTGGTGCAGCAGATAGCCATGGGCGGCGTGGAGCTCGATCGCGTCGAAACCGATCCGCACCGCGCGCCGGGCCGAGGCCGCGAAGCTCTCGACCAGCCGCGCGATCTCATCCTCGCTCAGCGCGCGCGGTGCGCGGGCATGGCCGTCGAAGGGGATAGCCAAGGGCGCGACCGCGTCCCAGCCGCCGGCATCGAGCCCGAGCTGGCCGCCGCCATGCCAGGGTTGCGCGGCTGAGGCCTTGCGCCCGGCATGGCCGAGCTGGATGCCGAGCGCCATCGGCGACTGGCCGCGCACGGCTGCGATGGTGCGCGCGAGCGCGGCCTCGGTCTCGTCGCACCAGAGCCCGACGCATTGGGGCGTGATCCGCCCGGCCGCCTCGACCGCCGTCGCCTCGACGAAGAGCAGTCCGGCCCCCGACAGAGCCATATGCCCGAGATGGATCAGGTGCCAGTCATTGGTCAGGCCGTCCTGGGCCGAATACTGGCACATCGGCGAAATCACGATGCGGTTGGGCAATGCAAGCCCGCCAAGCTGGAAGGACGAGAACAACTGGCTCATGGGACGGAGGCATCCTGTGATCGGTCGGCGAATGGGTCGCCGACACTAGCCATGGGAGATGTCCGCTGGCCATGCGCGGATGCGCAGGCAGCCTGCGTCGTGAGCGTACGGCTGCGGGCGGGCTCTTCATTCCGCCCTTACTCGGATCGACCGCCGGTTGCGGTCTTGCGCGTCAGGGTCCTGATCTCGTCGCGATAGCGGAAGCGCAGAGCCGACCAGGTCTCGTCCAGCGCGATCTGCGTGACGCCTAGCAATCCGGCGTCGGAGATCGGCTCCCAGCCTCTGTCACGGGTGATGTCGCTCTTCAGCGCTCCGGTCTTTTTGGGATAGCAGAGCCACAGAACGCCGCCGCGTCGGTAGCGCGGCACGAGCGCGGCCGTAGCCTCGGCAAGGCCGGTGCGATCCTGCGCGAAGCCGATCAGCCAGTCCGTCGGCTCGCCGGCGGCCGCGATCGGCGCGGCGAGCGCGGTCGAAAGCTCGGCTGGAACCGCATGCAGCATCGTCGTCATGCCCGGCTTGAAACCGAGCTTGTCGAGCAGCGTTCGCGCCATCGCCGGCCTCCATCGCGCTCCGCTGACGGCCTCACTCCGCCGCCGGCTTGAGATAGGGCCGCTTCACGCCCTGCTCGGCAAACGTAGAGCGGTTGCTCTCGCGGCGCTTCTTGATCTCGGCGCGGGCGACGGTGCGCAGATGCACCTCGTCTGGCCCGTCGATGAAGCGCAGCGCCCGGCCCCAGGAATAGATGAAGGCGAGCGGCGTGTCGTTGGTCAGGCCGCCCGCGCCAAAGACCTGCATGGCCCGGTCGGCGATCCTGGTCTGCAGCCGGGCGGCGACGACCTTGATCGCCGAGACTTCCGTGCGGGCGGCCTTGTTGCCGTGCTTGTCCATCATCCAGGCGGCGCGCAGGCAGAGCAGCCGGGCCTGATCGATCTCCATGCGGCCCTCGGCGATCCAGTCCTGGATGTTGGAATACTCGGCGATGTTGCGGCCGAAGGCCTTTCGCTCCAGCGCCCGTTCCACCATCAGCTCCAGCGCGACCTCGCATTGTCCGATCGTGCGCATGCAATGGTGGATGCGGCCGGGCCCCAGCCGCGCCTGCGCCAGCGCGAAGCCCGCCCCTTCCTCGCCGAGCATGTTGCTGGCCGGCACGCGAACTTTGTCGAAATCCGTCTCCGTATGCCCTTCGAGCGAGATGTGGTTCAGCACCGGCAGATTGCGCATCACCGTGAGGCCGGGCGAGTCCATCGGCACAAGGATCATCGAATGGCGCTTGTGCGGATCGGCGTCCGGGCGCTGGTCGGACAGCCCCATCACGATGCAGAACTTGACGTTGGGATGCAGCGCCCCGGTCGTCCACCATTTGCGGCCGTTGACGATGTAGTCGTCGCCGTCCCGCGTGATCGTGGTCTGCAGATTGGTCGGGTCCGAGGAGGCGACGCCGGGCTCGGTGATGCCGACGCAGGAGCGGATCTCGCCGGCCAGAAGCGGCACGAGCCAGCGCTCGCGCTGCTCGGGCGTGGCGAACATGTGCAGGATTTCCATGTTGCCGGTGTCGGGCGCGTTGCAGTTGAACACCTCCGACGACCAGTAGAGCCGCCCCATGATCTCGGCCAAAGGCGCATATTCGAGATTGGTCAGCCGCGTCCCGGGCTCGCCATCCTTGAGCCCCGGCATGAACAGGTTCCACAGGCCGGCCGCCCTGGCCTTCTCCTTCAGCCCGTCGATCAGCGCCATCGGATAGCGCCCGGCCTCGGTCTCGTGCTTCCACTGCGCGTCGGCGGGCTGGACATGGGCGTCCATGAAGTCCTGCAGTTTTGCCCGCAGGCCCTCGACCTTGTCGGAATAGGCGAAATCCATGGCGTCCCTCGTCTTGTTCAGTCTTGTCCGTCGATCACGGCCTGCGCCCTGAGCGCAAAACTCTCCGCCATCGCGCCGACCGCAACCGCGTTCTCGGCCGCCGCATTGCCGGACTTCGCCCGCGCCGCGATGCCGTCGAGGATGACGGCGAAACGAAACAGCGAGAAGGCGAGGTGGAACCGCCCCGGCCCCTCGCTGCGGCCGGCTGCGGCGCAGTAGCGTTCGAGATACTGGCTTTGGGTCGGAATGCCGAGCGCCGCGCGGTCGAGCCCGACGATGCCTGAATACATCGCCGGCGTCGAATGCCAGGGCAGGCAGGAGAAGGCGACGTCGGAGAGTGGGTGCCCGAGCGTCGAGAGCTCCCAGTCCAGCACGGCGACGATGCGCGGCTCGGTCGGATGGAGCATCAGGTTTCCGAGCCGGAAATCGCCATGGACGATCGTGGTCTCGGCGCTCTCGTCGAGATGGGCCTCCAGCCAGTCGATGGCGCGGTCGATCGCGGGGATGTCGCGCGTCTTCGTCTCGCGCCACTGCCCGCCCCAGCGCCTGAGCTGGCGGGCATAATAGTTGCCGGGTTTGCCGAAACCGGCGAGCCCCGCCGTCTGCCAGTCGAAGCCGTGCAGCGCAGCCAGCGTATCGGCCATCGCGAAATACATCGCGCTGCGATCCTCGGCCGAGACGCCGGGCAGGGCGGTATCGTGGAAGACGCGGCCGTCGAGCCTCTCCATCAGGTAGAACGGCGTGCCCACGACATCGTCCCGCTCGTGCAGCAGCAGCACCGGGGGCACCGGTACGGCAGAACCAGCCAGAGCCTTGAGGATGCGGTATTCGCGGTCGACGGCATGGGCCGAGGGTAAAAGCGGGCCGGGCGGCTTCTTGCGCAGCACCAGCCGCGTGCCCGCATCCGGGTAGGAGACGAAGAAGGTCGGGTTCGACTGGCCGCCGCCGATCCGCTCCAGGCTCATCGCGCCGTCCGTCCGGCCGGGCAGGGCGGAGCGCAGGAAGGCGTCGAGCCGGGCGGGGTCGAATTCGGTCGGGGAGGCGTGGTCGGTCGTCATGGCCGGCATCATCGTGAGGCGCGGCGCGCGGGTCAACGCGCGAGACCGCACAGCCCCCGCCGGGAAACACCGTGCCGTCCTGCGCCTGTTCCCGGCGGAACAGCGCCGGACCCGGACGGCCTCTAGGGTCAAGTCATCGGCGGACGGATCGCCGGCAGCCCCTGAAGGAGGCCATCATGACCAAGAGCGTTCTCTCCAAGACCCTCGCCGCCCTCGTCGCCATCGCCCTGGTCGCCGGCTCCACCATCTCCTCGGCCGAGGCCAAGGACGGCCGCCGCACCGCAGCCATCCTCGGAGCGCTCGCCGGCATCGCAGGCGTCCTGGTCGAGGCCTCCGCCGGTCAGATCGACAATGGCCACCGCCCCGGCCGTCCTCATGGGTTCAAGCGCCAGCGCTTCGCCGGCGAGAATTTCAACGGCAATCCCTTCCCCGGCTATCGCCACGAGATGCGCGGCCCGCGCTTCGAGGGCCATAGGTTCAGCCGCGAAGACCGCCGCGACCACGGCTTCAAGAAGGATCGCGGCCCTCGCACCCGCATCGGCCAGGCCTGGTGCTCGAATCCGAGCGATTGCTGAGACGAGAGGCCACGAACAGTCCCGAAACGAGAAAGACCCCGGCGCGGAGGCGCCGGGGTTCGTTTCGTGCGCGGTGACGGAAAGGGGCCGCTCAGGGCGGATAGTTCGACGGCGTGAACACCTCCAGTTCGCCGAGCCCCGCGATCTCGGCGCGCGCCAGCAATCTGACTTCGCCCGGCGTACATAGTGCCGCCGCTGCAGGGCCGATACAGATCGAGGAGCCGAGCTTTTTGTTCAGCGCTTCGAGCCGGGACGCGGTGTTCACGGCGTCGCCATGGGCGGTGTAGTCGAGCTTCTCGCCGAAGCCGACGTCGCCGACGATCACCGGCCCGGTCTCCAGCCCGATCCGTGTCCGCCCGAGCCCGGCCGCGCTGGCGAGCCTCTCGCGGCGATAGGCCTCGGTCCAGGCCAGCAGCGCGACCGCGCAGGCGACGGCGCGGCGCGGATGCTCCGGCAGGTCGAGCGGCGCGTTGAACAGCGCATGCACGGCGTCGCCGACGAATTTGTCGACCGTGCCGCCATGGGCGACGACGATCGCGGTGACGCCGCCGAAATAGCCGTCGAGCACCGCGACCAGCGCTTCGGGCTCGATCCGCCGCGTCATCGCGGTGAAACCCTCGATATCGGTGAACATCGCCGTCACGACGCGGCGTTCGCCCGAGAGCTTCAGGCTCGTCGGATCGGCGACGATGCGCTCGACCACGCCCGGCGCAAGATGCTGCTCGAAGCGCCGCCGCAGCCGCGCCTCGCGCAGGCGGGCTTCCGAGAAGGTCCAGAGAGCCGTCACGAGAAACGTCGAAATCGCCGCGACGAGCGGCAGGGAAGGGTCATGGAGTCGGTCGCCGGCCGCAGCGGCAAGCGCCGCGATGACGAGCAGAGCGCAGCCGGCGGCGAGAGTAGCGCCGGCCTGCAGCGGGCGCAGCCGTCGCGCCAGCAGGATCGCGAGGCCCGACAATGCGGTCCCGAGGCCGAATTCCAGCGTGCCCGCATAGGCCGGCCGTAGCGGCACGATGCCGGCGGCGAACTGGCGCGCGGCGTCGAGCTGGATCCGGGCCGACGAGACCAGCGGACCGCTCGGGCTCGCCCGCAAGCCGCCGAGTTCGGCAGCCGAGCCGCCGACGAACACGGTCGCATCCTTGAGCGCGGACGCATCGGCGCGCCCGTCCAGCAGGGTCGCTGCTGAGAGCGTTTTAGGCCTGGAGCCGTGCGGAAGCGGCGCGAGCCTCAGCATCCCGTCGCGCGTAAGCGGCCGGTCGAGCGGGCCGACGCTGAGGCGGGCGGGGTCTCCGGCGACGAGATAGGCCGATGCGCCCTGCGCCAGCCGCAGCGCCTCGAGCGCCAGCCCCGGCCGGACCGCGCCCGCGATCGACGCCATCAGCGGCGCGCGCCGGACCAGCCCGTCGCCATCGCCCGGCAGCGAGAGCACGCCATGTCCGGTTGCCGCCTGTGCGAGATCGCCGGCCGGGCCGGTCGCGCCAGCAGACGACCAGAGCGTCCCGAATGTCGCCCCGTCGCGGCTCAGGATCGGCGTCTCCGGCATCCCGGTTCTGCCGCGCGGATCGAGCACATAGCCGAGCGCGACCGGCGTCAGCGCCAGCGCCTCGGCCAGCGCCTTGTCGCCATCGACCAGTGTCAGAGCCAGCGCGCCGAGGTCGGCACGGCCGGTCTCCGCCGCGAGGCTGCGCGCCAGCGCCGCCGGCGAGCGCGAATCCGGTTCGGCCAGCAGGATGTCGAGCGCGATCGCGGCGGGCTCGCCCTTGGCGATGGCGCTCACCAGCGTCGCCAGTACCTCGCGCCGCCATGGCCAGGGACCGATGGCGGACAGGCTTGCCGTGTCGATATCGACGAGGACGAAGGGTTGGCTGGCGTCGACCGGCCTGACATGCGCGACAGCCGCGAGCATGGCGTCGAAAACGCGCTCTCGCCATGTCGCGGGCTGGAACAGGCCGGCCAGCGCAACGGCGAGCCCGGCGCAGACGCCAGCCAGGATGGCGGGCGGCAGCCGCCGGCGGCGCTCAAGCATCCGCGACGCCGGCAAGCCCGGCCAGCAAAGCCGGGTCGCAGAAAATCCGGTCGGAGGTGCGCTTGATCGCGCCGGCCTGTTCGAGCGCGCCGAGCGCCGCATTGACCTTGGGCCGGCTCGCGCCGAGCAACTGCGCCAGCTCGCCCTGCGACATCGCCATGTCGAGCGGGATTCGCTTGCCGGCCGGGGCTTCGCGACCGCCGAGACCCATGAGCAGGAAGCGCGCGAGCCTGACCTCGATGGAAAACAGCGCGATGCCCTCCATCTGGTCGGTGGTCTCGCGCAGGCGGCGGCAGAGCAGGGCGATCGCGCCCGTGGCGATCGCCGGGTGCCGCTCGATCAGCTGCAGCAGCGAAGCCCGCGTCAGCACATGGGCAATCACGGGGGTGATCGCGACCGCGTCGGCAGAGCGCGTGCCGCCGTCAAGCGCCGCGATCTCGCCGAGCAGATCGCCCTTGACGGCGTGGCGCACGCTGAGTTCGCGCCCGTCCTCGGTCGTGACCGCGAGCCGCACGCGCCCCTCGCCGACGAGCAGCAGCCGGTCTCCCGCATCGCCACGGCTGAACAGCATCTGGCCCTGGCCGTAGCTGGTCGTGCGGAACGGCTCGGCGCAGGCCACGAGCACGTCCGGCGCAAGCCCGCCAAACAGCGCGGTTGCGCCCAGCATCCCGGCGAGGGTCTGCGGCTCGCCCACTCAGTTGACCTGCGCCAGCGCGGCCGCGATACGCGCCTGTCCCCAGCGGCGCACCGGGCCGGGCGGCGAGCCGGGTCGAGCGATGTCCGTTCCTTCGCCCGCCAGCAGCGTTACCTCGCGGCCGGCGGCGCTGACCGAGACGCGGCCGCGCGCCACGAACACGCCGAAGACGCCGTTGCTGGGGCCGGCGAAGACCTGCGTGCCGCGCACGGCGATCAGCCCATAGGCCGAGCGGATCTCGATCGCGCCATTGCCGGGCGCCGGCTCGCGGTCGAGCAGCAACGCGCCGGTTCCCAGCGTGATCGTGCCGCCCGCAGCCGTGATGAAGCGGTCGATCGTGATCCGGGCCTTCTCGCCGAGCTTCAGCGTGGTCTGCGTGCCGAGCCGCATATTGGCGCGCGCGCCCGCGCCGGTCGCGACCCGGTCGCCGACGAAGACCGGGTCGGTCGCGGCGAGATCGCGCTTCGCCTGCCCGAGCTGCGCGCTGACGCTGCCCTGCAGCGCCGAGACGAGTCCGGCGCGGTCCTCGGCCATGGCCGGCAGCGACGCCCCGGCCAGCATCGCGATCAAGGCGACGAGAGGCGCGCATCGTCGCGGATGCGCGTGCCGCAGGTTGGGGTTCATGACCGTTGCGTCCTCCGCTTTCGGCCCATAGTCGCCGGCTCCGCTCCCCTTAAGTCAACCCCCGTTCGAGCGCGCCCTCCCGCACGTCAACGCGCCTGTTCCCCTTGGAACAGCGCCGGTTCCGGGCGGCCTCTAGGGTCAGTTCATCGGCGGACGGATCGCCGGCAGCCCTGAAGGAGGCCATCATGACCAAGAGCGTGTTCAGCAAGACCCTCGCCGCCCTCGTCGCCGTCGCCCTGGTCGCCGGCTCCACCATCTCCTCGGCCGAAGCCAAAGACGGCCGCCGCACCGCCGCCATCCTCGGCGCGCTCGCCGGCATCGCAGGCGTCCTGGTCGAGGCCTCCGCCGGTCAGATCGACAATGGCCACCGCCCCGCCCGTCCTCATGGCTTCAAGCGCCAGCGCTTCGCCGGCGAGAATTTCAACGGCAACCCCTTCCCCGGCTATCGCCACGAGATGCGCGGCCCGCGCTTCGACGGCCACAAATTCAGCCGCGAAGACCGCCGCGACCATGGCTTCAAGAAGGATCGCGGCCCCCGCACCCGCATCGGCCATGCCTGGTGCTCCAACCCGAGCGACTGCTGAGACGGGAGGCCACGAACAGTCCCGAAACGAGAAAGACCCCGGTGCGGAGGCGCCGGGGTCTTCGATTCAGGCAGTCCGGTCAGTGTCAGGCCGCGTCGAGCCCGTAAAGCGAATGCAGCGTCCGCACCGCAAGCTCGGTATAGGCCGCGTCGATCAGCACCGAGAATTTGATCTCCGAGGTGGTGATGGCGCGGATGTTGATGCCCTTCTCGGCCAGCGCCCGGAAGGCGCGCGCCGCGACGCCGGCATGGCTGCGCATGCCGACGCCGATGGCCGAGATCTTGACCACGTCGGTCGCGCCCTGCAGCGACTGGTAGGCGATCTGGTCGTGCCGGCTTTCCAGCAGCGTCTTCGCCCGCTCGTAATCGGCGGTCGGGACCGTGAAGGTGATGTCGGTGGTCGCCTGGTCGTCGGAGACGACCTGAATGATCATGTCGACATTGATGTTGGCGTCGGCCAGCGGGCCGAAGATGGCCGCCGCCACGCCCGGCTTGTCGGCGACGCGCCGGAGCGTAAGCTGGGCTTCGTCGCGCGAAAAGGCGATGCCGGTGACGATCTGCTGTTCCACGATGTCGTCCTCGTCGCAGATGAGGGTGCCAAGTTTCGGATTGTCGGGGTCGTCGAAGGAGGAGCGCACATAGGTCGGCACGCGCTGGACCATGGCGATCTCCACCGAGCGCACCTGCAGCACCTTGGAGCCGAGCGAGGCCATCTCCAGCATCTCCTCGAAGGAGACGCGCTCCATGCGCCGCGCCTTGGGCACGATGCGCGGATCGGTGGTGTAGACGCCATCGACGTCGGTGTAGATATCGCAGCGATCGGCCTTGAGCCCGGCCGCGAGCGCGACCGCGCTGGTGTCGGAGCCGCCACGCCCGAGCGTGACGATGCGGCCCGACTGCGCGTGAATACCCTGGAAGCCGGAGCAGACCGCGATTTCGCGCTTGCGATCGAAGCCCGCGACGATTCCGGCCGGCTCCACCGCCTCGATCCGCGACGAGCCATGCGCGTCGGAGCCGTAGAGCGGGATCTGCCAGCCCTGCCAGGAGCGGGCCGGCAGGCCGATCTCCTGCAGCACGATCGCCATCAGGCCCGACGTCACCTGCTCGCCCGAGGCGACGACGACGTCGTATTCCGCCTGGTCGAACAGCGGCGAGGCCTCCTTGCACCAGCCGACCAGCTCGTTGGTCTTGCCCGACATCGCCGAGACGACGACCGCAATCTCGTGGCCGGCGTCGAATTCGCGTTTGACGTGACGGGCGGCGTTCTTGATGCGCTCGACGGTCGCGACGGAGGTGCCGCCGAATTTCATCACCAGACGGGCCATGGCGGTCCAGAGGCTCTCAATATCTATGGTCCGGCGTCGATGGCCGGGACGAAAGGTCACCCTCGCGCCGGGCGCGAGGCGGGTGTAGATGACGGGCAGCGGCCGGCCTGTCAATGCGATGCGCGATGGCGGGCCATCAACGGGGAATCAGGCCATGGCGGCGACGGCGCAGGCAAGCGGACAGACCATCGACCCCGCCGAGGTCGCCCGCTTCGAGGCGATGGCGAAGACCTGGTGGGATCAGAAGGGGCCGATGGCGGTCCTGCACAAGTTCAATCCCGTGCGCCTGAGCTTCATCCGCGATCTCGCCTGCGAGCGCTTTTCACGCGATCCAAAGATGTTGCGCGCGCTCGATGGGCTGAGCCTCGTCGATATCGGCTGCGGCGGCGGCGTCCTGTCAGAGCCGCTGGCGCGGCTCGGCGCGAGCGTCACGGGGCTCGACCCCGCGCCGACGAACATCGCGGTCGCCCGCGCCCATGCGGAAAAATCGGGCCTGACGATCGATTATCGCGAGGAGGCGATCGAGACGGTCGTCGCTGATGGCGGACGCTTTGACATCGTGCTGGCGATGGAGGTGGTCGAGCATGTCGCCGATGTCGAGGCTTTCGTGGCGGCCTGCTGTCAGGCTGTGAAGCCTGGCGGCCTGCTGGTCATGGCGACGCTGAACCGGACGCTGAAATCCTATGCGCTCGCCATCGTGGGGGCGGAATACGTCCTGCGCTGGCTGCCGCGCGGCACCCATGACTGGAACAAATTCGTGACGCCGGACGAAATCAGGGACGCCATCGCCGCCAACGGGCTCGCTCTCGGGCAGGAGACCGGCGTGGTCTACAACCCGTTGGCCGACCGCTGGTCGGCCGCGCGCGACATGGACGTCAATTACATGCTGGCAGCGTCGCGCCCGAGTTGAGCAGGGTGGACCGACGGGCTGATCGCGTCAGACCAGCCGTCTGAGCGTGCCGGCCAGCACCAGCGTCGTCAGCGCCGAACCCGCGGCGGCCACGGCCGTTGCCGCCGGCTGGCCGATGCTGACATTGTAGCCCGTCTTGCGCCAGACGATCGCCCCGATGACGGCGCCTGTCAGCAGCAGCATCCCGTTCAGGAACAGGCCGAAGCCGCCATCGCCGAGAATGCCGTCGGCGAGCCAGCCGAGCATGATCGCGCTGGTGACCGCGAGTGCGATCAGCGTGATCATGTGCAAGGTCGGCATGTCAGGCAGACCGACCATCGAAAGCAACATGCGCATTGGCGTTCCCCCTTCCATGGCTGCTGTCCTGGCTGCATCATCGCCTCATTCGGTTAAGCGATTGATCGCGGGATTGCGCGCGATGCAGATTGCCACTTGTTTTTTGCACTGCGGCATAATTCCTTAGAGGTATGGCGCGCCGCAGCATGAGATTGCATCATCCTCATCCGGCTGACCGGGTTTAAAACAAGCGGACGCTGATCCGCGAGGCTGACAACGAGGGAGACGACCATGTCGACGCAGACCGGCGCCGCGCCGCTCAAGGATCTCTACGAACTCGGCGAATTGCCGCCGCTCGGCCATGTCCCGGCAAACATGTACGCCTGGACGATCCGGCGCGAGCGGCATGGCCCGCCGCAGGAGAGCTTCCAGGTCGAGGTCGTGCCGACCTGGTCATTGGGCGAGGAGGAGGTGCTGCTGCTCGTGATGGCCGGCGGCGTCAACTATAACGGCATCTGGGCCGGCCTCGGCCAGCCGATCTCGCCCTTCGATGTTCACAAGCAGTCGCTGCACATCGCCGGCTCCGACGCCTCGGGCATCGTCTGGGCCGTCGGCGCCAAGGTGAAGCGCTGGAAGGTCGGCGACGAGGTCATCGTCCATTGCAACCAGGACGATGGCGACGACGAGGAGTGCAATGGCGGCGACCCGATGTTCTCCTCCAGCCAGCGCATCTGGGGCTACGAGACGCCCGACGGCTCCTTCGCGCAGTTCTGCCGGGTGCAGTCGCGACAGCTGATGCTGAAGCCCAGGCACCTCGCCTGGGAGGAGGCCGCCTGCTACACGCTGACGCTGGCGACCGCCTACCGCATGCTCTTCGGCCATGCCCCCCACACCATCAAGCCCGGCGACAACGTGCTGATCTGGGGCGCATCCGGCGGTCTGGGCGTTTTTGGCGTGCAACTCTGCGCGGCCTCGGGCGCCAATGCGATCGGCGTGATCTCCGACGAGAGCAAGCGCGACTACGTGCTGGGCCTGGGCGCAAAAGGCGTGATCAACCGCAAGGATTTCAACTGCTGGGGCCAGATGCCCACGGTCAACTCGCCCGAATACGACGCCTGGGTGAAGGAGGCGCGCAAATTCGGCAAGGCGATCTGGGACATCACCGGCAAGAAGGACGTCGACATCGTCTTCGAGCATCCGGGCGAAGCGACGTTTCCGGTCTCCTGCCTCGTCGCCAGGCGCGGCGGCATGATCGTGTTCTGCGCCGGCACCTCCGGCTTCAACATCACCTTCGACGCGCGCTATGTCTGGATGCGGCAGAAGCGGGTGCAGGGCTCGCATTTCGCCCATCTGAAGCAGGCCAGCGCCGCCAACCAGTTCGTCATCGACCGCCGCGTCGACCCCTGCATGTCCGAGGTCTTTCCCTGGGACAAGATCCCGCTCGCCCACCACAAGATGTGGAAGAACGAGCACGCGCCCGGCAACATGTCCGTGCTGGTCTACGCGCCGAGGATCGGCCTGCGGACCTATGAGGATGTGGTCGAGGCGCTGTCGATGTGAGCAACGGCCCGCGATCTGTCGCTGTTGTCGAGGCAGGCGCAGTAATCTCCTGCTGCCCGGAACTTTCATCCAATGCGCTCGTTTGAAAGCTGCGGCCGGCACTGAGCCGACGCACCGGCGTTGGCTCGCCGGCCATTCCAATGTGACGGGGGACTTGTTATGGGCATCATCGGTACGATCGTGATCGGCTTTCTGGCCGGACTCGTCGCAAAGTTCATCTCGCCGGGCTCCAACGAGCCGTCCGGCTTCATCCTGACCACCATCCTCGGCATCGTCGGCGCGGTGGTTGCGACCTATCTCGGTCAGGCGCTGGGCTGGTATTCGGCCGGGCAGGGCGCTGGCTTTATCGGCGCGGTCGTCGGCGCGATCATCGTACTGACCGTCTGGTCGATGATGAGCCGCCGCAGCGCATGATCGGCTGTCCTGACAAAGGAGAATCCAGATGAGCAATAACGGGTTTCCGTCGATGACGGCGCTGCTCGGCCTGCTGGCGGTCGCCGGCTTCCAGAACCGCGACAAGCTCGCCGAATGGTTCGGCAATTCCCAGGGCGGTCGCCTGCCCGAAGGCGCGCCTCCGGGTCTCGACAAGGCGCTTGGCGACCAGCGCGGCGCGGCCGCAGGCGGCCTCGGCGGCCTGCTGGGCGGCGGCATCGGCGAGCTGATCGAGCGCTTCAAGCAGGGTGGGCGCGGCGAAGCGGCCGAGTCCTGGGTCCGCAACGGACCCAATCAGCCGATCTCGGACTCCGATCTCGAGCAGACCATCGGTCCCGACGTCCTCGACGATCTGGAGAAGCGCACCGGCCTCTCACGCGCCGAACTGCTGGCAAGGCTGTCGCGCGATCTGCCCGACGCAGTCGATCGCTATACGCCCGATGGCCGCGTCGCCGCCTGAAGGTCGCCGCTATCGAGACATCGTTAGCCGCCGCAGGGAGTTTCTCTCCCTGCGGCGTTCTGCGTTGCGGCTTCCGGCTTGTTGTATCGTTACGGACATGGGGGCCGGGCGTCGGCGCGCTGTTGCTGTAGGCGCGGGCGGGGTAGAGCATCGCCGTAAACAGGCGATCCATGCTCAATTCTCCGCTCTTCCTGCGCTTCGTGCCCATTCTCTTCACCTTCCTCTGGTCCTCTGGCTGGGTCGTGGCGGGCTATTCGGCGCTCTATGCCGATGCGCTGACCTTCCTCGTGGTCCGCTACGCCTGCGCCGCTCTGGCGATCACGGCCGTCGCGCTGGCCATGGGCGCGCCCTGGCCGCGAGGGCGGCGCGCCATCCTTGACTGCGTCGTCACCGGCGTCCTGATCCACGCCGCCTATCTCGGCGGCGTCTGGTGGGCGGTTCGGCACGGCCTGCCGACTGGCATCTCCGGGCTGATCGCAGGCTTGCAGCCGATCCTGACCGCGCTGTTCGCCCCCATGCTGGTCGGAGAGAAGATCACGCCCGTCCGCTGGCTCGGCATCCTCGCAGGCTTCGTCGGGATTGCGCTCGTGCTCCAGCCGAAACTGGCCGGCGTCGAACCTGCCGTGCTCTGGGCCGTGCTGATCCCCGTCGCCGTGAATGTCGCCGGCATGTTCGCCGTCACCTTCGGCTCGTTCTACCAGAAGGCCCGCATCGTCACGGCCGATCTGCGCACGGTCACGGCGGTGCAATACATCGCGGCCTTCGTCGTGACCTTGCCATTCGCATACGCTTTGGAGCCGATGCGGATCGAATGGAACCTGACCATGGCGCTAGTGCTGGCCTGGTCGGTTCTGGCGCTCTCGCTCGGCGGCGTCGGGCTTTATCTGCTGATGATCCGGCGCGGCGAAATCTCGCGCGTCTCGACCTTCCTCTATCTCGTGCCGGCGCTGGTCGCGGTCGAGGCCTGGATTCTCTTCGGCGAGGCGCTGACGCCGCTGCAGATCCTCGGCATGGCGGTGACGATCCTCGGCGTCGTGCTGGCCAGCCGGAAGTAGCAACTCCGTCTTTGCGAGCGTAAGCGACGCTGACGCTCGCAATGACGGATTGGCTGAAAGACGGGTTTCCGTGTCGGCGAAGTTGGCCTTATGCTGCGTCGCAACAAGGGGAGAGACCGTCATGAGCGCCAACGCCGCCCTGAAAACCGAAACGCCCGCCACCGCGACCGCGCTGATCGCAGCCGCGCTGCCGGGCTTCGAGACGCTGCTTCAGGAAGCGATCGCCGCCGTGCGCCAAAAAGTGCTCGTCGACGGCAAGATTTCGACCGCGAAGCTCGAAGCCGAGCAGCACGCCGCCCACGGCCTGTCCTGGCTCGCGACCTATGTGATGGCGCTGCGCGAACTCAAGGCCTATGGCGAGCGCCTGCAGGGCGAAGACCGCTACGGCGCTACGGAAGACTACTGCATCCGGATCGGCGCCGGCGAATACGCCGCGCAGATCTTCGGCGGCATCCCGATGAGCCAAGGCGAGATTGTCCGGCTCGGCGCGCTCGGCGTCTCCGCCAAGGCGGTCGAGGCGGCCTGCTCGGACGCCGCCGACGCGCTGATCGCGGAAGGCAATACGCCCGAGAACCGCGCAAGGCTCGTCGCTTTGTTCAGCCAGAAGGACGGCCTCTCCAGCGTCGGCGACCCCGGTCTCGACGAGACTCTTGAAGCGATCCGCTCCGAGATGGCCCGCTTCAGCGCAGCCGAAGTCGCGCCCCACGCCCATGAATGGCATCTGAAGAACGACTACATCCCGATGGAGGTCGTCGAGAAGATGGCCGAACTCGGCGTCTTCGGCCTGACCATCCCCGAGGAATTCGGCGGCATGGGCCTGACCAAGGTCTCGATGTGCGTCGTCTCGGAAGAGCTCTCGCGCGGCTATATCGGCGTCGGCTCGCTCGGCACCCGCTCCGAGATCGCCGCCGAACTCATCCTCTGCGGCGGCACGCCCGAGCAGAAGGCGCATTGGCTCCCGAAGCTGGCGTCCGGCGAGGTGCTGCCCACCGCCGTCTTCACCGAGCCCAACACCGGCTCCGACCTCGCGAGCCTGCGCACGAAGGCGGTCAAGGACGGACAAGGGGACGCGGCTGTCTGGAAGGTCTCCGGCAACAAGACCTGGATCACCCATCCCGTCCGCGCCGACATCATGACGCTGCTGGTCCGCACCGATCCCGATGCCGCCGGCTATCGCGGCCTCTCCATGCTGATCGCCGAAAAACCGCGCGGCACGGACGAAGACCCGTTCCCGGTCGCCGGCCTCAGCGGCGGCGAGATCGAGGTGCTCGGCTATCGCGGCATGAAGGAATACGAGCTCGCCTTCGACGGCTTCGAGGTCAAGGCCGAGAACCTGCTCGGCGGCGTCGAGGGGCAGGGCTTCAAGCAGCTCATGCAGACCTTCGAGGCCGCCCGCATCCAGACAGCCGCCCGCGCGGTCGGCGTCGCGCAATCGGCCTTCGATCTCGGCCTGAAATACGCGCAGGACCGCATCCAGTTCGGCAAGCCGCTGATCGCCTTCCCCCGCGTCGCCGACAAGCTCGCCATGATGGCGGTCGAGATCCTGATCGCCCGCCAGCTCACCTATTTTGCCGCCCGCGAAAAGGACGCCGAACGCCGCTGCGACCTCGAAGCCGGCATGGCCAAGCTGCTGGGCGCCCGCGTCGCCTGGGCCGCAGCCGACAACGCGCTGCAGATCCATGGCGGCAACGGCTTTGCGCTCGAATACGCCATCAGCCGCGTGCTCTGCGACGCGCGGATTTTGAACATCTTCGAGGGCGCGGCGGAAATTCAGGCGCAGGTGATTGCGCGGCGGCTGGTGGAAGGCTGATCAGGTCGGCGGACTAAACGGGCTTGTAAATTCCCTCGTCCATCGCCCACAACGCCATACCGGCGTCACCCGCTTGCGGAAAATCGTCAGACTCGGCGATTTCTTCAATGACTCGACGCGCACCGGCATAATCGATGGCGAGCGTAGCGCGAGCAGCCGTGAGCGAAACCTGCGAGTTTCGGTGATTATAGAACTGACGTAAAATGATCCTGCGGTCACCCGCTCGAGATTGAAGTCGTCTTCGATCGCTCGGATAACGTCGAAACGCTTGTTGAATTCGGCGATTTCCTCTCGATCGAGAGAGCGATGCTGTTCAAGGTACAGCGTTTCAAATCGGCTAGCCAAGTCTTCGTCTGATAAAATCTTGTAATCGACTGCCATGGCTTCGGCCTCAAACGGGTCGATCTCAGCTCGGAACATATCGCCCTTTAGCCAGCGCCTCCAGCATGTCGAGCGCCTGGACACGCTGCGCGCTATGTGGCCAGCCCGCGATGCGCTGCAACTCGGCACGCGCCGCAGTCGGAGACACGGCCAATGTCGCCAAAGCCGCGTTGACATGGACCTGCATGTTCTTGTGGTCATAAAGCTGGACGAGCCGATCTCGCTGATCGCCGGGCCGTGATTTGAGTTCCGCTACGATACTTTCGATCTTCCGATAAAGAACGGTCCAGCGCCTATGATCGTCGACAATCTCAGCTTTATACTGATCGATTGAAGTCGAAATGAAAAGATCAGTCAAATCTGATGCAGATTGAGCTTCATACTGTTTTTTTTTCATTTGAGTACTCCATATCGGCGAAGGGCGTCTCGACCGACCCCGGACCGCGTCTGCCAATCCTTGCCTTTCAAAAACTCGCGAGGCGACAGGCCGCCGAATTTGGGGTTGGGCTGGGCGTACCAGCCGGTGATCTGATGGTGCTTGTAGATCGGGACGCTGACAATATTGCCGGGACTGTCAATTCGCGATCTCGGAAAGCCGTCTCGTTCGGCCCAAGTCTGCTCGACGATGTGATGCCGATGATATCCCGGTCGAGGCTCGCGCGCACTTGCCAACAACTCCTCCATCGTTCTTGCCGGATCGCGATAGGATCGGATCGACGGCCATTCCGCTCGGAGCCAGTCAGCCGCCTCGACCGCCGCCAGAGCCGCCGCGACCTGCGGGATGCGTCTGGCCCCAAACGTGGCCAGCCACTTCGCCGCCTCCTTGGCTTTGGCGAGCCGACTCGTGCGATCGGCCGGAGGCTCCTTCGGAATCTGCGGCGGCTCGTCGAGCGACGGCCCGCGGTTGTGGCCGATCCCCGCAGCAGCCGCGAGCGGCGCGAGCTCGGCCGGTCCCAGGTCGATCGGCTCCAAACCGATCGGTCCGAAGTCGAAGACCGGCCAGCCGCCTCCGCCGGCCTCGCCGTTCGTCCATTGCCCGCCCTCCGGGCTGCCCGCCGGCACGCGCGGCTGGTTCGGGTCGAACTCCTTGGCGCGCAGCGTGCGGTAGCGGTCGAGGGCCGCGAGGAAGGCGTCCCCGGCGAGCCACGCGCGTCGTCGCAGATCGTCTGCGCGTGCGGCCGCCCGGCTGGGCAGGCGCGACTTGGTCTGGTGATGAAGCTGATGCATCCGGCGCTGGTCTCCGCGGCGGATGCGGACAATAAGCGCGGATTCGGCGAGGGGGACGAGACGGCGGGCAATCCCCGGTGACCGTGCCTCCGGGTGGTTTCAGTGGGGATTGGCGGCGCGGACTTTTGCCGATGATCGAGCGCTGCCGCCTCTCAAGGCCAGACCAGCCGCACCTCGACCACCACCGGCTTCACCGCGCGGATACGGGCGTCGGCCGAGCTGAACGGCCTGTCACCCGAGATCGCGTCCATGGCGAGAAAACCCGGCTCGGGCTCGAAACGCAGCGTCAGTTCGCAGCCGCCATCGGGTTTTGCGAGGCGTCCGCCCTTCCAGTCGCCGGCATGGCCGCCCCGGTCCCAGCCGAAGCCCAGAATTTCGAAGGGCCTGCCATTGGCCGCCTCGACCTGCGCCAGGCTCATGCCCTGCCGGATCGCCGGCTCCGCATCCGGGATGGCGATCCGCCAGGTCGCGCCCGGCGCGACGTTGATGGTCGCGGGCCTGATGCGCCTTGCGCTGTCATGCCAGAGGATGTCGATGCGCCGCTTCGCGTCCTTCGCGAAGACGATCGTGCCGGGCTCGGTCATGCCTTCGCCGACATCGATGGCGGCGCGCGTGACGTTGGCTGCGCCGAAAGCCTTTGCGAGCGCCGCCTCGCTGCCGTCGCGCGCCAGCGGACCCCGGCAGGCGAGCAGATCGGGCTGCTGGGCGTCGGCGGCGAGGCCGGCGGAGAGCGCGACCACAAGGCCGGCGAGGATCGTATGCGGCGCCATCATTCTCGGCTCCCAGAAGCAGGCCGAGCGTTCCTCCACAATCCCGTCCGGTCAAGCGGCAAGGCGGTCGGCCCCGCCGCGATTCATCGTGAACGAAGACGTGAGCCGCCAGCCGCAATCTCGCGCTTGTGCAGCGCACGATCCGCGCTAGTTTTGCCTCCGGCGGATGTCCGCCCGTTGGCGCGCGCGCGATGAACGAACACCCGGCCCGGCAGTCCCTCGACCTCGCCCATGCCAGCAGCGCCACGGCGCTCGGCGGCGTCGGCGATCTGCGCGTCAGGCTGTCGCTGCTCGGCGGCTTTTCGGTCAGCCTGAGCGGCGACAATGCCACGGAACTGGTGATGTCGGCGGCGCGCCACCGCGCGGTGCTCGCCTATCTCGCCATGCAGCCAGGCCATTCGGAAACGCGCGAGCGCCTCGCTACGCTGATCTGGGGCGATTCCAGCGAGGGTCAGGCGCGCCAGAGCCTGCGCCAGTGCCTGCTGCGCATGCGCCGCGACTTCACCCAGATCACCGTCGATCCGCTGATCATCGACCAGCACACGGTCAGGCTCGATCGCAGCCGCATCTGGTGCGACGCCTGGGAGTTCCTGGAGCTGTCGGGCTCGGAGGATCTGAGCGACCTCGACGAGGCGGCCGAGCTCTACAAGGGCTGCTTCCTCGAAGGGCTGCACATCAACAAGGAGAGCTTCGAGACCTGGCGTCAGACGGAGCGGACAAGGCTGCAGCGCGTCGCGGTCGGCGTCATGCAGCGCTGCGGCGAGCGCCATCTCGACGCCGGCCATGGTCCGCGCGCGGTCGCGGCCTGCGAAAAGCTTGTTGCCCTGAGCCCGCTCGACGAGGCGCCGCAGCGCCTGCTGCTGCGGGCGCTGGCGCGTTTCCATGGCCGGCAGGCGGCGCTGAACCATGCCGAGGGGCTGGTCGAGACCATCGCCCGGGAATTCGGCTGCGAGCCGGAAGCCGCGACGCTGGAGCTGATCTCCGAAATCCAGCGCAGCTCCTCGCC